>Ga0209237_1000082_pt1 | contig 43513 bp, 49 predicted proteins | sample GraSoi013_1_40cm_2_FD_185820 | JGI IMG/M metagenome (GOLD analysis project Ga0209237, IMG submission 185820) | Grasslands soil microbial communities from the Angelo Coastal Reserve, California, USA - Sample 10_02_2013_1_40cm (SPAdes) (version 2) | ecosystem: Environmental > Terrestrial > Soil >...
GACACGACGAACGCGACCCCGAGCGAGACGGCCGAGGCGATCCTCGCGATCCTTCAAGGAAAGACGAACGGCCACGAACCGGGGACCGTCGACTGGGCGTCCGAGGTGCTCTCGTGGTACTAGACCGGTACCGCAAGGCCGCGGACTGGTTCCTCGTCCCCGTGGCTTCTCGGATGTTGCGCGTCAATCCGAACGTCGTCTCGTGGATCGCCTTCCTCGCGGCGGTCGGCGCGGGCATCTCCTTCTTCATCGGCGGGCGAGGGTTCCTCGGCCTCGCGCTCGTGCTGATCCTGGCCAACTCGTACCTGGACGCGCTCGACGGCAAGATTGCGAAGATGGCCGGAAAGGCATCCGTGCGCGGCGACTTCTTGGACCATGTGCTTGATCGGTACGCGGACGTGTTCATGCTGGGAGGCATCGCTTTCAACGCGATGTACTGTCATCTGTCGGTCGGCACGCTCGCGCTCCTCGGCGTCCTCCTGACGTCGTACATGGGGACCCAGGCGCAGGCGGTCGGACAGGGCCGCGCCTACGGCGGCGTCCTCGGCCGCGCGGATCGTCTCGTGCTCCTGTTCCTCGGCGGCCTGATTCAGCTGATCGTCGCGCCGTCGGGCGGTGCGACCTGGGGCGTCGGCGTCCTGACGTTCGGGCCGCTCGAGTGGTTCATGGTCCTCTTCGCGGTCCTCGGCAACGCGACGGCCGTGCAACGCGCCGTGAAGACTTGGCGGGGATTCTCTGCCTAGGTCGCGGTCGAGGCGCTCTCTCCGCGCGGCCGTTGCTCGCGCCCCTTCACGCGATAGTACTGGAGGGGATGCTTGATCGTCAGGCAAATTCGGTCCGGTCCCGGACAAATGCCGTAGGACTTCATCGTCGCACACTCCGGTGGCGTGTACTCCGTCGGACTCGACGTGCCGGTGATGTGTTCGATCTGATACTTCGTGACGTCGGCCGCGAAATCCGGCACGTCCCCGAAGACGCGGAAGATCTCCTCGTTGCCCAGGCCGATGTGATGGAGGAACGCGACGATCGCGAAGCGGCCCATGTGCGGGACGTTCTCGTGGTTCTGGATCTGCGCCAGGAGGTTGTACATGCACGGCGGAAACCGGGTGATGCTCACCTTCCCGATGTCTTCTGCCTTGAACGTCGCCTTCTTCGCCTCCAGGATTCCACGGATCTCGCGGAGGTCCGTCCGGAATGCCGTGACGATGTCATCGTTCACGGGGAGGGGTAGGCCTTCCTCGATGTGCCGCTGGATCGCGTTTCGCATGACTCGAAGCGCCTTCGCCCGTTGCAAGATGACGTACCCGCGGTCCACTCGCTGGTTGATCAATTTCCATGGCGCGTCGCGCATCGTGTTCGTGAAACGCAGGAAATCCGTGAAGTGAAGGCGGTAGCCGCCGTCCTCCCGCCGCAGGTCCATCGCCAGCTGCCCGGCCATGTGGATCGCGAAATCGTCCGACTCCGACTCGAGGCGTCCTTCCGCGGCGATCGCCTCCCGCAGGGCGAACCTCCGGATCAGATACGTGTCCTCCAAGGCGGAGACGAGGATCCGGGACACCGGGTAGGCGAGCAACTGGGCGAGCTGGTCGGCCGGCGCGATCGCGACTCGATCGGACGCGGCCCCGCGCTCGAGCGCCTCGAGGACCCGCGCCTTCCCGAGGTTCCGGGCCCGGGCGTACGCGGGTTCCAGGAGGATCTCTTCGAGGCTGACCTTCTCCGCTCGGATGAACGCGGACGCCTCGCGTAGGAACGGGTACTTCGCGAGGGTGGCTAGCTCCACGTCCGAAGGAACGCCGCGGGGCCATAAAAGGCCAACGCGGGGACCCGCGAAACGGGAGCTACGAATTCGGGTGGGACCTTCACTCGGTCTCGGTCTCCGGCGCCCCGGGCGGAGGCGGCGCGACGCCGAGCTGCACCATCAAGCCTGCGACGTCCCATTGTCCCCAGTGCTCGGTGCTCTGCCCGTTCTCGAACCGCGTGATGTCGATTCCCGAGATCTCGACGGCTTTCCCGGTCGCGGGGATGCCCATGAACTCGCCGGTGTGTGTGCCCGTCATCGTCCCGCGGACAACGACCTTGTCGCCTTCCGCGATGATGTCATCGATCGTCGTGCGGCCATCAGGGAAGGCTGCGCGCAGCATGAGGAACCACTGCTTCTCGCCTTCGCGGCCGGGCGGCATTCCTGGCGCAGCGGTGTGGTCGACGTAGTTCTCGGCCGTGACCTTGTCAATCACGCCGATGTTGCCTCGGTTCACGACTTCTTCGTAAAACATTCTCGCGGTCGCTTTGTTCTCCTCTTCTCCCATGTTGTCTCCTCCTGAAAACCCCTAGCGTCCGCCCCTAGGAACCGCCTGCTATATAACGACGCCCGTACGCCGCTCGTGCCGGTCCACGAAATCGGGCGGTGCCCGGGAGCGCGGATGTCGCATCCGAAGGTCTTTGGGGAAGCGGACAATGAGTCGCCCGATGGAGGAACTCCGTGGGTACTTCGCGGTCCATTCCCAGGGCCTCGGCCACGCGACCCGAGCGGTGGCCCTCGCCCGCGGCCTCATGGAACGCCGCCGGGACTTGTATCTGCTCTTCCTCGCCGGTTCGCCGGCGTTGGATCTCGTCGTGGCGAACGGATTCGACGCGCTCACGATGCCGCCCGCGCCCGATTGGCGGACGACGGACGGGGTCCTCGGCCCGGTGTGGCGGTGGTACCGAGACTACGGCCGATACCTGCGGATCGCCCGTCGATTCTTAGAGGGCGAGGCCGACTGGGATTACTACCATTTCCTCCTCTCGGACAGCGAGCTGGCTTCCGCGCGCGAGGCGATTCGTCATCGGATCCCAATCGCCTTGATTTTCGATGCGACCCGCCACGACTTTGCGCGGGATCCGCTGTCGCGTTTGGTCGAACGACCGGCGAACTTCTGGGCCTCCCGGATTGCGCGGAGAGCCGACCTCGTCCTCGCGGCGGAATCCGCGCCAGATTGGCCGAACGTCCGTCGCATCGGGCCCATCGTCCGCGGGTTCAGTGCATCGCGAGAGAAGCTCCGAGAGGACTTTGTGTTCCGGAAGAAGACCATCCTCGTGACCGTCGGCGGCACGGCCGTCGGTGAATTCCTGATTCGCGAAGCCGTTCACGCGTTCCACGAATTGAAACTGGACGACGTATCGATGGTCGTCGTGAGCGGCCCGAAACTAAAGGCGGACCCGGAATCCGGCGTCTACACATACGGATTCTTGCCGAACCTCCAGGACTACGTCCTCGCGGCGGACCTCGTCATCACGACCGCGGGGAAGGGCACCGTGAACGAAGCGCTCGCGGCCGGGACGCCGGTGATCGCGATTCCGCCGAAAGGTCACGCTGAGGCCGAACGAAACGCTGCGGCGCTCGGCTATCGACCGGACGACATCCACCGTTTGAAGGAGCTGATTCCTGAACGGCTCGCCCTCGGACGTCTTCTCCCGAAGCCCATGGGCAACGAGAAGGCGGTCGGATTCTTGATTGACTTTCTGGATCGCGCGGCGAATCGCTAGACCGTCCGCACGACCAAGCTGGCATCGACGTCCTTCACCTTCACACGGCCCGCGAGCGCCATTGCGGTGTCGAGTTCCGTGTGCAACTGATCGAGGACCGCCCGCACTCCATCCGCGCCTCCCAAGGCGAGACCCCAGAGGATCGGCCGACCGACGAGGACTGCTTTCGCCCCGAGGGCGAGGGCCTTGAGCACGTCCGTGCCGCGTCGGACTCCGCCGTCGAGGTACACCTCAATCCTTCCGCGCACCGCCGCGACGACGTCGGGCAGCGCGTCGAGGCTCCCGAGGGTCGAGTCGAGTTGCCGGCCCCCGTGGTTCGATACGACAATCCCCGCGGCCCCATGCTCGACCGCGAGCACCGCGTCTTCTGCGGTCATGATTCCTTTGATGACCAGCGGGAGCGGGGTGATGGACTTCAGCCAATCGACATCGTCCCAGGTGAGCGATGAATCCAGGAGATCGGTGACGTACTTCGCGAAGGCGGAGCCGTGCTCCACCTGCGGCATGCCGTCGAGGCCGGCCCCTTTCAGATTCGCGATCCCGAATCCTGGCGGGAGTGTGAACGCGTTTCGCTCGTCTCGCTCGCGACGACCGAGGACCGGTGTGTCGGCCGTGAGGCAGAGCGCCTTGTAGCCCGCCTTGACGGCGCGGGCGACGAGTTCCTCCGTCACGGCGCGGTCCCGGTAGACGTACAGTTGAAACCACCGTGGAGCGTCGGCCGCCGCGGCGACTTCTTCCAGGGTTTTCGTCGAGATCGTGCTCGTAATGAGGATCGTTTCCGCGGCGGCGGTGCCCCGGGCGGTCGCGACCTCACCCTCGGGATGGACGAGGGCGTGAAACGACGTGGGAGCCACGCAAACCGGCATCGACACGCGCTCTCCGAGGAGGACGGTCTTCGTGTCGCGCTTCGAGACGTCCCTCAGGACGCGGGGCCGCAGCGCCCATCGCCCGAACGCTTCGCGGTTCCTTCGAAGGGTGACTTCGTCCTCGGCTCCTCCCGCAATGTAATCGAAGATCGCACGAGGGACCTTCGCCCGCGCCATGTCCTCCAGTTCGAGGAGATTCGTGAACTCGAGGGCCACGCCGACGCGAACGGGCCCCCGCCCTTAGCCCTTTGTCCCGGCCTGTCGATTGTACGTCGGGTGCTCCGGCTTTTTTCGTTGCTTGTGCTGTCCCCAGACCGCCATCTGGTAGAGGAGGGACGAGAGGCGGTTCATGTATTGCAGGAGGTCCGGGTTGAGCGCGTCCCGCTTCGAGAGGCTGACCACTCGGCGCTCGGCGCGTCGCGCCACGGTACGCGCCCAGTGGAGTCGCGCGAGCGGTTCGGAGCCCCGCGGGAGGATGAACTCCGTGATCTTGCCGACATCGAACACTTCGATCGCGTCCTCGAGCCGCGCCACGTGGACTCGCGTAATCTGAGGGACCTTCGTCCGCTCCGACGCATGGCTGATCGCAAGCTCCGCGCCGACTGTGAAGAGGTCGTCCTGAATCTTCGACAGCAGGTCTCGGATTCGCCGTTCGCGCTGCACGGCCATCGCCAGGCCGATCACGGCATTGAGCTCGTCCACCGTCCCCATCGCCTCGATCCGCGGGTCATCTTTCGAAACGCGTTCCGGCCCGAGGAGGCCGGTCTCACCCGCGTCGCCTCGACGCGTGTACAGCTTCGCCATCAGCTCACCCGCGCCGCCACGGCATCCGGCGGTCTCGGAAAGAGATCGGGCTGCACGATGTGCGCGAGAATCTCCAGTCCGTCGACGAGCCGGGGCCCAGGTCGGTTGAAGTGGCTCGAGCCGTCCACGATCCACGTCCGATCGGCTCGCGCCGCAGGCACGTCCGCCCACCAACGTGTCCCGGTCACGACGGACGCCTCTTTCCGCGTCCGATCGAGATCGAAGCCGCAGGGCATCAACACCGCGACATCGGGCGAAGCAGCCACAACCTCGTGACGGTCCACGCGGCGGGATTTCTCTCCCGATCGACCCAGCACGTCGATCCCTCCCGCGAGTCCGACCATCTCCGGCACCCAGTGGCCACCCAGGAAGAGCGGATCGAGCCACTCCAGACACACGGTCTTCGGACGGACGAGCGCCGTCGACGCACGTTCGGCCACGCGGTCGATCCGCTCTCGGAGCGCCGCGACGACTTCGACCGCTCTCGCCTCGATCGCACACGCCCGGCCCACGCGAAGGATGTCCTGGAGCATGTCCTCCAAACGGTGTGGATCCAGCGATTCGATGACGGGCCTCCATGGAAGTCGGCTCGCGACATCCTCGACGTCTCCGCGGGTGGGTGCGCAGACGTCACAGAGGCCTTGCGTGAGGATTAGGTCCGGGCCAGAAGAACGGAGCGCCGACTCATCGACTTGATACAGAGCCTCGCCCGACTCGATTCGGCCTCCGACCATGCGACTCGTTTCGCCGCTCGTCTTCCCTTCGTATTCCAAAAGCGCGTGGCTCACGATCGGCTTCTCGCGCGCCGCGCCGGGGAAGTCACATTCCGGCGAGACACCGACCACGTCATCGCCAAGGCCCAGGGCGAAGCAGATTTCGGTCGCCGCGGGGAGAAGGGAGACGATCCGCATCGGATTTCCCCGCCACAATAGCGGACGGACTGCTAAAAGGGTTGTCCAAGGTGGGTCCTCCAGAGGCACAAGACGACTTGTCTAAATAGCTCTCATCTTCTCCCTGCGCTGCGTGGAAGAGAAGATCCTGACGTTGCACCCTCAAGGAAAAAAGAGGGGGGTCAACATCAGCCAGGCGAAGTACGAGACGATGAAGAAGACGATTCTCGAGGTCCTCCGCAAAGGGGGGTTGACGCATCATGAGCTCACTGACGCCGTGGAGCGGAAGCTTAAGGGCAAATTCGACGGGTCGATCCCGTGGTATATGGAAGGCACGAAGCTAGACCTGGAAGCGCGTGGGATAGTCGAGCGCGTGCCCGGCCAGAAGCAAGACGTGTATCGCGCGAAGCGCTGAGGCGCAGGAAGAAAAGAGGGAAGGGCCGGGTGGTCTACCCGGCGTTGTTCGGGCCGTGCTGGTGCTCGAAGCGTTTTGCGGACGCGGTCACGACCCCGTGTTCGATCTGCGTCTTGCCGCCGTTGACGGCCTCGATCGCCTGCGTGGAGAGGGCGATGGCCTGCTCGACGTTGAGGTCCGGACGGTATCCTTTGACGATCGTGTCGAGGGCCTCGTCGGCCGATTGGCCGATCGCAAACGCGGAACCTTTGAACGTGGTCCCGCTCGGATCCACTTGGATCAGCTGCACCCCGAGGGCGTCGACGCCCGCGATCACGACCGATGCGCCGAACGGACGCACGGCGTACATGGTGAATTCATGCAAGTACTCCGAGAGATTGCGCGAGAGCGTGCCGACATCGACCGGTTCATCGTACACGAGCCGGTGGCGCTGCGCCGCGACCCGAAGTTGGTCCAGGAGCGTCGTCACGTCGCCGATGTATCCGCTGCCCGTCGCCCCGATGTGCTCGTCCACGACGAAGACCTTCTCCGCGGGCTCCATGAGGGGCCGCGTCGGCTTCACCTGACTCGACAGCAGGGCGAAGTCTTTCGTCTTCAGGCCGAGCGTGGTCGAGCCGCGGCTGACCGCCTGGAGGGCGTAGTCCACTTGGACCAGCCGACCTTCCTGGTTGTAGAAGAACGGCATCCGTCCCATTTCCGTCGCCATCTCAGTTCACCTCCAACGCGTGACCGTTCGGGATCGCGAGCACGTCGACTCCGTTCCCGCTGCCCGGATCGCGTTCCATCGCCGCGCGCACGGCTGCTTCGGCGAGCTTCCTCGCCTCGTCGAGCGAGAACTCCTTGCGGAACCCCTGCTCGAGCACGCCGTACGCAATCGGCGAGCCGCTCCCCGAGGACATGAAGTCCTCCGAAGTGATCGCGCCGCTCATGTCGCTCGTGTACACGTGCGGGCCCTCGTGGTCCACGCCCGCGACGACGAGCTCGACGTAGAACGGGTTGTAGCTCTTCATCGACGAGTAGACGATGTTCGAGATCAGTTTCGCACTCTCCTTGACGGACACCGGGTAGCCGCGACGCAAGGCGAGGAGCCGCCGTTCGGCCTTCGCCAGGTTCACGAGGTACTCCGCATCCGACATCGCACCGGCGATCGCCACCGCGGTCCCGCCATCGAGGGAGAAAATCTTCTGGACCACCTTGGATCCGACGAAGAACCCCTTCGAGGCGCGCTTGTCCGCCGCGAGGACGACGCCGTCCTTGCTTCGTATGCCCACCGTTGTGGTCATGTTGAACCTCGGACCTCTATGTGGCCGGTCGGGTAAGTTGATTCAAGTTCGGGAGACTAGGTCACACGATGGACAGGACAGTCGCTCGAGACGACAGGCGTCCGAACGCTTCTGGGAGCCGGAGGTCCAAGGTCAATGCCTCCGCGACCGAAGCGTCCAGGCGACCAGCAAGAGCGCCCCGAAGATCCCCGCGGGGACCGCCACGAGGAACCCCAACGTGTTGGCGTCCATCCCCCCCGGTCCCGCGCCGGTTGGTTCAGAAATCGAGTGAACTTGGACTTGGTAATCGCCGCTCGACGGATCCCGGACTTCGTTCCCCCACCGGTCGTTCGCGAGGACGTGATACAGGACGGTCCCGGGACGGTTCTGCGGGGGGATGTCGGCCCGATACACGTTGCCCCCTTGGGGTCGCATCGGCACCGCATCGAAGTGGTCCAGGCCGATGCCCTGCAACCACAGCGCGACATACGTGACCCCGCTCGGATCCGTGATCTCGGCCGAAACCGTGATCGACTCGCCGACGTAGCCGTCGGTCGCGAGGACCTGCACGACGGTCGGAGGGGAGGCGTCAAACACCGGGTGCATCAAAGGATATCGGTCCTGGGCGGAGCCGTTGACCAGATAGGGCGTATCCCCGAAACCGTCCGGACCCTGGCACAGATTTTGGGCGGGCCCGCTGCACTGATCCACCCCGGTATAGTCGGACCAATGGTTTCCCCCGCGGGGATACGCGGCGTGCCACGCATTCATGCCGGGCTGCGTGTCATTCGCCTGAAATTCGTTCGAGAGGAAGTCATTGTGGTCCACCTGGAAACGAAGTGAAGAGGCCAGGGACAAACCGCTTCCGTGACCCGGTATCGCGTGACCGTTGCCGGAAAACCGGTTCCGCACGATCGAACCGTCGGTCGCTCCTTCGAAGGAGGCCCCGACCCAGCCGTTCGACGAAATGTCGTTATCGGCGAGGGAGAGGTTGGAGGACGAAGCGACGACGAGCAGCCCGTACGTCCCACTCCACGTGATGGTGTTGTTATCGACGATCGTGTGGTTCGCTCCGTCGAGCAAGATCCCGCGGCCCGTGTACGAAATATCGTTTCCCTCGATTCGGACGGCGTCTCCAGCGGTGGCGTTGATGCCCTCTTCCTTGCCGATGCGATTGCCCTTGATCGTGATGAGGGATGACGAATAGAGCGCCACTCCGGTCTGGCCGTCGATGGCGCTATCTTGAACCGTGATGTTCGAGGACGACCAAATGTACACCCCGGCCTTGCCGCGGGTCGAAACGTTCTGGACGGTCGCGTTCGATGCAAAGTCAAAATAGATGCCCCAGTAGTTGGGGAAATTCGCCTCGATCGTGAGGTTTCGAATCACGAGATGGGCGCGAGTCTGTCGGATGGTGATGCCGTTGGATGACGTCGCATCGATGAGCCAACCCTCGATGACATACGGGTCGGCGGCACCTCCCGTGCCGGTGGTAACTCCATTCGGCGCGGTGAAATTCTCGTCTCCATCAATTACGATGGGCGCATGAGGGGTCAGAATCGCGGGCGTGACCGGCGTAGAGGCGATGCTGGGAGAGCCGAGGACGATCAGGACGATCAGGGCCCAAAGCGGAGCCCAGGATACCATCGCGACCTCGCGGCGTAACGTCCCCTTCCTCGCCGTCATCCCCCAATTCGTCATGGGTCCAGGCGGTATTTCACGATTCCCTCCGATCGGCCTGCCAATTGCGATCACATGATCGCTGTGTGCCTGCGGGTTTCATCCTCCTCGTTCCGGGAGTCTTCGCAGGCGTATCAGGAGTCGTTCCCTCGCGTCGGGGACGAACAGGAAATAGAGGAGGGCCATCCGAAAGAGGCTCGTCGTTTTCATGCCCCCCATCTGCAGAACCGAGCCGAGTTCGGGAAAGCAATCGAAGAACAGATCGTGAGCGAGTGTTTCATGGCCCGCGGTTTTCATGGTCGTCAAGAGCGATCTCATTTCCGGCTCCGACATCGTCCAACGTCTGTCTTTCCGAGGCATGGCAATCCCCGGATTTCACAACGAGGGGCGCGCCTTAAAGCTACGAGCCGCTCGAAGACGCAAAACACAGTTACGTGTCAAGAAGCAAGTCGTATTTGCGTAAGTTGCCACGGGGCAGGCCGACTCACGCGCTGATTCCGCGATCCGTCTTCGAGGAAATCTCGCGCGACACGTGGTGGAACAGCTCGTAGCCGAGTCGCGTCGCCTCGTCGAATCGGCTTGGGGAGTCCACCTTCGCGGTCATCGTGAGCTGACCGGGCCGGACGAGGATCTCGATTCCGATCGTGTCGTCCTCGAGCGCCCAGCCCAGCCGAAGGCCTTCGTCCGACTCCGAGAAACCGTACCATCGCAACGGGCCGATCCACGTGCCGCGCAGCGCGCCGACGAGCCCCCGCAAGTCGACATGAGCCGGGAGGGAGGTCTGGAGGATCGTCGCGTTCGGCCCGGCGGGCTTCAGCGAGCTCGGACTCAAGAAGCCGAGGGCGCGCCGCGAGACGCGATACCCGAGGTCCGTCCGCTCCACCAACTCACTGTCGGCGAGTCGGTGGAGCGCGCGGGAGAGCTGCTCCGGATGGATGCCCAGGCGTCGCCGCAATCCTTGAAAGGCGACCTGAGAATCCGGATCATGGGACAGGAACTCGAGGACCTCGCGGTCGTGGTCGCGCAGGTCGTCGAGAGCCTCTCGCGCCGACGGGTCCACGGAGGTCGGTACCATGTTGAGCGGACACACGGCGGCGGTTTGCCTTAAGGCTGAGGGTCACGCGTCGCGATGTTGAGAATGACGGCATATCGCTTGCCCTGAACGATTCCCACTAAAGGATGGTTGCGCGAGCTTAGGCCGCGAGCCGTCCCTTGTCGACGACGACTTTCTTCCCGACGCGCACGGTCGCGTTCGTGAGACGGCCCTGGAATCCGAAGTTGGAGTGGTTCTTTCCGCCATACTCTGAGTTGTCGCCGATGCCGATCTCGATCGCGCCCGCGACGAGGTCGTCTTGGAGGAATCCGTAGCTCGCCGCCGGGTTCAAGCCAATCTGGAGCCAACCTAATCGGTCCTTCGCCCCCGTCGCTCGGTCGTACTGGCTCCGGATCGACTCCTCGTTCGTCCCGGCGTTCCAGGTGGCCTTGCCATCCTTGAACTGGAACGCGACATCGGTGACCTGAAGTCCCAGATAGGGAACGGGCCGATCAAATCGAACGGTGCCCTCCGCGGACGTCTCGCCCGGGCACACGATCACATATCCCGGCGGGACGTTCGTCATGAACTCGCCGTCCTTCACGTCCTGCGCATCAACGATGCCATCGTCCGACTGCGCGGGGCGGCCTTTCAGCTCGCAGACGAACCGCGTGCCGTTCGGCGCGCTCACCTCGACCTCGGCGTCCTTCGAGAGGAGCGCCGCGAGTTTCTTTCCCTTGCGGGCAATCGCGTTGAAGTCGACCGAACTCGCGCGGAGGATCATGTCCCGCCACGCATCGAATTCGAAGCCGTACGACCGCGCCCGCTCGCGGCTCACGTACCCCAGGAGGACTCGCGCGCCCCGGAGGCCCGCCCGTTCCGCGCGGCGGTACCAGTCCGAGTTGTACGAGGTGGCGGCTTGAGATTTCTCCATATTCTTGCGGTACCGCGCGATATCTGCGGGGCCCGGGAAGAAGACGTAGGCATCGGCCTTCGCGAGAGCGGCCCATTCCGAGGCGGAGACTTGTCCCAGCTTCGCGGGCGGGAGGTCCTCCACGGATCGCCAGTGCGTTTCCTCGTCCTCGAGGAGGAGCATCGGCCGGGCGCCGACCGCGCGCAACTGATACACGATCTCCTTCGCGGCGTCGAGGCCGTGGTTCCAGCACTCGACGATCACGTTCTCCTTCGGTTGGATGTGCAGGCTTCGACGGACGACGTTCTTCGCAAGCGCCTCGTAATCAGACACGACCATCGCCGGCGCCGCCGAAGCCGGGCCGCGGATAAATAGGTACGCTCGAGGAGGGGCGAAGGGCCTTACCACGGCCCACCGTTCCGGTCGCCCCGGAGGGGATTCGTCGGAACGGCGGGAGACGCTTTCACCCGAGGAGCGATTGACGCTTCGACACCTGGCCGATGCCCTTGTGCCGTCCGTGCCTGTCGAATCCGATCCGGACGGTTTCTACGGGCGGAGAGCGAGTGATCTCGCGATCGACGACGATGTCGCCCGCATCATCGAATCGTACGTCTCGCCGGACCAGAGGGCGGACTTCCGTCGGCTCCTTCGGACAATCGAAAGTCCTTGGGCGAACCTGCTCCTCTCGGGACGTCCGCATCGATTCTCGTCGGGGAGCGACGCGGAACGAGAACGATTTCTCCGTGGTTGGGCTCACAGCCGGCTCGGGATCAAGCGACAAGGGTTCCAGGCCGTGAAGCGGCTCGTCTTGTTCCTGACGTACGCGAAGGCCCTCGAGAGCGGCGTCAACCCGAACTGGCCATCCATCGGCTACGCCGCGCCTCCGCCACGTGCCTCGCAGGCTGCGCGCGGGCCCTCGGAATTTTCGATCGAATCCCTGCGGCCCGCGAATGAAACGAGCCTCGAAGCCGACGTGTGCGTCGTCGGCACCGGCGCGGGCGGTTCAGTGATCGCCGCGAAACTCGCAGAATCGGGCCACCGGGTCATCGTCCTCGAGGCGGGACCGTATCGCACCGCGGAGGCGTTCACGCAACGCGAAGCGGAGGCGTACGACACCATGTTCCAGGGCCATGGCGTCCTCACGACGCGCGACTTGGCGTTCAGCGTCCTCGCGGGACAGACCGCGGGCGGCAGCTCGACGATCAACTGGATGACGTGTCTCAAGCCGCCGCGGTGGGCCCGAGACGAATGGGAGCGGGAGTGCGGCCTGACCGGGGTGGCCTCGCCCGCCTTTGACTCGATCATCGACGAGGTTTGGAGTCGACTCCACGTGAACGTCGACGAGAGCGTCGTCAATCCGTCGAACGATGTCTTACGTCGCGGGAGTGAAGCGCTTGGCTATCGACTCGGCGTCGACTACGACGTGATCCCTCGGAATGCGAACGGCTGTGGAGGCCGCTGCGACTTCTGCTTCTTCGGCTGCGTCTACGATGCGAAACAGTCCACGCTCGTCACCTATCTTCCGGACGCGTACCGCACGGGAGCTCGGTTCTTGTTCGACACGAAGGCGGATTCGGTCAACATCGAAGGCGGCGAGGTGCGGGGCGTCGAGGCCACCTACCAGGAGGATGGCCGCACCATCCCCGTGCATGTGCGGGCCCGGACCGTGGTCGCGGCGGGGAGCGCGATTCAGACGCCGGCGCTCTTGTTGCGGTCCGGAATCCGTTCTCCGGGACTCGGCCGCGGACTCCGACTCGATCCCACCACAGCTCTCTTCGGAGAATTCCCGAGTCCGATTCGGATGTGGAGCGGGCCGATGCAGACGATTGTCGTGAACCGATTCCAAGCGGCAGACGAAGGCCACCATGGTCCTTGGTTGGAGAGCGCACCCGGCCATCCCGGACTATCGGCGCTCGCGATTCCCTGGTCGGGAGGACGCGCGCACAAGGACGCGATGCGTCGTCTTGACCGGGCTGCGTCGACCATCGTCCTCGTGCGCGATGTCGCCGAAGGCAGTGTGACGATCGATGCCCGTGGCGAACCGGTCCTCGAATATCGCCTCTCGACCCGGGACCGTCAGAACCTCACGCGAGGATTGCAGGAGGCCGCGCGGATCCAGCGGGCGGCTGGCGCGCTCCGCATGGGTTCTCTGCATCTTCGAGAGTGTTCCGTCGGGGACGGAACCTCGCCGATTCGCGCCACGGAGTTCGACGGATTCCTCGATCGGTTGGGCCGTCTCGGCATCCGTGAGAACGGAGTGGCCCTGTTCTCGGCCCATCCGATGGGCTCCGCGAGGGCGGGCACCGATTCGAAGACATCGGCCGCGAAGCCGACGGGCGAATCGCACGACGTGCGGAATCTGTGGATCGGCGATGGAAGCCTCTTGCCGACCGCGCCAGGGGTGAACCCGATGATTTCGATCATGGCCCTTGCGGCGCGCACCGCGGGGTTCATCCGAGAACGGCTCTCCCACGTCAACTAAGCGCGGCTACTCCTCGATCAAGTAGAACTCGTTCCCGTCCGGGTCCTTGAACATCGCGTACGTGGCCCAGTCCTCCTTCGTCGTCGGGGTGGTAAACTCGACGCCGAGTTTCCGGAGGGCGGCTTCTTCCTTCTTCGCATCTTTCGCCGTGAAGGAGATCCCGCTGTTCCCGGGCTCAAGCGGGTAGAAGCCCTCGCACAAGTGGAACGCGATGTTCTCCGTCTTCGGTGCCACCGTAATCCAGTGACCTTGGTGCTCTCGGATCTCGAAGCCGAGCTTCTCCGTGTACCATTTCGCCGACTTCTTCGCGTCGGATACGACCAGGGCGATCGTGGTGAGGCGCATCATGGGAACCGGATTTGATTCAGACCGATAAAGGGCACGGCTCTTGCGTCAGAGAAACGCTCATCGTCTCACGCCTGATGCGCCAGTGACATGACGACCAAATCGCGCCTTGAGCTCGCGCGGACCGTGACTGCCCAGTTGCGACGCCGCGAGGGACGCAACCTGTTGGCGATCGGCCTCTACGGATCCGTGTCTCGCGGGAGGATCGAGCTCACTCGGACACCGACTTGGTCCTCGTAGTCCGGTCAGGAAAGTCCGGGATGCGGAGGCTCATCCGGAACGGCGTGCTCGTATCCCTCCTGCAGCTGACCCGCGACGAAGCGGCCGAGGAGGTTCGAGGCTATTCCTGGAACCTCCCGGAGGCTCTGAGCGGATGGCGATCGGTGCAGGAGTTGTACGACCCCAGCGGGTTGCTCCGACGCCTCCGAGACCGTTCTCTGCGGCCGAGGGCGCACCAGTTCCGCGAGGCAGCTCGCCGCGGCTTCTTCGGGACCTACGAGGACTATGGAAAACTGCTCAATGCTCTCGAGGCTCGAGACGCGGACGAGGGCAGGGAGATGGCGATCTGGTTTCCGAAGGAGCCGCGCTGATCCTTCTCTGCGTGGAGCGGCGCGTCGTGTCAACGGGACGGCGCATCTTCGCCGAACTCCCGAATCGAGGCGTCGTGGGAAACGCGATTCGTCGCCTCCGGTACGAGACGCTGTCCTTGGACGAGACGACGCGCCTCGCAGGGTCCGTCTGGACCTCCCTCCTCAGGCGCGCCCGCGCCCAACGCATTGCGGTCCCCGACGTGGGATAGCAGACTGAAGGGCATCCCGCAGAAGCCTTCGTTGTCGGGGAGGTGAACTCGACGCAATATGGGAAACGGATTTGATTCAGAGCGCTAAGAGGGCACGCTCGGTAGAAACCCTGATGCCCCCGTCGCGATTGCGCCCCTTAGATGGCGACGTCACCCCGGCTCAAGCTCGCCGAGATGATAGCGGCCGAACTGCGACTTCGGGAGCGGCGGAACCTCGTGGCGGTCGGGCTATATGGGTCCGTTGCGCGAGGTGAAGATCGCACACACTCAGACGTCGACCTGCTTGTCGTGGTTCGAAAGAAACGCGCAACAATCCAGCATCTCGTGCGGGCAGGGACTCTCGTCACGATACTCCAGCAGACCCCGGCGGAGGCCAGAGCGGAGGTCACGGGATCCCGCGCGGACCTGAACGCCGCACTCGGCGGATGGCAGTCGATGCAGCTCATGTACGATCCGTCGGGACTTCTCAGTCGCCTCACGAAAAGGGCGAAGCATCCCACCCGCGAGCAATTCCGACAGGCCGCGCGACATGCGTTCCTCGAGACCTACGAGGACCTCGGAAAGCTACGGAACGCCATTGACGCCAACGACGAAGGCGAGGCTCGTGAGATGGCGATCTGGTACACTGACGGCGCGATGGGACTCCTCTTCGACCTGAACCGTCACGTGTTGCGGACTGGGCGGCGGGCTTTCGTCGAGATTCGTCGGTATGGCGCTGTAGGCGACGCGATTCGGCGGCTGCGGTACGAAACGCTCACGGCACCGGAGGCCCTCCGGCTCGCCGAGTTCACCTGGGCCGAACTCCTCGCCCGCGCTCGTAAACAGAGAATCTCCCTCCCGGAGTTCGATCGGCAGTCCCCCGGAAGCCTTTAGGCGTTGAGAGTCCGTTTGCCTCATGGAGAGAGGGTCCGACATCGGCGTACTCCCGTTCACCGCGCTCCCACTCGGCTTGGAGTCGGCCGGCGTCGTCGCCTACCTCTTCGGCCTGTTCCTCTACGCAATCGCCGCGGCCGTCGTCCTGCCGATTCCGGTCGAGCTGCTCCTCCTGCTGTATCCAGACCTCAATCCGGCGTTCAAAGCGATCGCCCTCGGGCTCGGGAAAGCGGTCGGCGCGATCGTGGTCTTCTTCGTCGGGAACAAGGTCAACCCGTACATCGAGCGCTGGATGGACCGGCATCCGATCGGCAAGCGGGTCCTGAAGGTCCTCGAAGCGTTCGTGCGCCGGACCGGCTGGGTCGGACTGATGATCTTGCTCGCGATCCCGTTCATGAGCGACACCGCGGTGAATTACTTCTTTTCCCTGCTGAACGGGGAAGGACACGCGATCAGTCGATGGCACTTCGTCCTCGCCAACCTGATTGGCGGAATCGTTCGGGCCTACCTGTTCCTCTGGCTGCTCCCTCGCTGAGCGCTCGGGTCGCTCACTTGGGCGCGATGCCGCGTTTCGACGCCCGCGCAAACGTCTCCAAGAAACCCCATGTCAGGTCGCTCGCCGTGATGATGCCTTCCACGTTGTCGAGGCGCGTGACGACGATCCATCGGGTCTTCTTGTCCAGCATCACGCGGGCGGCGGCCCTCAAGGTCGTTAGCGGACTCACCGTGGCGACGGGAGAGGTCATGACGTCCCGGACCAAGACCTTCGACGGGTTCTTTCCTTTCGAGGTGACCTGCCACAGGATGTCGCGATCCGTGATGAGGCCGATCGGCCGTCCGTGCTGAACGACGACGAGCCCGCCGATCTTCTTCACCGCCATCCGCTTCGCGGCGTCGAGCACGGTGCGATCCGGGTCGATGACGATCACGTCGCGCGTCATCACTTCCCGGACGAAGACCAACCCTTGCCCCCATCCGGATATCGCGGCGGCGCATCAAGACTTCCGCGCGCACGGCGGTCATTGGCGTCGTGGCGAGCGTTCATATAGCCCCTGAATCATCCGAGGGCATCCTGCCTGGGTGAGGCGGGGGGTTGCTTCGATGCCTTCGAACATGATGGATATGAAAATGGTCCAGTGCGACTGTGGCTTCATGATACAGAGCCACAACGAGATTGAGATCGTCACGATGACGCAGATGCACGTGAAGGAGACGCATCATCAGGACACGTCTGCGCGCGAAGTCAAGGGCATGATGAAGCCCGGCATGATGATGAAGTAGGCCATCGGAGCCGCGGATGTCGCCGCGGGTCACGCGGCCGGTGTTGGGGATGGAAGCCGCATCGTCTCAGGCAAGCTTTCGGGTTCCGTCCACGGCAGCCGTTGACCTTGGGCGCTGAGGCGCAATCGTCTGCGGCATGCGGGGAACCGGCTGCAGCCGAGGAACGACCAGCCGTTGCGGGCGCGTCGACGCACCATGCGACCGTCCGGGCAAGCGTCACACGGACCGTAGTCTTTCTCCAGGAACGTCGCGTCGCGCAGCCACCGGACCAAGGAGGGCTGGTGGGCTCTCAGTTCCGCGAGAACCTCGTGCAAGTCACGCCGCGACTCGTCGACGACCTCCGCGAGGGTCGCCCGGCCTTCCGCAATCGCGGTCATCCGGTCCTCCAGATGGCGGGTCATGTCCGGATCCGTGACGTCGGGGCCATAGATTGTGAGGGCGTCTACGAGGGCGCGTCCCGCGGCTGTCGTCCGAATCGATCGTCCGCTGATGTATTGCCGGCGGAACAAGAGGTCCAGGATTTCGTGCCGCGTCGATTTTGTGCCGAGCGCGAGCCGCTGCATCGTCAGGAGAAGCGTCCCCTGGGTATGGAGGGGTGGCGGCGTCGTCCGATCTTCGACGACCCGTACCTCGCGAACCGTTAGTTCTTCCCCCTCCCGGAGAGCCGGGAGCTCCGTCATCGGACGGTCGTCCGGCAAAATCTCCCGCCAGCCGGGTTCGACCAGCACGCCGCCAACCGCAAGGAACTCCGTATCTCCGAGACGGAGGTGGACCTCGGTGATCGTGGAGAGGCTTGGGGAGGACAAGGTCGCGAGGAAGCGCCGAGCGATCATGTCGTAGACCGTGGCCCGCATTCCCTCACGCCGCTTCGCCGGGGCGGCGGTCGGATGGATCGGCGGATGATCCGTCGTGTGGATGGGCCCACGGCTCGGGTCGAGTTCCGGGCGCGCCAACAGACGTTCGACGTACTCGTGGTACGAGGACTTCCGCAGTCGGTCGAGGATCTCTCGGACCGGCAGCGAAGGCGGGTACACGGTGTTGTCCGTCCTCGGATAGCTGATTTCGCCGCGGACGTACAGCTCCTGGGCCGCGGCCATCGCTCGAGATGGGCCGTGCCCCATGCGGGAGGCCTGGGCCAGAAACGAAGTGGTGTTGAACGGCGCCGGCGGCGGTTCGCGGTGATCACGCCGCTCGACTCGCTCGACGGTCGCCGTGTCCCCGAGTCCCGCCAAGGCCACGAGCGACCGCGCGCCGCCTTCGTCCCAGAAGGGCCCGCCGACCGCCGACGCTTCGAACGCCGGCTCGCCCGCGAGGAGCACAACGTTCCAAAAGGGCCGCGGCACGAAGTCTTCCCGGTCCCGTTCCCGATCGGCCGCGAGACGCAAGGTCGGCGTCTGGACGCGACCCGCGGAGAGCACCTGCCGGTCGGAGCCGCACTCGACCGTCAGGAATCGCGTGAGGACGGCGCCCCATGCGAGGTCGATCCGCTGCCGGGCCGCCGCCGCCTCCGCCAAGGCCCAGTCCGGCTCGACGAGATTCTCGAAGGCGCGACGGACCTCGGATGTCGTCATCGCGCTGAACCGGGCCCTCCTCGCGGGGAGATCCGGATGCTGATGGCGAAGGGTCTCGAGCGCCTCCACGCCAATCAGCTCGCCCTCTCGGTCGTAGTCCGTCGCGAGGACGACCTCGTCGACCGAGTCCGCGAAACCTCGGAGCGCGTCATGCAACGCGGGGGGCGACTCTTGCCGGACGGGCTCCAGGTCGACCAGGGCATCGAGATCGGTTCCGACCCAGTCCCGGGCCGACTCTGGATAGTCGATCTCGACGATGTGACCTCGGAGCGGGAACACGATAACGTCGTCCCCGCCGGACGAGAACGTGAAGTAGCTGGAGACGTCTGCCCGGACCTTCTCAGCCATCCCTTCTGACAGGATTTGGGCTAGGCGGCGGGCAGCGCTGAATTTCTCGGCCAGGATGAGCCGCCGCAAGTTCTCGGCTCATTTGTCTATGCTGTACTTAATAATGTTGATGTCGGACATTGACTTTTCGCGCATTAGCGCGAAGCTGTCAGACAAATGGCCGCCATGCAATCGAGCCCCGGCAAAGAGGGGTCGTCGGCAGACACAATGGAGGGCCGCGATCCGTCCACCCAAAGGGGGCAAATGATTGCCACTTCCCGGCGTCTGACGAGGACTCTGGCGACGCCGTTAGAATTCGAACAAGCTAACGGGATCCGCGGGCCGAAGGCGCCGGAGTGGATGCCGGCTCTCCGCAAGCCGCAGACGTTCATCGACGAGGGCGGACACCCGCTCATCCTCGAGCGGGACGAACGGACGAACTCCGAGCTCCCTCGCGATGGCCTCAGCCTCGCGCGGATACCGACTCAGCAGGTTGGACAAGGCGAAGGACTCGGCCATGCCGACCGAGCGGCTCGACAGGAAACGCTCCAGGGCCAGGAGGTCCTGCGCGTACGATGCGTCGGGCTCGTAGCGGCGCTCGAGGATGGCGCGACGGACGAAGTCCGTCCGGGTAGCGATGGCCTCTCCCTCTGCCATGGGCGAGCCCTGCGGACGCAAGGACGGGGTAATAGCTTTTGTCGTAAGATTATCCGTCAAATGACGAAGTTCCCGACAGGCGTCGAAGACCCGAATCGTTCCATGGCGATTCACGGATCGCTGCAGTCTCGTGTGTACCCGCATCGATGGCAGATGACCTTGCAGTTCCGCTCGTACGTCGGTCCGCCGCAGACGTCGCACGGATCTGGGGCGGCCGGCGTTGCGGCCTTGAGCGACTTCGTGGCACTCGATGCGGCCGTCATGCCGAAAGGCCATGGTGATCCCGGACGAAAAGCCTCGCTTTCGATTCGGCCGCTTGATCGTAAGCTGAGGTTGGGGACAAGTCTGGTCACGAGCGAAGCCCGGCGAAGTCGTCGAGTACGACCATCGCCGCGTTGCGGCCCGGTGCGCCCGTGACGCCCCCTCCCGGGTGAGCGCTGCTCCCGCAGAGGTACAACCCTCGTACGGGCGTCCGGTAGCCGGACCATCCGGGGAGAGGCCGGAAGGAGAACAGCTGGTCCGGCGTCATATCGGTCTGATAGATGCAGCCGCCCGGGAGGCCCCATTCCCGCTCCATGTCGAGCGGCGAGATGACTTCCCGCGCTTCGACCGCATGAGGTACGTTCGGAGCGAACCGCGCGAGCGTCTCGAGGATTGTGTCCCCCACGTCTTCTTTGCGATCGTCCCAATCTCCGTTCCGGAGGTGGTACGGAGAGTACTGCGAGTAGATGGACAGCGTGGTCTTTCCCGGAGGCGCGAGACTTGGATCCATCACGGAGTGCAAGACGCAGTCGAGGAACGGCTCCTTCGAAGGCTCGCCCCACTTCGCATCGTCCCATCCGCGCTCGAGGTAGTCGACGGATGGGCAGATGTCCAAGTACCCTTTGTGGTGCGGCTGGACGGTCTTGCCGGGTCGGGCCGTGAAGTCGGGCAGCTCGCTGAGGAGGCAGTTCACTTTGGTCACGACGCCGGTCGCTTTGATCTGGCGGACCTGCGCGAGGAACTCCGGATCCAGCGCGTCCGCAGCGACGAGCTTTGCGAAGGTCGTCTTCACGTCCACGTTTGCGAGGATCGCGCGGGCCATCACCCGCTTCCCACCCGCGAGTTCCACTCCGATCGCTCGCCCGTCGTTCGTCAGGATTCGCTGGACCGCCGCACCCGTGTGGATGGTGGCCCCGTGGTGCTCGGCCCCTTTCGCGAGCGCTTGGGAGATGCCGCCCATGCCGCCCTTCGAGTACCCGAACGTCTGCTTGACGCCGTTGATCTCGTGGAGCAACATGTGCCCGAGCATGAGGGCGGTGCCCGGCGTCTTCGGCCCCGCGGGGAGGCCGATCGTCGTCGCGGTGGCGAGCATCGCCTTGACCTCCTCGGACTCGAAGAACTCGTCGAGGAGGTCCGCCGCACTTTGCAAGAGGAGCCGCTTCGCCAACGCTTCCGCCTCGGCGCCCTTGAACATCCCGAGCAAATCCGGCAACGGAGGCGGGGATTCGAGGACCATCGCCTCGATGAGTTCCATGACCTCGGTCCAGAACGCCACGTACTTGGGATAGGCCTCGGCGTCTTTCTTCGAGAAGCGCGCGAGTTCCTGGTGGTTCCGTGCGGGGTCGTTCCACAGGAGGATCGAATCACCGTTCGGAAACGGGAGGAAGAATTGCGGGTCGAAGGCATGGACCTCGTAGCCGAAGCGCGCGAGGTCGAGGTCCCGGATGATCTCCGGCCGCAACAAGCCCGCGGAATACGCGAGCCGCGAGAACTTGACTCCGGGGAAGACCTCCTCCGTAATGCAGGCCCCTCCCACGATCGGTCGCCGTTCGAGAACGAGGACTTTCAGGCCGGCCTTCGCCAGGTACGCCGCGGAGACGAGGCCGTTGTGGCCCCCGCCGACGATGACGGCGTCCCATGCCGCAGCCACGGTCCACGGAGCGCGGCACACCTACGTATCGTTACTGGCCGTTGCGAAGAAGTAGCGTCCGAGCGCTCGGCCTTTGACCATCCACTCCCGGAGGCCCTAAAAGCCTAGTAGGGTGGGGGACTAGAGGGCAACGGGTTATCACGATGCGACTCAACGTCGACATCCTGATTCACCGGCCGATTCAGGATGTCTTCTCCTTCTTGGTCCGTTGGGAGAACGCGTCTCTGTGGAATTCGGCCGTTCGCAGGGTCACGAAAACGTCGGACGGGCCCGTGGGCGTCGGTACCGAATATTGGATGTCGCGTGAGCTTCCGCAGGGTGAGGTGGAGAACACTTTCAAAGTGGTCGAATACGAGCCAAACCGGCGCTACTCGATCCAGACGACCTCCGGTCCGACTCCATTCTTGTATCGATATGAGTTCGACCAAGAAGGGAGCGACACCCGGATTTCGTTGTTCGGTGAAGGAAAGTTAGGTGGCATTGCGGATGTGCTCTCCCCGATTGCATCCATCGCGGTGAAGAGAGGAGTGGAGGCGAACCTCCACACGCTCAAGGATCTTCTCGAATCGCGGATTTGACGGCTTCGCTCGCGGGCCGACTGTTCGTGCTCCGCCTTCCATCAGTCCTCTCCATCAAACTATAAGCCGCGGTCTTCCTTCCCTGCGGTCGTGGCCCAGAGGCGGGGAGGCCGGCGCAAGACTTCCGGGAACACGGGCATCCTCGAGCAACTGGAAAAGGGCGTCGTCCTCGGCGATGGCGGCTACCTGCTCGAACTCGAGAAACGCGGTTACGTTCAAGCAGGGCCCTTTACGCCGGAAGTCGTCCTCGAGCATCCGGGAGCGGTGAAGGAGCTCCACCAGGAGTTCCTCGACGCGGGCGCGGAAGTCCTGCAGTCCCTCGCCTTCTATGCGAGCAAGGAGAAGCTCGCGACGGTCGGGTACGCGAACAAGGCGCGCGATATCAACCGCGCCGCGGTCCGCCTCGCCCGCGAGGTCGCCGGCGATCGAGTGCTCGTCGCGGCGAACCTCAGCTTGACATGGATGTACGATTCGAAGGACAAGGGTTCCGCCGACAAAGTGCGTCGCCTGTTCGACGAGCAGCTCGAGGCCCAGCTCCAAGAAGCACCGGATTTCGTGATCGCGGAGACGTTTTCCTGGCTGGGTGAGGCTCTGCTGGCCGTGGAGCGGATTGAGAAGACGGGCATGCCGTCCATGGTCACGATGTCGTTCGATAAAGATCCGAAGTCGTACGACGGCCATTCGCCGGCGGAGTGCGCCCGCGCCTTACGGGACGCCGGTGCCGACATCATCGGAGTGAATTGTCTCCGGAACCCGCTCTTACTCCTCCCGATTGCCCGGGAGATGCGCCAGGCGGTGTCCGGGTTCGTTGCGTGCCAGCCGACGGCGTACAGCACGCCGCCGGACGTCCCGGACTTCACCGCGACGAAGGAGTTCCCGTTCGAGACGGAGACCCTCGTGTTGTCGCGCAAGGTGATGGGGGCCTTCGCCGCGGAGGCCCGGGCCGCGGGCATCAACTACATCGGCTCATGCTGCGGGTCGATGCCCGTCCATGTGCGGGAGATGGCCCGCGCGCTTGGGAAGGCGCCGGTCGACCGGACGTGGCGCGTGGACTATGCGAAACCGATGTCCGCGTACGAGTTCTACAAACACAGGACGTAGACGCCACGGCATACCTCTACTTAGGGGTACGCAGCCCAATCACGGGCACGACCAGTCCAACGGTGTTCCGACTCAGCGGAACCGGTTCCCGCAGAAGAAGCAGAACATGTTGTCTGCGCTGACCATCGTCCCGCAACTCGGGCAGCGCTTCTTGGCGGCCGTGGGCTGCACCACCGTGACCGGGGCAACCGGCTGCGCCGGCGGAATTGTTTGAAGGGGGGTCGGCGGACTCGCGATCTGCGGTTCGATTCGCGGGGCGGATGGTTGAAGCGGAGGCGGGCCGGATGGGGGCGCAGACGGCCGAACGGCTTGGACGTAGTAGCTCGGCGGGTACAGGGTCTGCGGGCGGGCGAGTGCGCGACGGGCCCGGGCGGCGCGGCGCTGTGGGATGAACGCGACGACCCCCGCCAGGACGAGGATGAACAGCGCCAAGTACAGGAGGTTCGAGGCGAGGAGCTGATAGAGGACGAAGAGGAAGTCGGGGAGGCTCGAAGCCGTGACCGTGTACTCGGGTGAGGAGAATGCGCTCCCGTTTACGGTCGCGACGACCTTGAAGTATATCGCGCCGGCGCCCGAGGGCATCGAGAAGCCGTTCGCCGTGTACGACTGGTGCGTCTGGCCCGATTGGGCCGCCGTTGCATTGCCCAGCCGCCCGGAGACGGTTCCCCACATGACGTGGGTGTCGGTCACGGAGAGCCCGGTCGGCCCGAGGATCGACCAGGTCACCCCGAACGTCGAACTGCTCGAGACCGACCGGGGGAACGAGTTCACGGAGATGAACGGTTGGCTCAGGGCATTGATCGCGTTCCAGACGTTCACGACGCCCCAGCCGTAGTTCGTGTTGTAGCCGCTGCCCACCGGCTGGACCGCCGTGCTGTTCAGGATGTTCCAGAGCTCGACGTTCGTCAGGCTCGGGTCGACGGACAGGAGCAACGCGGCGGCTCCGCTCACGAAGGGCGTGGAGAACGAGGTGCCCTGGAGGTAGTGGACGTTGTTGGGTTGGTTGTTGCCTCCGTTGAGCGTGACGATTCGGGTCCCCGGCGCCGAGATATCAAGCCCGCTCCCGTAGTTCGAGAAGGAGGCCCGACGGCCCGATTCATCGATCGCCGCCACGGACACGACGTTGGGGAGTCGGGCCGGGTAGTCGAGCGTCCCGACCCCGGAGTTCCCCGCGGCCGCAACGATGAGCGCACCCTTGGACCACGCATAGTCGACGGCGAGTTGGATGTCCGTCGGCCCGATGAACGTCTCATTGGTCCCGAGGGAGAGGTTGATCACCTTGGCGCCGCGGTCCGCTGCCCAGCGGATCGCCTGCGAGGTGTTGAACGAGGAACCTTGACCGTTGGGGCCCAAGGCCCGGACCGCGATGACGCTGATCTGCGCGGTGCCCGCGATTCCCTGACCGTTGTCCGTGATCGCGGCGATGACGCCGGCCACGCCGGTCCCGTGGTAGACCTGTCCCGATGGGTCGACGTCCATCGGGTTCGTGTCGCCATCGACGAAGTCGTGCCCGTGCGTGCCGTCAATCGGGTTGGTCCACATGTTCGCTTGGATGTCTGGCTGGGTCCACCAGACGCCGGTGTCGACGACGGCCACGAGGACCGAGCGGTCCCCGGCACTCACGCTCCAGGCGTTCGGAGCCCCAATCGCCTGGAGGCCCCATTGGTCCACGAAGAATGGATCGCTGGGGGGGCCTAGCTCCGCGTGGACGGGGAAGTTCGTCACGATGACGGCCGCGGTTGGAGCCGAGCCCGCCGCCGCACCGGACACAAACGAGCCGGCCATGACGAGGACTGCCACGAGGGCGGCAAGCCGCCGGGCGAGGGCGCTCAATCGTGCCGACAACAGGGGGAAGCCTCCGCGATTTCGAGGGCTGGACGCGCATATGAACCGCGCCTCCTCATAAACCTCTGCCCGTGATTGTCAGCGGTTGACATCGCATGCGTTCGTCAGAGGCGTTTCGCCAGTTCGGCGATCTTTGCACTCGCGCCGCCTTTGATCGGGGTGCCGTGGCCCATCACGACGTTTTCGAAGTGAAAGGTCGCGAGTTTCTTGATCGATTCGCGATGCTGTTTCGGGTCCACGTTGTACTGGTCCGGCATCGGTTTCAACCCGTTTTCATTATTGACCGCATCGCCGGCGATGCAGAGGGAACGGGTCTCGTCAAGGAGGGACATGCTCCCGCGGGTGTGGCCCGGTGTGAAGATGACTCGGAGGCCGTCGTGCATCTGACCATCGTCCAAGGGGACGTCCACCGGAGTGCCGGGATGCCGTTGAACACCGGGCGGACCGTCATACACGCGCTTGCGGGCGATGAATTCGGCTTCGATTCGGGAGGAGGCCACCTTCGCCGGCGAGCCGTGTTTGATCGCCGCCAGTCCACCGACGTGATCCGGATGCGTATGGGTGATGAAGATCGTCGAGAGATCTTTCGGCTTCACCTTGATCTTGGCCAAATAGTCAAGGATCTTCCCGCCGTCGGCGTCCGAGGACGTGTCGATGAGGACCAGCCGGTCGTCGACCAGCAACGTGGTCGTCGCATACGTCTCGATGACGTGCACACCTTTTAGGAGTTCCATGGTCTCGCCGGGACGCGCAGCCCGTCCGCGGACTTATTCCTTTCGCGCGATTCGAGCGGGAGCCGCGGGCCCGTGGTTGCAGGGCAAGGCCGGTGCACGCGTCGGGTTCTTATGGCCCGCCGACCTTCCCACGGCGGGTGCGTGGATTGGTCCTCACAGATGTGCTGGCGCGGGTCGAAGCGGACGCGGGGAAGGCCTTGGAGCTCCTCAAGGAGTACGTCCGGTTCCCCACGATCTCGGCGCACAAGCGGGCCCAACCGGAGACCGCCGCCTTCGTCCGGCGGCTTCTGGCCGAAAACGGTTTCGAGGCGCGCGAGTATCCGACGGACGGCGGACCGAACGTCGTCTTCGGCCAAATGATCGTCGACGAGCGCAAGCCGACGTTGCTCATGTACCAGCACTATGACGTCCAACCGGTCGACCCGCTGAACGAATGGAAGCGCGACCCGTTCGACCCGGCGATCGAAGAGGGCAAGTTCTGGGGCCGCGGCTGCGCGGATACGAAGGGCAACCTGATCATGCAACTCCTCGCGGTCCAAGCGTGGCAAGGCGTCGAAGGCCGGCCGCCGATCAACCTGAAGTTCGTGGTCGAGGGCGAGGAGGAGGTCGGCAGTCCCCACTTCGGCTCGTTCGTCCATGCGAACCAGGAGATCCTGCACGCGGACGGCGCGACGATCGAGGGCGGCGACCATCTCCACGAGGGAACTCCGAAGATCGAGCTCGGGTGCAAGGGCATCCTGTACGTCGAGATGACCAGTCGCACGGCGAAGGTGGACCAGCACTCCTCGTACGCGGCGATCGCCCCGAATCCGGCCTGGCGCCTCATCCACGCCCTCATGACCCTTCGAGACGCGAAGGGCCGGATCAAGGTGCCCGGGTGGTACAAGGACGCGCGCCGTCCGACCGCCCGCGAGCTGCGCTACCTGCAAGCGAGCGCGTTCAAGGCCGATGCGCTCAAGGAATTCTGGGGCGTCTCCGAGTTCGTCGGGGGCGGGAACGACTTCGAGGTGCTCCGCCGCCTCATCTATTCGCCGACGTGCACGATCTGCGGCTTCGTGAGCGGCTACATCGAGCAGGGCACGAAGACCGTGAATCCCGCCGTGGCCAAGGCGAAGATCGACTTCCGCCTCGTGCCGAACATGAAGCAGGCGACCCAGTTCGAAAAGCTCCGAGACCATCTGATTGCGAAAGGCTTTGGAGACATCGAACTCTCTCCCGCAAAAGAGGCCTTGGAGGCGGCCGCGATCTCCCTCAGTGCTCGGGTCGTCAAAGCCGCAATCAAGGGATCCGTCGACGCCTACGGACGCGAGCCGGAAGTCTGGCCGTGGTCGGCCGGGGCTTCCGCTCACGGATTTTTCAACGAGGTCGTCGGCGTGCCGTCGATCTCGGGGCCAGGCGTCTCATACGATGGCTCGAACTATCACGCGCCGAACGAACACTTCCGAATGCAGGACTTCGTTGGCGGCGCGAAGCACATGGCCGCGATGATGGCTCGTCTCTGAAGCCATTTCGTCGGACCCGAAAGGCAATTTGGGTCGAACTCGGGTCGAATCTTGAGAAACAGGGAACGCACCGCGCCGCCCTCTCCCGGTCTGGAGGAACCCATGTTGATCAAACGCCTGAGTCTCGTGGTGCTCGCGTTCGTGACTTTCGTCGCCGTGTTACCGCCCGCTCAAGCCGCACGCCCAGGGTTTGTTTTCCCGGATATCTGCTGTTACTACAACGGCGCCGTCGTGCGGACCGTCGTGCCTCCCGCCGCCTTCCCCAACGAAGGTCGGGATAACTTCTATGCGGTGATGGGCCAGGCGATTTTCGGCGTCGTCGGCGTCGCACCCGGGGCTCCGGGCTACCACGGGGGCCATTGGAAATTCCACTCCGTGACTTGGAACGTCGCCGCCTATCCGCTCACCTCCGAGTCTGCGATATTGTCCGCGGCGGCCGCAGGGGACGTCACCGTCACGAGGAATGCTGCAAACGACTTCCTTTGCCCGATCCAACCCTAGACGACTAAATTCGGCTCCGAGGGGTAGCACTACCCCTCATCCCCCATTTTGTCCTCTTCCTCGAGATGTAACCGAGACGCTCTTTATCCCATGTCGTGTCCTTTAACGCTCGACATCTGTGAGCTTGGCACTCCGACAGCTTCTATGGTATCTGATCGCAGGAACCCGAGGGGGCGTCAACCGGGCGAGAATCATCGAGGCTCTGCGCGAACGGCCTTACAACGCAAACCAGCTCAGCGCGGCGCTCGGACTCGATTACCGCACGGTCCGACATCACTTGGATCTCCTGCAGAAGAATGGCCTCATTACGCGCCCCACGGGGGACGCCTACGCCTCCCCCTATTTCTTGTCGCCCTATCTCGAAGGGAGCTACGCGATCTTCGAGGAGATCCGGAAGAGGCTCAAGCCGCCGGGCGGGCGATTCGGGTGAGATTGTGGAATATGTCCATGTGCCGCGACGTGTGAGAAGGGGATGTTCATGACGAGCGCTCTGATGATTGGAAGCATCGCCGTGGGTTGCGCGAACATTTCCCTCGCGGCGGCGCTGCTCATGGTGTATCGCGTGGTCTACGCCCGGACCAAAGCCCCTTTCAGCCTCGCCCTCTTGTTGTTCGCGTTGGCGTTCCTCGCGCAGAACCTCTTGATGGTCTACTCCCTCGTCACGATGATGGCCCTTGTGCCTGGCGGCTTGGACCCGTATCTCCTCGGGGTCGGAACGCTCGAAGCGGTCGGGCTCGGCGCGATGCTCTGGACCGCGACGCGCTAGGTCATCCGTGCCCCGGCGGCGGGAAGCAGGCTTACCCAGCCAACCCTTTTATTCGCGGAGCGCGCCTTGTTGGTCGGAGGAGTGGGAAGGTATGGCGGGAGAGGAACTCATCCTTGCGGCGGTACTTGCAATCATCTTGGTGCTCGTGATCTTGCGAGCTGCAATCAAGGTCGTCCGTGAATACGAACGCCTGGTGATCTTCCGTCTCGGGCGGCTCTTTCCCAAACCGAAAGGGCCGGGGCTCACGGTGATCATCCCGATCTTCGATCGCCGTGTCCTCATCGACCTCCGGACGGTCGCGTTCGATGTGCCCCGGCAGCGCGTCGTGAGCCGCGACAACGTGTCCGTCGAAGTCGACGCCGTCGTGTACTATCGCGTCTACGATCCGCTGAAGGCGGTGACGGAGGTCCAGAACTACATTCAGGCGACGAACCTCCTCGCCCAGACGACCCTGCGGGACGTCCTCGGACAGGTCGAGCTCGATGAGCTCCTCTCGAAGCGCGAGGAGTTGAGCAAGAGGATCCAAATCCTATTGGACACTTCGACGGAGCCGTGGGGAATCAAGGTCTCTGCGGTCACCCTGCGGGACGTCTCGCTGCCGGACACGATGGTCCGAGCGATCGCGAAGCAGGCCGAGGCCGAACGGGAGCGTCGCTCGCGGGTCATCATGGCCGAAGGCGAATTCCAAGCCGCCGAGAAGATGCGGGAAGCCGCCATGCTCTACGGCTCCGCGCCGTCCGCGATGCGCCTGCGGGAGCTGCAGACCCTCACGGAGATTGCGCGGGAGAAGAACATGATCGTCGTCACGAATACCACCGCGGCCGGGGACATCACGGGCGAGGTCGCGTCCCTGACGGCCGCGCTCGCGAGGAAAGGAGAGAAGAAGGAGTGAGCTCGAGTCCGGCGAGATGGGCCCGCGTCGGCCTGATCCTCGCCCTCGCGACCATCGTCCTCGCCGCCGCGATGCCGGCGGCCCGAGCCCAGGGGCCGCGGATCCTCCTGGCCGTCGTCGATGGCGCGATCGACCGTTCCACGGTGGACTATCTCCAAGAGGCGATCGACGAGGCCCGCGGCGGAGGCTATGCGGCCCTCATGATCCGCTTCGACACGCCCGGTGGCGGGCTCGCCGAGACCGTCGCGATCGCGGAGATGTTCAACAACGCCCGCGACGTGCCGATTCTCGGATGGGTCGGACCGGTCGGCGCGCATGCTTGGAGTGCGGGGACGATCCTGCTTGTGTCGACGGACCTCGCGGCGATGGCCCCCGGCACGACGATCGGGTCGGTGCAGCCCGTGGAGGTCGGTCCGGGCGGCATCGTGCCGGTCACGGACCCGAAGATCATCAACGCGGTCGTGACGGCGATCTATGAGGAGCTCGCTCTCCACAACCGCAGCACGGACCTCGCGGCGCGGTTCGTGATCGACAACCTGAACCTCAATGCGACGCAGGCGCAGAGCCTCCGGGCGACCGAGCTGGTCGCCGCGAGTCCGCAGGACTTTGCGACCCTGGCGGACGGACGCCGGGTGGTCGTGCAGAGCAACGCGACCGTGTACAAGGACTTCACCCTCCACACCGCAGGCGCCGAGATCGTGACGTTCAGTTCGTCCGCACGGGTGCGACTTCTCGAGATCCTGTCGGACCCACTCGTCGCGTCGCTCCTGCTCATTCTCGGGATCTATCTCGTGATCTTCGGCATCTCGGCGCCGGGCCACGGGGCCGAAATCGCCGGGATCATCATCCTCCTGCTGGCTCTGATCGGGCTCGGATTCAGCGTCGATCCGATCGCTCTCCTGCTGTTCATCGTCGGCGTCATCCTGATCATCATCGAGATCAAGACACCCGGATTCGGCGTGTTCGGGATCGGCGGGATTATCGCGATCGTGTTGGCGGCGGCGTTCCTCGCACCGTTGCGACCGCCGCGGTTCGTCGTCTCGCCGGACTACCAGATCTTCTTCCTCGCGTCGTTCCTAATCCCGACGGGCTTCTTCGGCGGATTCCTGTTGTTCGCGATGTACAAGGTGCAGCAAATCCGGCACCGCGCTCCGATCGTCGGCGAGATGATTGGGCAGCCCGCGACCGTAGTCGAGGGCCTGCGTCCCGGGGAGAAGGGCTACGTGCGGCACCGCGGGGAACTCTGGCAGGCGACGGCGGACGAGACGCTCTCGGCCGAGTCCAGAGTCTACATCCAAGGGGTGGACGGCATCGTCCTGCGAGTGTCGTCCACGCCGCCGCCCGCTCCCGCATCCAACCTGCTGCGTCGCCGCTTCGCATTCCTCCTCCGTCGGAAGGCCGCGTGAGGTTCCAAACTCTTAAGGCCCGGGGGAGGTTCGCCCCGCCCAATGGACACGGACGTCAATCTGTGCAAGATCGACGACGTCCCGGACGGCGGGAAGAAGCACTTCGAGATCATGGGGTACGACATCCTCGTCGTGCGATTGGGTGACCGCTTCTTTTGCGTCGATGCCGCGTGCACGTACAAGTGGGCGATGCTCACCGACGGCCTGGTGGACCGCGAGAAGCTCTTGATTACGTGCAAGGATTGCAACGGTTCGTGGGATCTCCAGACGGGCCAGCCGAAGGAACTGCCCGCGAAGTTCCCCCTCACCGCCTATCGGATCGAATCGGTCGCTGACGATCTGATCGTCACGTTCACGTATTGAGACCGGCCGATCCTCGCGACGTCGGAAGAAAAGCCTTATGAGCGCGCGGTTCCTCGCGACGGACGTCCTCCAATTCCCGTGACGAACCGAGTCGGCCCGTTCGGCTTTGGCCCGCGTTCTCATCGAGCGTTGAGGCGGTGGCGACGATGGCCGACGACAAGGACCAGCAGTTCACGCGGATGTGGAACGAAGAGAACAAATCGAAGCGAGCGAAGTTCCGGAACCTCATGAAGGCGAAGCTCGATGTGCTTCACGTCGAGGTGACGGAAGAAAACGCGCGGGCGTTCTGGAACGGCCGGCTCGCGGTTCGCCAGCCCGAGCGGATCTACCAGATGCCGGAGCGGCCCGAAAGCCGACGACCTCCACGACGCCGCTGATCCGATTCGCGTGGATTCGTGCGGGTCGCTGACCTAGAAACGAGCAGCGGTTCCGCTACTCAGCCAGAAAAATGAAAAGTCCTGGCCCGAGGGCCAGGGAAATGGTGAAGGTCAATCAGTACCGGCGTCGCCCGCGGTCCCGTCGGTCCCGGTCGCGGCCGCCGCTGCCGCTGCCGCCACCGCTGCGGTTGCCGCTGAAGGTCCCGAACTCGAACTGCCGGTCTCCGCCAGTGCTGCGCTCACGTCGCTCGCCGCTGTAGCCACCGCTCCGGTAGCGCGGCTCGCGCTCGTATTCGACTGCGCTGACATCGAGCGCCGTGTTGACGTTCTCGATCATCTGCTCCGACTTCGCCATCGTGCCGTACTTCCCGACGTTCAGTCGGATGTGCCCGCGCACGAGGGTGACGTAGCCGTTGTCGATGAGGAGCGTCTCGTCCTTGTGGACACTCCCGATCTGGTCGTTCCAGAGGGTCAGGAGGACGGTCCCGGTCTCGTCGCCAACCGTCGCTTCGACGAGCTTTCTCGCTTCGCCGAATTTCGACGTGATCTCTCTCTCTTCACTCAGACTGACCACCTTGACCAAGACATTCACTTGCTTGGAGGCGGGGGTCAAGTCTTTGACTTTCGTCATTGCCTTGTCTTCCATGTTCTCACTTCTGCCGACACAAGACGCCAGAGTCGCAAAGGCCGGAAAAACCGTGTCCAGTCGAATTCAGACGTTGTGGGCTGATTACGCTTACGAGACCCTCCTATAAAAACATTCGGAAGCGGAGGAGCGCAACATTGTGACGGGACGCATCGGAGCTGGCCCCGAGCGAACTCCTTCGATGTCGGCACCATCTTTTTACCGCGACTCCACCTTCCTATGAGGGCTCATGCTCGTCGACGCATTCGGACGCGAAGTCACGGACATCCGTGTCAGCGTCACGAAGCGTTGTAATTTCGGATGCATCTATTGCCACGACGAAGGCCTCGGTCCGATCCTGAAGCCGCGGATGCCCCACGAGGACGAGATGTCCGTGGCCGAGATCGAGCGGCTCCTGCGCGTCGCCCGCGAGTTTGGGATCCGCTCGGTGAAATTCACGGGCGGCGAACCGCTCATCCGGCTGGATATGGAACAGATCATCGATCGTTCGGTCCGCCAACTTCCAGACGTCTCGATGACGACGAACGGCTCGATGCTCGCGAAACGCGCGGAGGCTCTTCGGGACGCGGGTCTGAAACGCGTCAATGTTTCGATCGATTCGCTCGATCCCGCGGCCTTCCGAGACATCCGCAAAGGCGAGCTCGCGCCGGTCCTCCGCGGGATCCAGGAGGCGCTCCGGGTCGGCCTCAAACCGGTCAAGCTCAACATGGTCGTGTTCAAACAGACGCTCCCGCACATCCCGCGGATGATCGAGTACATCTCCGACGGCGACGGGCTCAAGCTTCAGCTCATCCAGTTCATGCCGGAGCTCGTCGGTCAACAGGATTGGATGGTCGACATCGACGCGCTCAAGAAATGGCTCGAAGTCCGCGCCGACCAGGTCCTCGTCCGCGAGATGCACCACCGTCGAATCTACATCTTCAACGGCGCGGAGGTCGAGGTCGTGGACCCCGTCTACAACGCGGAGTTCTGCATGAACTGCCATCGCATCCGCGTGACGCACCAGGGCGAGTTGAAAGGGTGCCTGAACCGCAACGACGACCTGATCCCGACCCGCGGCCTCGATGACGATGGCCTGCGAGAGGCCTTCCGAAATGTCGTCGCGAACCGAGTGCCATACTACGGCGCGTACGTCAAGGAGTTCCCGCGGCGAGATCCGCGGGCCGCCGTGCCGATCGAATTTCCGGGAGTCCCGGCGGGCTGACGCTCCGGTCAGAATCCTCAAATAGCCCCGCGGAATGCGTCGCGCGCGTGAAAGTTTTTAGGGGCCTGGACGTCATCGCGGCCGAATACAAGGCCACCGATCAGGTGCCCGCGAAGGCCCGCACGTTCACCGGATGGGATCAGTTCACCCTGTGGTTCGCCGCCGCGTCGTTGCCGGCCGCCTGGCTGTACGGTGGCTACATGACCGGCGCGTACGGACTCCCGGGGGCGTTCGCCCTCATCTTCCTCGTTTCCACCCTGACCTTCATCCCGTGGGCCCTCATCGGCTACATCGCCGCGGACAAGGGGGCCTCGTCCGTGTCCCTCCTTCGGCCCGCGTTCGGCTTGCGCGGGAGCAAGCTGCCGTCCGTCTTCTATCTCTTCTTTGGATACGGATGGGCTGCGGTGAACGTGTTCATCGCCGCGATCTCGATGTCGTTTGTCTTCAATCTCACGCTCGGCTGGCCCGATGCCTTCCACACGCCGGCCGGCTCCCCGATTAACTACTACCTCGTGCCTTCGATCCTCCTGATCTGTTTCCTGCAGGGGTTCTTCGCAACGGCAGGGCACCGGGCGATTCGATATCTGAACTGGGCGTCCACCGTCGCCCTGGTGGCCTTGGGCGCCTATGCGTCGTATATCGTGATGAAGGACTTTGACTTTGGACAGCTCTGGGCCTACCGGCCCGCGCAACCCCTTTCATTCACGTTCACGGCCGGCGCCCTGGGAACGGGATTTACCTACACCCTCACGTTCCCGCTCTTGCTCGACCTGCTCATCGCCTACAACTGGACGTGGGAGTTCATCGGCGACTTCAGCCGTTTCGCGCGATCCAAGAAGGCCGGGACGTGGGGGCCGTTCGCGGGCGCGTCCCTGGCGCAGTACTGGTTCTTCTCCGTCGGCGCCTTGATGACCGTCGCGTTCCTAGTGACGGCGCCCGCCGGCTCCGTGAACTTCGCGGCGATTTCGGATCCGAGTTACAAGGCCACCCAGCTCGGGTTCGGCCTCGGGGCGTATCTGATCATCCTGTTCGCGACGATTTCCACGAACGCAGGGAACATCTACGCGTCCGCGCTCGGCATCACGAACATCGCGACCCGCTGGAAGACGTCGATGCGGAGGCTCCTTCTCCTGTCCGCTTTGATCGTCGTCCCGCTCGCGCTCCTTCCGCTCTTCGAGACGAACTTCGTCTTCACGTACATCTTCTTCCTCGACTTCCTCGGAGCGATCGTCGTGCCCCTGTGGACCCTCACGCTCGTCGACTACTTCCTCGTCAAGGCGCGGCGCTACTCGGACGACCTCTTCGCACAGGATGGCGGCCACTACTGGTACCGCGGCGGATGGAACTGGCCCGCGGTCGTGACCCTCCTCAGCGGAACCGCGCTGTATTGGATCATCGCGTTCGGCTTCCCGACGCTCCGGGAAACGATTTCCGCCGCGTTGCCCACCATCGTCTTCGTCGTCGTCGTGTACTACTTCTGGGGCCGGTCCGCCTGGGAGAAACATCTCCGTGCCCTCCGGGAGGCGCGACTCGTCGAGGCGACGGGCTGACCCGACGCCGGCTGCCATAGAAAGCCTATATTCTATTCGTCCCATCCCTGTCCGCTAGGGCGAGCCAGAGCCACACAGGTCTCGCACGAGCCACGTTACCATGGCGAAACGCACGAGGAAGGAGCTGCGCGGGCCGAAGATCGTTTCGGTCCCACCCGGACCGAAGTCGAAAGCCGCGATGGTGCGGAAAGAGAAGTTCATCACGAACGCCGTCAAGGTCGCCCTTCCCATCGACGTCACATTCGCGGAAGGTCCCTTCGTCCAAGACGCCGATGGCAATGTCTACGTCGACCTGGGAGGCGGGATCGGCGTCCAGACCGCGGGCCACCGTCCACCTTCGGTCATTCGTGCCGCGAAAGACGAACTGGATCGGCTGACGCACATCTCTTTCATGGTGGCGACGTACGGGCCGTACACCGACCTGGCGGCGCGCATGGCGGAGATCTGTCCGCCGGGCCTGACGAAGTCGATCTTCCTCAACTCCGGGTCCGAGGCGATCGAGAACGCCGTCAAGATCTCGCGGGCCGCGACGAAGCGGGCGTGGCTCGTCTCCTTCAAGACCGCATTCCACGGACGCACGCTCCTCGACATCAGCCTCACGGGGAAGGACAAACCGTACCGCGATGGATTCGGTCCGCTCGTCCGGGAGGTGATCCTCGCGGACTACGCATACCCCTACCGCGACCCGCATGGACTCCCGCCCGCGGAGTGCGCGAAAGCGCGGGTCGAGGAAATCGAGCGCGCCATCACCCAAACGGAAGTCGCGGGCCGCGTCGCCGCGATCCTCGCGGAGCCGGTCCAGGGAGAAGGCGGGATGATCGTCCCGCCCAAGGAGTTCTTCCCGCTCCTCCGCAAGCTGTGCGACGCCCACGGCATCGTCCTCGTGGACGACGAGGTGCAGGCGGGGATGGGTCGCACCGGGAAGCTGTGGGCGATCGAGAACTGGAACACGGTGCCGGACATCCTCGTGAGCGGCAAGGCCGTGGGAGGCGGATTACCGTTCGGTGGCGTGACGGGGAAGCCCGCGGTCATGGACCGACCGGGACCGGGGAGCCTGGGCGGGACGTTCGGCGGCAATCCCGTCGTCTGTGCGGCGGCGCTCGAAGCGATCGACGTGATTCAGAAGGCACTCCCCAAGACGAAGCGGGTGGAGTCGCTCATCCGGAAACGGTTGGACGAAATCTTCGAAGGCCACGACCGCGTGGGTGAGGTCCGCGGCATCGGCGCGATGTGGGCGCTCGAGTTCGTCAAGGACCGCCGGACGAAAGAGCCGGACGTCGAACTCGCGCGGGCCGTCCAGCTGGCCGGCCTCAAGAACGGCCTTGTGCTCCTCACAGCGGGATTCTTCAACAACTGCATCCGCCTGCTCCCGCCGATTAACATCCCACTCCCGCTCATGACGAAGGCGCTCGACCTGCTCGAAGACAGCCTCGATCTGGCTCTCGCCGGGAAAGCGTCCTGAGGTGGGGATGGTCCGCGCGACCAAACTGCTGCGGGAAGTCAAGTCCCACTACGGGGACCTCAAGAACTACGTTGGTGGAACGTGGCGCACTCCGGAGACCGCCGAATGGCTTGAGGACACCAATCCTGCGACCGGCCGCGTCATCGCACGGGTCCCGCTGTCGACGAAAGAAGACGTCGACGTCGCGGTCCAGGAGGCGCTTCGGGCGTGGGATGCGTGGCGGGAGACGCCGCCCCTGGACCGTGCGCGGCACTTCTTCACCCTCCGGGACCTGATGGAACAGCATTTCGAGGACCTCTCGCGGGTCGTCGTGCAGGACATGGGCAAGACGATCGACGAGGCCCGAGGCGAGGTCCGGCGCGCGATCGAGAACGTCGAGGTCGCGTCGGGCATCCCGAGCCTCATGATGGGGTACAACCTCGAAGACGGAGCGGGTGCGGGAATCGACGAGGAGGTCCTGTACCAGCCGCTCGGGGTGTTCGCCGGAATCAGCCCGTTCAACTTCCCCGTCATGGTGCAGTTCTGGTTCTGGCCGTACGCCGTCGCGACGGGGAACTGCTGGATCGCGAAGCCGTCGGAGCAGGATCCGACCGCGATGCAACTCGTCATGGACCTCGTCCACCAGGCCGGCTTCCCGCCGGGCGTCGTGAACCTGGTCCACGGCGCGAAGGAGACCGTCAACGCGATCCTCGATCACCCGCAGATCGCCGGCGTCTCGTTCGTCGGCTCGAGTACGGTGGCCAAGCTCATCTATGCGAAGGCGGCGGCCTCGGGGAAGCGCGTCCAGGCCGGTGGGGGCGCCAAGAACGTCCTCGTCGTCATGCCCGATGCGAAGCTCGACAAGGTCGTCTCGAACGTGGTCTCCTCCTGCTACGGTTGCGCGGGAGAGCGTTGCCTCGCCGGTTCCGTCGTCGTCGGCGTGGGCGACGTGCACGATGACCTTCGACGCGCGTTCTCGAATGCCGCGGCCGCGTTGAAGGTCGGATACGGCCTGGACGAGACGGTCCAAATGGGTCCTGTGATTTCCGCGGCCCACCGCGATCGGGTGGTGGGCTTCATCGATCGAGGGCAGCAAGAAGGCGCCAAGGTCACCCTGGACGGACGGGCCGTCCGGGTGCCCGGTTATGACGGCTACTTCGTCGGTCCGACGATTCTCGATGATGTCCGGCCCGACATGAGCGTCGCCCGGCAGGAGATCTTCGGGCCCGTCGCGAACCTCTCTGCGGTCGGCGCCCTCGAAGAGGCGATCGACCTGATCAACGCGAGCCCGTTCGGGAACGCCGCGACGATCTACACGTCGAGCGGGAAGTCAGCGCGCGACTTCCGGTCCCGCGTCCGCGCGGGAAACATCGGCATCAACGTGGGGGTCGCGGCCCCGATGGCCTACTTCCCGTTCGGCGGGATGAAGGACTCGTTCTTCGGGGACCTCCATCCACAGGGTCGGGATGCGATCCGGTTCTTCACGGATAGCAAGGTCGTCATCACCCGGTGGCCATGACGGCGGTCGGCTACCCGCCTTAGCCGCCTCGCGCCTTTGTGGGTCCCTCGCGGATGCGGAGCGCAACCCGGCCGAGGAGGCGGCCTTGCTCGACCCAAGTGTGAGCCTCCGCCGCTCGATCGAGAGGATACGTCGCCGCGATCGGTACCCGAATTTGAGACTCCGCAGCCGCCTGCGAAAGCGCCTCGAACTCCCTGGGACCGTACTCGCCGTCGTACGCGACCAATCGGGGGTTCGCCCGTCGACGCGGCTCCGGCTCGACGCCATTCGGATAGGCGACGCGACCGCTCGCGCGAACGAAGTCGATGCATCCCTCGAGCCCCTTCCCCCCAGCAAGGGCGAGGACCGCATCGAGCCCGTCGGGAGCGAGTTTTTTCAAGCGGCCGATCTCCTCCGGGCGGCGCGCATCGATTACCTCGGAGGCGCCGAGCCCTCGGACGAAGCTCGTGGCCTCTGGGGTGGATGCCGTCCCAAACACGTGGGCGCCCCGGAGCGCTGCGAATTGCACGGCGAGGGAACCGACTCCCCCAGACGCCCCGAAGATCAGGATGGTCTCGCCCCGGCGCAGATGCAATGCATCGTCGATCCCTTGGAGCGCCGTTAGTCCCGTCGTCGGCGCGGCCCCGGCCTCCAGCAGCGTGAGGTGCTCCGGCACCCGACCGACACTGCCGACGTCAACGGCGACGTACTCGGCGTAGAAACCTCCTTTCGGATTCGAGTAATGGCACGCCCACACCCGGTCCCCGGCGCGGACGCCGCGGACGTTGGCTCCCGTTGCGGCGACGACGCCCGCACCGTCCGTGCCCGGTACGATTGGGAACCGGGGATTCGGTCCCCAAGGTCGCCACGATCCGTCCCGAACGAGTCCATCCCAGCTTCCGACGCCGGCCGCGTGGAGGGAGATAAGGACCTCCCGAGGGCCCGGTTTGGGCACCCGGAGTTGATGGAGAGCGAGCACCGCCGGGGGACCGAATTCGTCGATTGCTGCGGCGTTCATGGTCTGCGGAATCTCCTGCCGTCCCGTGTCGGTGTCTCCCGGTTTCGTCATGTGTCAATTCTCCCGCGTCCGAGGCTCTGAGGTCCGCTTTCGGGCGAACTCGAACGCCGCTGATAAGGTTGACGTGGCTCCGCCCCGGCGAAGGTTCCTACTCCCGGGACGAAGCTTCGATGGAAGCTCCTCCCGCACTCGGCCGAACGTTCCGGTCAACCGCGAAGGGCGCCCCGAGGCAGGTGCGTCTCCGAATGCTACGTCGATCGGGTGAGGGACTAACCCGTTTCCAAGTCGCACTAGGTTCTTACCCGAAACGTGGTACGGAAACGAAACTACTTATATCCCGGACGCACATTATATGGTGCAAGGATGCGAAGTCATGGCGGAGAAGGAAAGCCCCTGCGAGGGCCCCGGCTGCGGAGCGATGGTCGCCTTCGAGGTGATCGGCTCCGAGCTCAAGCTCACGGTCCTCCACAGCCTCCTCTCCGGACCGAAACGCTTCAACGAGTTGCGCGTGGCGACGGGCATGTGCCAGAGCTCGCTCGCGAAGACGTTGAAGGAACTCGAGGAGGTCGGGATCGCGGAGCGGAAGGTCCATCTGGACCGGCCGGTCGCGGTCGAGTACCGCCTGTCGCCGAAAGGCGCGGCGCTCTTCGAGGCGGTCCGGGACCTGGAGCGGTGGGCGACCCGCTGGGTCATGAATTCGGTTCCTCGCGAGGTGACGCAATGAGCCAGTTTACATCGACGAACGCAAGCGACGTGAGATTCAAGCGGGAGCTGCAGCCCGAGCCCTCGGGTTCGGATCCCGCCCGCTGCCCGAACTGCGGCAGCTTTGCCCTGTACGTCGACCCGGTCCGCGGCGAACGCGTGTGCGACAACTGCGGCTTCGTGGTCGATGAGAGCCTCGTGGACCAGGGCCCCGACTGGACCACGTTCGAGGGGGACGACCGGATCCGGGCGGGCCCGCCGCCGTCCGTGATGGCGCCGGACAAAGGGCTCGGGTCTATGGTGGGCAACGGCCTACGGGACGCGAAGGGGAATCCGATCGACGCACGCAGCGTGGCGGCGTTGAACCGTCTGCGGCGAGTGAGCCAGTGGACTCGGTATGACCGCACGGAGCGCGCCTTGGCCCCCGGCCTCGCCCAGCTCTCGAGCCTCTCCTCCCGGTTGGGCCTGGCGCCGGCCTTTCGGGAACGCGCCGCGATCATCTTGCGGAAAGCGATCGAAGCGGGCCTGTCGCGGGGTCGGTCGATGGACGCGATCGTCGCCGCGGTCGTCTACCTGGCGGCGAAGCAATTGGGTGCGCCGCGAGGCCTCCACGAACTGTCCGAGGCGACCGGCGTGACGGTCCATCGGATCTCGCTGACCGCGAAGGTCGTCAGCCGGGAACTCGGGGTGTTCAGCCGCGCGAGCCGCGCGGAGGACTTCGTGCCTCGGTTTGCGTCCCAGCTCGGCCTGGATCCGCGGGTCGGGGAGCGGTCCTTGGCGCTCGTCGCCCAGGTGAAGGATTCGAAAGTCCTCGAGGCGAACTCGCCCGTCGGGATCGCCGCGGGGGCCCTGTACCTGGCCTCGGAGGAGCTCGGCGTGCCCCTGACGCAAGCCCAGATCGCCCGCCTGACCGGCGTGAGCGAGGTCACCATCCGAAAACACTATCGTCTACTGAAGGAATCCCTGGCAGAGAAGGAGACGCCATTGGAGGCGGCTTGATCGCGGGGATCTGCCCGACATGCGGGTTGCCTAAGGAGATCTGCGTCTGCGAGGACCTGGGCCGCGAGACGACCCAGCTGTCCGTCGAGATGGACACGCGCCGCTACGGGAAGGCCGTGACCGTCGTGCGAGGCCTGGAGTCGAAACCGGACGAGGCGGAGAAGCTCGCCCGGGACTTGAAGAAAGGGCTTGCCACCGGCGGTTCCGGCAAAGGCGGCGTGATCGTCCTCCAGGGCGACCATCGCAAAGACGTGGTGCGGTTGCTCCAGTCGAAGGGCTACAACGTGCGGTGACGGCGGCCCTTATCTAGGACCGCTTCGATTCGCCGCCGTCGCGCAGGTGGTACGCTGAAGGCGGTCATCGTGCCCCGCTTCGGCGGGCCTGAGGTTCTCGAGCTGGACCGGCATCATTCGGATCCCGTCCCGGGACCAGACCAAGTCGTCGTCCGCGTGCACGCGGCGTCCCTGAACCACCTCGACCTAGCGGTCCGCGAAGGAATCCCGACCCTCAAGCTGACGCTCCCTCATATCCTCGGCTGCGACGCGGCGGGCGACATCGCGGAGGTCGGCTCCGATGTGACCGATGTCGAGGTCGGCGACCGCGTCGTCGTGAATCCGGGGATCTCGTGCGGCCGATGCGAGTATTGCCTGCGGGGCGAGGACTCCGAATGTGTGGACTACAAGATCCTCGGGGAACACCTTCCTGGTACGTACGCAGAAAAGGTCGCAGTGCCCGCGCGCAACGTCCTCAAGATCCCGACGGACATGGACTTCCCGCAGGCCGCCGCCGTCCCCATGGCGTTCATGACCGCGTGGCGGATGCTCATCACCCGCGCGAAGGTCCGGCCTGGAGAAGACGTTCTCGTCCTCGGCGCCGGGTCCGGCGTCTCGACGGCCGCGATCCAGGTCGCGAAGCTCGCGGGCTGCACCGTCTTCACGACGAGCTCGAGCGACGCGAAGCTGGAGAAGGCGAAGGCGCTCGGCGCGGATGTCCTCGTCAACTACAAGGCGATGCCGTGGTCCAAGGCGATCTGGGAACTCACGGGGAAGCGCGGCGTCGATGTCGTCGTCGATCACGTCGGCGAGGCGACGTTCAAGGACTCCGTGCGGAGCCTCCGGAAAGGGGGCCGCGTCGTGGTCCCGGGGGCGACGACCGGCGCACTGCTCGAGCTCGATGCGCGATACCTCTTCTGGCGGCAGCTCTCCGTGCTCGGTTCGACGATGGCGAATCAACGGGAGTTCGAGGAGGTCATGAAGCTCGTGTTCATGGGCCGCCTCAAGCCGGTCGTCGACCGAGTCTTCCCGCTCGAGCAGGCCCGCCAGGCCCACGAATACCTGGGGCGAGGCGAGCAGTTCGGGAAGGTCGTGCTCGCGATCGACTCGCCCGACTAGCCTAGAGGACCTTCTCGCGCAACATCGCGCGGTACATGAGACCCGACTCGATCGGCCCTCCGGTCGTCTCCCGCAGGTGCTTCACCCAGGCTCGGATCCGACGCGCGATCCGCGTCGCTCCCGCAAACGGGACCCGTCGGATCGCCGTCCGTCTCCGCCTAATCGAACGGATCACGCTCGACCGGTCCGCGGGGCGGTACTCCCAACGGACGTACTCCGCCAAATCCGGGTTCCGGACGTACTCGCTCACAACTCCCTGCGCATCGAAGATCGGATATGTGCTTCCGAACATGTACAGGAGAACAACGGGGTCGATGAGAGATTTTGACCCGCCATAGACGGCCGTCAAATGACGGGTCGGTGAAGACCCCTAGAGGCGAGGATCACGCTTTCTTGCGAGCCTTGCGCGGCTTGACCCGAGCGCGGATCTCTTGGATCAGCTCCGTCGACTCGGGGAACCGGTTCGTTTTCTCGAGCGAAAACACAATCGTGTCGTCGACAGCGACGTCGTAGACGCCGTGGTCGCCCGGGACGAGTCGGAGGGCGGACAACGTCTCACCGAATTCCTTCAAAATCGCGTCCGCGTCCTGGATCGCCTTGGGCAGATACCGACACGGAGCGCAGTAGCGAATGGTGACTTCCGCCATCCCGCCTAGGGAGGGTGGCCGTGCGATAAAAAGGTGCGCCGCCTCACGGGCACTGGGTGTCGTCGTGACCGTGCACGTCGAAGGCGGCGAAGCCTCGGAAGGAGTTCAGGAAGTACCGCAGCCGCAACCCGAGCGAGCGCTTCGGGCGCTTCGCCGGCGTAGGCCGTGAGGCCTTCACCGAGGCGAGAATCCACCCGATGTCCGAGCGGCCGTATTCGAGGCGGCTGTACTCCCGGAGGGTGAAGTTGCGGTTGCTGTCTGTCCAAATCCGTGTGCTGTCTGGTGCGATCAGATACATGTCTTGTACCTCGAACGGGTAAGGGGCCCCGCGACGAACCTCTTTGACCCGCCTTCGGCGGCCGTCGTATGACGGCACCACCTATATCCCCCGCGAACGTCATGGACGGTCCATGAGCCTCTGGGAGATCTCGTTCCGGACCCAGTACGACTACCCGTTCATGAAAATCTCCGCCCGCCATCCCGGTCTTCCGATCTCGATGTGGTGCATTTGGAACCGGGAGCTCGTTCAGGTCCCGACCCGGGACGAGACGGTGCTCGACGAAATCGCGAAAGAGATTCGGAAGGCAGGCAAGTGCATCGACGAATGGGCCGAGGCGGGGGACTCCCGCATCTTCATGCTCAAGTGCACGTGCGCGAGCTGGGACAGCCCATGGAACGTCTGGGAACCCCATGAGGCCGTGGAAGCGCCTCCGGCGA
>Ga0209237_1000084_pt1 | contig 43247 bp, 44 predicted proteins | sample GraSoi013_1_40cm_2_FD_185820 | JGI IMG/M metagenome (GOLD analysis project Ga0209237, IMG submission 185820) | Grasslands soil microbial communities from the Angelo Coastal Reserve, California, USA - Sample 10_02_2013_1_40cm (SPAdes) (version 2) | ecosystem: Environmental > Terrestrial > Soil >...
GACTGGGTACCCCCGAGGACCGCGCTCATAGCCTCCAGAGCGGTGCGCACCACGTTGTTCAGCGGCTGCTGTGCGGTGAGCGTAACGCCGCCGGTCTGTGTGTGGAACCGCAAGGCCTGCGATCGCTCGTCCCTGGCACCAAACCGGTCTCGCATGACTCGCGCCCACATGCGGCGAGCGGCGCGAAACTTCGCGACCTCCTCGAAAAAGTCCATGTGCGCGGCGAAAAAGAAGGAGATGCGCGGTGCGAAGTCGTCGACCGAGAGCCCGGCGGCGCGTGCAGCCTCAACGTAGGCGATGGCATGGCTGAGGGTGAATGCGATCTCCTCCGCGGCTGTGGAGCCGGCCTCGCGGATGTGATAGCCGGAGATCGATATCGTGTTCCAGTTGGGCAAGTTGCTCTGGCAGTAGGCGAACAGGTCCGTCACCAGGCGCATCGACGGCGATGGAGGAAAGATGTACGTGCCTCGCGCCGCGTACTCCTTCAGGATGTCGTTCTGGACGGTGCCCGTGATCTTCTCCGGCGGGCAGCCCTGTTTTTCGGCCACCAGCTGGTACAGCAGGAGGAGCATCGCGGCGGTCGCATTGATCGTCATCGACGTCGAGACCTTCTCGAGCGGGATGCCCTTGAAGAGGATCTCCATGTCCTCGAGCGAATCGATGGCGACCCCCACCTTGCCCACCTCTCCGTTTGCCTTCGGATCATCCGAGTCGTAGCCGATCTGGGTGGGCAGGTCGAACGCGACCGAGAGGCCGGTCTGGCCATGCTTCAAGAGGAACTGGTAGCGCTTGTTCGACTCGGCCGCGGTTCCGAATCCCGCGTACTGGCGCATCGTCCACAGCCGGCCGCGATACATGTCCCGATGTATGCCGCGCGTGTACGGGAACGCGCCCGGGGGAGGCTCGTCTGCGCGCCGATCTTCGGCCGTGTAGACGGGCTTGAGGGGGAGGCCCGAGTCGTTGCGGATCTCGCTCACGTCTGGACGAGCTCGGTGAGCACGCCGCCCATGCTCTTCGGATGCACGAATGCGATGAGCGATCCGTGCATTCCCATCCGGGGCTCGGAGTCGATGAGGTCCAGGCCCGCAGCGCGCGCGTGCGCCAGCGCGCCGCCGATGTCGCTGACTCCATAGGCGACGTGGTGGAGTCCTGGTCCGCGCTTGGCCAGGAACTTGCCAACCGGCGAATCCGGCGTGGTCGCGCTCATGAGCTCGACCTCGCCTTCACCAGTGCGCAGGAACGCCGCCTCGATTCCATCCTTTTCGTTCCGAGCGCGGTGCACCAGCTCGGCGCCGAGCGCCGCGCGGTAGAGCTCGATCGACTCGTCGAGGTCCACCACCGCGATCCCGACATGGTGGACGCGGGTAAGCACCACCACCTAGTACTTGTACCAGCCCTCCCCGGTCTTCCGCCCGAGCTTGCCGGCCCTGACCTTCGCTTCGAGCTGCGCGGACGGGCGGAACCGCTCGTCGCCTGTGGTCTTGAACATATGCAGTCGCGCGTTGTACGTGATGTCCAGCCCGCTGAAGTCGCCCAGCCGGAACGGCCCCATCGGCCAGTTGAGGCCTTTCTCGACCGCGGTATCGATGTCCTCGAAGCCGGCCACGCCGGCGTCCAGCAGGCGGTAGGCCTCCTGGGTGGCCGCGTGGAGAATTCGGTTGACGATGAACCCGTCGATCTCCTTGTTGATGAGGACAGGCGTCCTGCCCATCTCGCGCGCCATCGCCATCGCCCGCTCGACTGTGTCGTCTGACGTCTCCGGACCCCGCACCACCTCGACCAGGTCCATGACCAGAACCGGGTAGAAGAAGTGCATGTTCACGCAGCGCTCAGGCAGTGCCGTCGCGCCGGCGATCTTGCTGATGCCCATCGTCGACGAGTTGCTGGCGAGCACCGCCCGGGCCGGCGCAAGCCGGTCGAGCTCGGCGAAGATCGAACGCTTGAGGCCCAGGTCTTCGAAAACAGCTTCGATGACGAAATCCGCCTCGCCCACCGCCTCGGCGAGGTCCGAGGTCATCTGCACGCGGTCGAGGGCGGACTCCGCGTCGGCCTCAGTCAGTTTTCCCTTCTCGACGCGGCGCATAACATGGCCGCGGTTGGAGGCCGCCGCCCTCCGGAGCTGCTCCTCGCTCTGGTCGTGGAGCATCACGTCGAGACCGTGGAGGGCGGCCTGCTGCGCGATCTGGGCGCCCATCGACCCCGCACCCACGACGCCGAGTCGTGGCTTCACTGAACGGAAAAGATTCGCGTCACCATGTTCAGGGTGATCACGTTAGGCAGCAGGCCGTCGATCTTGAGCTTGCCCCGAAGCAGCTTGCCGGCCACGCCTCTACCCACGCTGTCGTAGTAGACCGGCAGCCCCAACAGCCCGATCTTGAGGTTGCTCAGGCTCATGACGGTCTCTGCATCCGTACGGATGGTCAGCGTCCGCCGCTGCCGGAGGCCGTTGTGAACCACCAGCCGGCCGCCTTTGAAGTCGAGTGTCACGCCCTCATGAATGTCGGTCACGAAGATGCCGACCCGCGCCACCAACACTTCGAAGTCGCGCTCCTTCTCAGGCCGGGCGCGGACGTTGGCTTCGATCAGACCGCCTAGCATCGACGCAAATGCACTCGGCTCCGGATCGGCGTAATCGACCAGGCTTGGGGGTTCGACCGGGGCCTTTACTTTTCGTCGGGCCATTCGACAGGAACCCGCGTCGTGCACTCGGTCATTTCCTGGGAGGCCTTCGTGTAGCGCACGATCGTCGGCAGGTCACCCTTCAGCTTGAGCTTGCCCTGCAGCATCCCCCTGGTGGCGTCGAGCTGTTTGGTGGCGACTTCCTTCCAGCGCGAGTACGGAGCGGTGATGACGAAGTCGCACTTCTGAGCGTCAGAGGCGGCGCCTACCGTCACATTGCGCGCCTCGCCGTCGAACAGGTCCATCACGATTCCTTTCGCCTCGGGAAAGTGCTTGTCGGGCTCGGCTTCGACGACTAGCCCGACGGTCCACTTCCAGCCTTTCGCCGCCGTTTTGTAAACGCTCGAACGGTTGACCTCGTCCTTGAACTCTTTGGCCCACTCGCTCGAGAAAGCCTTGACCGCCATGTTCTATCTCCTCAGCCAGATCGGCAGCTATCGCAGTGCAGTTAGCTTAGTCTCGGGCCGCACGCGTCGCCGACGGCGGCGGTGCCCGGTCGTGTGACCCGGCAGTAGACGCCCATGCAGGTCTCGCTCGTGTGGGTGAGGATGCGCAGCAGCTCTGGTGACGCCTCCGTCGTGTCCGGGTGGCGGGTGATGACCACGCACCGCTCGCAGCGGCTGATTACCTCGAGCTCCGCATCGCCGGCGCCAATCCGCCGGCCCAGCCAGCGCAGCTCCTCTTCCGGCTCGAGGCCGTCGACGTAGAGGTTGGCGCGAAACCTGCGCCGGTCGATGTCGACGCCCGCCGCGAGCTCGAGGGCTGCAACCGCGGCGAGGTTCACGACCAGCACCGGAGAGTCGTCGAAGTTGAAACCGGCCGTATCCCGAAGCTGCAGCAGCCGCGAGGTGCGCGCCGCCAGGTCGGCGACAAGGTCGTCGTCGAGCGGGCGCGATTCGCCGGACGGCGTCGTGACCGCCACCTGGCCGTTCTCCAGGCGTGCGTGGTAGGTCATCAGCCGCGCGTCCTGCGTGTTCGTCAGGAGCTTGCCCGCCCGGTTGGGGGTGCCGTCCACCAGCGCCCAGCGCCGGTCGCCGTGCAGCCCGGTGGCAGCGATCAAGCAGGAGTCGAGACGCTCACCGGCCATCGATTTGACCGGGTAGCGCCAGATCTCGGCCACGGTTCCCGTCACGCCGAAAGACTACCCGCGCCGGTCGATCGGGCGAGCGATACGATTCCGCGCATGAGCCTCAACCTCGCGGTGATCCTGCGCGAATCTGCCCGTCGCGACCCGGACCGCGTCGCGATCATCCTGGACTCGTTCAAGTTCACCTATGGCCAGCTCGACGCCTTGTCCAACCAGGCGGCATCCAGCCTGAAGGCCGGCGGACTGAGGAAGGGCGACCGAGTCGGCGTCATGCTCCCGAACGTGCCGCACTTCCCGATCGCATACTTCGCGATCCTCAAGGCCGGCGGGGTGGTGGTGCCGATGAACTGTGCTCCTGAAGGCCCCTGAAGTCAGCTACTACATGGGCGACTCGGGCGCTCGGTATCTGGTCGCATGGGACGACTTCGCGGGCGAGGCGGTCGAGGGGCTCGCAAATCTCAAACCGGTCACGATGTTCGTGGCGCTGCGACCAGGGAATGCGGAGACGCCCGAAGGCACACGCAACTTCATGGAGCTGATGGGAGGGGACCCGCAGTTCGACGCAGAAGCCACGGAGGGCGATGACACGGCGGTCATCGCCTTCGTCAAAGAGCGGGCGGCCGCGTACAAATACCCCCGCACGGTTCAGTTCGTGGACAGCCTGCCCAAGGGCGCGACCGGGAAGATCTTGAAGAAGGAGCTCAAAGCCCAGTTGGAGGCTGCGGCCCGCACCTGAGCGCCCAGCCCTTTTACGAGCCGCTCTCCGCCCGCGATGCGTGGTTTCTGTATGCCGAGCGGCCGCAGACACCGTTAGATCTCGGCACGGTTTACGTGTTCGAGGGCGAATCTCAGCTCCCTGGCGGTCGCGGCGCGATTGGTGTCGAGGAGACGATCAAGGAACGGATCCACCTCGTCCCGCGATATCGCCAGCGCGTCCATCGGGTGCCGCTCAACCTCGCGCATCCCGTTTGGGTCGATGATCCGCATTTCGAGCTCGGCGCACATGTGCGCCGTGAGGTGCTGCCGCCTCCCGGCGAAGGCGCCGCGCTCCGCAAGCTCGTGATGCGAATCCTCGCGCGACCTCTCGACATGCGACGCCCCCTGTGGGAGATGACGATCGTCACAGGGCTGCGCGGCGGCCGGGTCGTGATCGTCAACCGCGCGCATCACGCGATGGTCGACGGTGTTTCCACGGTCGACATCCTCACCCTCCTACTTGACACGACACCCGAGGGCTACACGCCCGAGCCTCCGGCGGAGGAGTGGAAGCCGCGCCCGGAGCCGACCAGCTGGCAGCTCATCCGGCCGATGTTGTGGAACTTCAGCGCTGCAGCAAAGCCAGAGCGTTCGAGGGTGCCTGCCATCTGGAACACGACACGGGTGCCGTGGGCCGGACTGTTGAACGTCGGCCGCAAAATGGTCACGCCGCGCCCAGACCTCTTCTTCAATCGCAAGATCGGGCCCCAGCGCACGGGACGCGGGTTGAAAGTCCCTCTGCCCGCATTCAAGGCGATGAAGGACCGCTTCGGCTGCACCGTCAACGACGCGGTCCTCGCAACGGTTTCTGAGGGATTGCACCGGTGGTTCAAGACCCGAGGCGAGTCGGTGCCGGAAAAAGTCAGGGTCTTCTGCCCGGTGAGCGTGCGCGGAGACGAGTCCCGAGGCCGCATCGGAAATCAGATCAGCGGCATGGTCCTCGAGCTGCCCACCGGCGACCTGACCATGGAAGAACGCATGCGGCGGATCAAGGTCACGACCGGCGACCTCAAGCGAACGCGGCAGGCGGTCGCCGCCGACAAGCTGGTCGCGCTCGCGGATTGGGCGCCGCCGACATTGCTGGTTCTAGCGGGTCGGTTGATGTCCAACCCGCAGGCCGGCGCGAACATCAACGTGACCAACATTCCCGGGCCGCAGTTCCCGCTTTACTCGGGCGGCGCGCAGCTCCTGGAGGTGTGGCCGTTCGCGCCCCTGTATCCGTCGATGGGGCTGGGGGTCGCGATCGTCTCCTACAACGGCGACGCGTACTTTGGGCTCACGGCCGACCCCGGCGTCGTCCCGGATGTCGAAGAGTTCACCGCGCGGCTGCGCGAAGCGGCCGCGGAGTGTGAGGCGTTGGCAAAGATATAAGGGAAAACCCAGATGGTTTCCCTTCTCGCCGGGCGCTTCGCGCTCGGATGATTCCATTCCGGTATACGGATGGGCTTTATCTGAGGAGTGACTCCCAGGGACGATTGGGAGTGAGGAAGACAAAGTTACGGCCGGGTGGAACCCGGCCGTCAATGCCAGGTTGGTTCTCGAGATTATTCGAGCGTGAAGCGGATGGTGTTTTGGCCGATTGCGATGAGGTCGCCGTCGGAGAGCTCCTTCTCGATCACCGGCTCGCCGTTGACCAGCGTGCCGTTGGTACTCCCTAGGTCGCTGATCCAGAACACGCCCGAACGCACCTCGATCCGCCCGTGCCGTCCGGACGTGGCTGGGTCCCCGACGACGATGTCGTTGTCAGGGGCGCGACCAACTGTGACCATCTGATTCGGCAGGGCGACGATCCTTCCCGCGAAGGGGCCGCTCTCGAAGCTCAACTTGGCCAGGAACGTCTCGCCCGCGGCGATCGCCTCGGGTGGCATCGCCGAAAGAGAGACCGTCCTCCTGCTTTCAGACGGCATCTCGGGAGGCTGCCACGCGGGGATGATCGAGGTCGCCGGCTCGCCGGAATCGGTCTGCTCGCCATCGTCCTGCAGGCCGGGGATGTTGGCCGTCGGCCAGCTGAGCAGCGTCGACGTGAGGCTCGGGGCGGGCGCGGGCTCTGGCTCTGGCGCGAGTTCGGGCTCGGGTTCGGCGGCTACAGGTTCTGGCTCCTCGGCAGCCGCGACGGGTTCGGGCTCAGGTTCCGGCGCAAGAGGCTCAGGTTCCCCTTCGGCCACATCCACGACCGGTTCGGGCACCGGTTCGGGTTCTGGCGCCACCTCGGCGGGCTCGGGAATCACGGGCTCCGGCTCAGGGAACACAGGGATGATGCCGGACGGCAGGGCGTCAGGCTTGCGCTCGATGATCGGCTCGGCCTCGGGCGCGGCAACCTCCGCGGCAGGTTCTGGCGGCGGTTCCGGCACCGGTTCCGGCTCGGGCTCGATGGGCATGGGTTCGGCCCCTTCCGCCTGTTGCTCGACTGGAAGCGGCTCGAGAACACTGGTGGGCATGAGGTCCACTGCAGGCTCGCGGGATAGACGCAGCGTCTGCAATACGGTGGTCGCAGCGACATCCGCCACAGCCTCTTCCGCCATCTGATGCCGGACAGGCAATACCTGCGTCTCCGCCTCGGCAGCCTTCTCCGACGAGGCAGTGCCCAAGAAGCGCTCGAACCAGCCCGCTATGCGATTGAGTCGCTCGACGCGGCGATCCGGCCGGCCGTTCCGGGAGAGGTCGTGCGATTCCTCTGGGAAGCGAACCATCTCCACGGTCTTGCCGAGGAAGCGCATGGCGCCAAAGAGTTCTTCAGCTTGCGACACGGCACAGCGCAGATCCATCTCGCCGTGGCTGAGGAGCAATGGGGTCTGCATGTTCTGCACGTAGCGGATCGGCGATCGCTTCCACAGCTCATCGAGATCGGGCCACGGCGGCGGACCGAGCTCCAGCGCGCCCCAGAGCACGATGTCGTGCTGCGCGTATTCGCTGATCAGATTCGAGATCGACCGCATGGAGACCGCAGCCGAGAACCGGTTGGTCTGGCCGATCACCCAGTTCGTCATGTAGCCGCCGTAGGAACCGCCGCCGATACCCATGCGGCTCACCTCGACGCTGTCCGTTCGCTCGATGGCCTGGTCGAGCGCCGTCATGAGGTCGATGTAATCCTTGCCGCCCCAGTCACGAACGACCTGGCGACGGAAATGCTCGCCATACCCATCCGAGCCGCGCGGGTTGACGTACAGCACCATGTAGCCCATGCCGGCAAGGATCTGCAGCTCATGGAAGAACGCCCAACCGTACTGTCCGTGTGGGCCGCCGTGAACCTGCATCACAAGTGGATACCGCCTGCCGGCATCGAAGTTCTCGGGCCGCAGGATCCAGCCTTCGATCACCCAGCCGTCAGGCGCGGTGAACGATTGGCGATCGGGTTGGGCGATGTAGCGACTGCGAAGCCACGGGTTCAAGTCAGTCACACGCGCTTCGGCGCTCTGCGTGACCATGTGCAGCTCGCCGGGGCTGTTCACGTCCGAAGCGCAGAAGACGATCACTCCCGATGCGACATCGAAGTCGTAGACGCGCCGCTGGCCCCCGACCTCAGTACGGATGTTGCCTTCGAGGTCGCTCGAGTAAACGCCGCTCACGCCCGGTCCGCTCGAGGGGAAGTAGATACGATCGCCTTCCGCCGACCACACCATGCGCGTCGCGTGGCCCGCGCGCATGTCGGTGATGATGCTGTCGCTGACCGACTGGTCGAGGCCGATCGTCAGGCACCTCTGGTCGCCGCCCGCCGCCGGCACGATCCAGAGCCGCTCGTTCAGCCCCGCTTCGAGTCCGTTGGGGGAGATGAACGCGATCAGGTCGCCTCGCGGCGACCACAATGGAGTGGCGAGATAGAAGCCGCCCGCAAGTTTTGAGCGCTTGCCGGCCAGGTCGACCACATACAGGTTCAGAGCCCTCTGCAGGTCTGCGTTCGGCTCGGCGTTACCCGCGACGACCAGCCTCGAACCATCCGGCGACCAGTCGAAGCCGGCCACGTCCCAGGCCCCATTCGTGAGCTGTGTAACGTCGCCCCCGTTGGCAGGCACTACGAACAGATGGTGGTAGCGTCCGTCGACGAACCCCTGGCCATCGTGCTTGTAATCGAGGCGGCGCGCGATGCGCGCCACCGGAGCGCGCCGCAGCTGGTCCTTGCTGTCGGGCGGCCTGGGGTCATCGACCACCGCGTCCGGGTCGCCCAAAACGGTGCCGACGAAGGCGATCTTGCTTCCATCGGGGGACCACACAGGACCCGCTGCACCTTCGGGCACGAAGGTGATCTGCTTGGCGTCGCCGGGGCTCGCCAGCTCTACCACGAAGACCTGGTCGACCGGGCCGCGCCGGCTGACAAAGGCGATTCGCCGGCCGTCAGGCGACCATTCCGGCGAGTGGTCCCGCCGCGGTCCTGCGGTCGCGTCGACGGGCTCGGATTCGAGAAGGCCGCGGATCACAATCCGGCTGCGATTCTGGCGCGACTCCTCATCCGCCCAGCTCAGCTGGTAGGCGACACGCTCTCCATCAGGGCTGAGTCGAACGTGGTCGATCCAGCGAAACCGATAAAGGTCTTCAGCGACGATCGGGGCGGGCATCCGGTAAGCCGATTTAAGCAGCAAAGCGCGCCGGTGTGCGCTCTGCTACTTAATGCCGCCGTATCTTCAACAGGTAATTCAACCTAGATGACAACTGAAAGCTGGCGGCCGACCGCGTGGCGCGGTTTCGCCTCGGGCGCCCTGGCCGGGCTTGCCCTGGTGGCGCTGATGTACCTCGCCAGCTGGTTTCTCGGGCTGCGGCCCCTGCCCCAAGCGTTGAGCGGTCCGATCCTGGCCCTGATGCCGGGGTTCGTTTTCGGATTCCTGATCGACACGCTCCAGCACGCGGGCAAAGTGGTCGAGGAGCTCGGGCTGATCGTGGCGATGGTGGCCAGCCTTGGCGTTCTCGGCGCCGCGTGGGCCGTGGCGAGCAGGCGATGGAAGTTCAGCCAGTCAGCCCTCGCCTTCGCCGCGGCCGGCTGGCTGGTCGTGGTGGCGCTGATATTGCCGGCGTCGGGTGACGGATTCCTCGGGCTCAATGGCGGCCCGACCACGCCGCTCATCTGGGGCGTGCTGTTCGCCGTCTACGGCGCGGTGCTGCAGCTGGGATCCGCCACCCCGCTTCCCCACGCGGCTGATCCCGGCCGCCGGCGCGCGATTGGCGCAGTCCCGCTTGCGATCGGCGCGGTGAGTCTTGCCGTCCTTGCTTGGCGCCTCCTTCCCGACTGGTCTCGCGCGATCTTCAACCCGCCAGAGGCCGGCCTGCGCGGGGTGTCTCCGGAGATCACGCCGGTCGCCAACTTCTACATCGTCTCGAAAAACTTCGGAGACCCGGTCGTGGACGAGCACGGCTGGACTCTCAGCGTTGGCGGCGCGGTCGACAAGCCGTTGAAGCTTTCGCTGGCCGACCTTCGCGCCTTGCCGAGCGCGACGGAGTACGTGACTCTTGAGTGCATCAGCAACAACGTCGGTGGCGAGCTGATGAGCACCGGCAGCTTTACGGGCGTCCGCCTGCGCGACCTGCTGGCCACGGCGAGCCCGCGAGCAAACGGCACCTGGGCAGCCTTCAAGGCGCGCGACGGCTACGCGGAGAGCCTGCCCATGAGTCTGATCGGCGGAGCGCCCGAAATCCTGGTCGCATACGACCTCGATGGGGCGCCGCTGCCGAACGCGCATGGCTTTCCGGCCCGCATCCTGCTTCCGGGACACTACGGAATGAAAGGCCCCAAGTGGCTCGACTCGATCGATCTGCTCGACCGCGAAAGCGGTGGCTACTGGGAGGCGCAAGGCTGGGACCACAACGCGGTGGTCAAGACGACAGCGCGCTTCGACGCGCCTGCCAACGGCGACATCGTCAAGGTCGGAGCCGTAACGCTGGCGGGTGTCGCGTTTGCGGGCACGCGCGGCGTGCACACGGTGGAGTACAGCACCGACGGCGGACGAAGCTGGACGGCGGCAGACTTCAAGCCCCCGCTCTCGCCGCTCACGTGGGTGCTTTGGTCGGCCATGTGGACGCCCGCCAGCGAGGGCCCATACCAGCTGAAGGTCCGTGCGACGGATGGCGCCGATGCAATGCAGGATCCGAAGGCCTCGCCCAGCTTCCCGAACGGAGCGAGCGGCTACCACACCATCCAGGTGAGCGTCTCGAAAACCTAGGTCGGGAGGACTCCGACCGCGAACATGTAGCCGTTGGTGTCCTCGAGGCGGCACTCACGCCATCCATGCGGAAACGTGCCGGCCGGCACATTGACCGTGAAACCTCGCGCGCGCGCTCTGGCTTCGACCTGGTCGGGATCGAGGCCGAGGATGCGTATCTCCGCCCCGGTGCCGCGCTTACCCGGCTCGGCCAACCGCTCCGTCTCCGCCGGCGAGTGGTCAAGCGTGTGGTCGGCGTGGAGCATCATGTGCCACCGCTCAGGTCCTTCGAGCGCGGCGAAGTCCTCGTCGGAGTAGAGAAGGGTCAGGCCGAGGACCTCGGTGTAGAACTGCAGGCTGGCCGCGACGTCTCTGACCAGCAGGTTCACCGTGAGGCCCGAAAGAGTGCGGGCGAACTCGGGTGCCGGCATCCACGGCATCCCGGTGCGCTTGCGCGTCACGAGCCCGCGCCTATTTCATCGCCCAAGCGGCTTTTACCGAGTCCCACACCATCTTCAGTCCGCCCTCTTTGCGGACCATCTTCAGGATTTTCGACTGCTTCTCCCATTTCGAGGTTCCGTCGACCCTGAAGAACTCGTCCAGCGCGCGGTCGGCGATCTCCGGATATTTGGTGAGCAGCTGCGGATTGTGCTCGAGCAAGGGCACGGCTTTGTCGTACTTGCGCATGTCGGCCATGATCCACGAGTTGTCGAGCTTGCCCTTGTACTCGCTCAAGCGGCGCTCGGAGAAGTCGCCGGTCTCCTTCGCGTGGATGACCGTCTCACCCGCCAGCCGGCCGGACACCATCGCGAGGTTCGAGCCTTCGCGGTGGACGGGATTCGAAAGCATGGCCGCATCGCCGCAGATCAGATAGCCCGGGCCGTACACCTTCGGGATGCCGCGGTACCCGCCTTCGGGGATGAGGTGCGCAAGGTACTCGACCGTTTCGGCGCCACGTAGGAGAGGCTTCACAGTGGGATGACTCTTGAAGTGCTCCATGAGGTCGTTGGGCGACCGCAGAGTGGCGTTGAACTCGCTCAGGAGCGCGCCGCCTCCGACAGAAAGGGTGTCCTTGTTCGTGTAAATGAACATGAAGCCGGACATGCCCATGGTCGAGTCACCGAAACACTCGATCGTGCAGCCTTCGCCTGTGTCGCAGTTGAACCGTTCCTCGATGAGGCCGGCATCCAGCTGCATGATCTCCTTGACCGCCATCGCGACCTCGTTGGGCCGCAGCTTTCGTCGCAGCGGCCGGCTGTTGATGCGTGTCTTCTCCAGGAGGCCGACGCCCAGGCCGATGCCCTCACAGACGATGACGACTTCGGCGAAAAGGTCGTCACCTCGACCCGTGCCGACGCCGACGACTCGGTCGTTCCTCACGATGAGCCTCTCGACCACCGTCTCGGGAACGAACATCGCCCCGACCTTCTCGGCTTGCTCGGCAAACCATGCGTCGAAGCGCGCGCGCAAGACCGAGAAGGAATGTGGGTGCTCGCGGTTGCGCAGGTTCTTGTAGTCGATTCCGATGTAAGCGTTCGGCGTCATGATCCAGCGCCGCTCTTCGATGATCGGCCGCTCCAGCGGTGCTTGCTTCCAGCCGTCCCCTACGATCTCTTCGAGGTAGTAGTTATAGAGGATGCCGCCCATGACGTTCTTGGCTCCCGCTTTCGGCCCACGCTCCAGGAGCACGACCTGCAGCCCCGCCTTGGCCATCGTGTACGCCGCGGCGGTCCCTGCCGGCCCGGCGCCGACGACGATCGCGTCGAACTTTTCCTCGTCCCCCACTGATGCCAGATCGTAAATGAAGGTAGCTTCACGAGCCAGCCGCCCGCGGCGCTGCAGCGTCCTAGGCGGCCGGGCGCCGTCTCAGCCCGGTTATTGGCGGTTCCGCGTGTGTCCCGAGACGGCGCTGAAGCCCGCGTCGAGGGGCCCGGCGCGGCGTCGTCGCGCATCGACAGATGCGCTCCTCCTAGCGCCACCCTCTCCTTGGCTCCGGCCGCCGATGCCGCCGCACCGCACGTGGGCCGCCGTCCCGTGAAGCTGATCGGCCTGACCGGTGGCGTGGGATCCGGAAAGTCGACGGTGGCCGAGATGCTGCGTGAGCTTGGCGCCGAGATAATCGATGCCGACGAGGCCACCCACGCGGTGTACGAACCGGGGAGCCCGGGTTTCGACGCCGTCGTCAGAGAGTTCGGTCGAGGCGTCGTAGCCGGTGGGCGCATAGATCGGGCGCGCCTGGGCGAGCTCGTATTCAGAAACGCCGACGCGCGCCATCAACTGAATGCGATCGTGCATCCGCTGGTCCGCGATTGGATGGCGCAGAAGACCGCGGAGGCTGCGGAGCGGGGCGCGGACGTCGTCGTGCAGGACGTCCCGCTCCTGTTCGAGAACGGGCTGGAGCGGCTCTTCTCGTCGGTCGTCCTCGCATACGTTCCGGAAGAGGTGCAGATCGAGCGCTTGGTATCAGGTCGTGGCCTGGCGCCGGAGCGAGTCCGGGCGATCGTCGCCGCCCAGATGCCGATCGAGGAGAAACGGGGACGTGCTCACCACGTCATCGACAACAGCGGCACACGCGAGGAAACGCGAGCGCAGGTCAGGTCGGCCTGGGAAAAGATCGCGGGCGACGCGGCCTAGACGACGCCGTCCTTCCTGAGCGACTCGAGCTTGTGCCCATCGAGGCCGAGCTCGAACATTATCTCGGCGGTGTGCTCGCCCAGCCCCGGAGGATCGAGTCTCCGCCAATCGGCGCGCACTGGAACCGCGGGCCGGACCTCGACGCCGCGGGCGGATCTGGCGATGAGGCCTCGCGCAGCGATCTGGGGATGGGTGGCGACCTCTTCGACCCGCAGCACCGGCTCGCAGCAGACTTCGAGGCCGGCGAGCTTGCGCTCCCACTCGGATCTCGTCCTCGACCGGAAGACGGTCTCCATCGCCTCGTGCACGGATGCTCCTTCTTCGCCGGAGGCATATTGGAGCTCGATCAGCTCAGGCTTCCCCACGGCCTTGCACAGGGCCGTCCAGAACTTCGGCTCCAGCGCGCCGACGCTGTAGTACCCGCCGTCTTTGCATTCATAGACGCGGTAGCAGGCATAACGGCCCGTGAGCCGTTGGTCGCCCCTGACCACCGGGTCACCGGCGCCTTCCTGCGCGAGGGCCAGTGCCATCCAGCTCACGGCGCCATCAGTCATCGAAACGTCGAGCCAGCTGCCCTCGTCCCCGCGCTGCACGCCGACAAGGGCGCCGAGGATCGCGACCGCCGGCTGCAGCCCGCCCCCGCCGATGTCCGCGACCTGCACCGCAAGCGGCGCCGGCGGTCCGCCCTTGACCCCATTGAGCCCGAGAGCGCCGGCGGTCGCCATGTAGTTGATGTCGTGACCCGCATGGGAGGCCAGGGGGCCGTCCTGCCCATAGCCCGTGATCGAGCACATAACGAGCGCCGGGTTGCGAGCGTGGAGCACTGGCCAGCCAAGGCCGAGGCGCTCCATGACCCCTGGCCGGTTGCCCTCCACGAGCACGGCCGAGCCGTCGACGAGGCGGAGCAGCAGGTCCCGGCCGGCTTCGCTCTTAAGGTTCAAGGTCAGGCTGCGCTTGTTGCGGTTGAGCGCGTTGAACAAGGCGCTCTGCCCGTCCACCAGCGGCGGGGTCCAGCGCATGTAGTCGCCGCCAGAGGGCTCTTCGATCTTGATCACGTCCGCCCCCATATCCGCGAGGAGCATGGTGCAGAACGCACCCGGCAGCAGGCGGGTCAGATCGAGCACACGGATCCCGCTCAGAGGCATCTCGAGGCTCAATTCTCATTCACCCGTATGGATGGAGACACTTGTAGGGAGTCCGTGCGTTAATAGGTCATGAGAGGCGGCGGCAAAAGCATGCGTTCCACCAACCAACCCCTGTCGGAGATGACGATAAAGGTCCCGGGACCCTTCGCCGGCATTTCCGACCTGGGCTTTACCGCCCAGTACCGGTCCCAGCACTTCCAGGAGCCACTGCGTGACATACCCCTGCTGATCGAGGGACCACCTCCGCCGATGCGTCGGCTCGCCGAGCTGCTTCAGCTGCTCCGGGGGATCGAGGGCACAGCATATACGTGGAGCGACCCGGTAATGCTGAGCGACGAAGTCGTCGTGCTCGCGTTCCGCGACCGCAGCCTGGCCGGGCAAACGCTCTCCGACGGAGAGCCCGTCCACACCTCCTACGTCCTGAACCTGGTGCGCCCGGTGGTCTTCACTTTCCTGCGTGACTGCGCGGAGACAGCGCGGCTGCGTTTGGCCGATGTGATCGAGATGCGGGTCAGCACCAAGAGTGAGTCGATCGCGGACATCGTGCTGCCGCTCGACGACATCGTGCGATCCAACGGCGACCGCCTCCTCTGGCAACTCGCCGGCTAGCGCCGAACGGCTAAGGCGAGGCGCCGCTCGCGCGAGCGCTGCTCACGGTCGGGGTCGGGGTGCCGGTTATGGGCACTGGGCTCGGACCCTGGTTGGTGAAGTAGAGAGCGAGCGGCACTACGACCATGCCGACGATGACGGTCAGCACAAAGGTCACGGCACCCCACTCCCGCCGCACGAAGGTCCAGTTCACGAGCGCTGAATTCTAGCGAGAGCTAGTAGTCGTCGTCGTCGCGGGAGCCGGCGAGCCCTTCCTCTTCCTTCTTCTTGCGCTGGTTCAGGAGCCGGATGAAGTCCTGCGCTCGTGCGAGCGCCTTCCAGCGCTCCGGAAAGAAGTCCTGGACCAGGATCTGCCGGTCCGGCATCTGATAGACGGTGACGCACCACTTATTGAGGGTGCGCGAAACCTCGACCTCGAAGTCCTTCTCCGCGGTCTCGTACTTGACAACCTTGTCGTCGTCGAACCTTCTTCGTCCTGATACAGCCATAGGTAATTCACTCGGGCGGGCATTCGGCTCATAGAGCGTATTCCAAGTATAGCCACCTGCTATAGCCCTCCAACCTGAGCCGCAGGCGGCGGCGCTACTCCCCGAGCAGCTCACGGAGAAGAGGCGTCAGCTGCTCCCGAAGGCCTTCCCGCCGCATCGCAAGCGTCAGATTTGCACGCAAGTAGCCCGCGACGGTGCCGGTGTCGTAGTAGTCGCCCTCGAACTCGATCGCGACCACCGGGTGCTTGCCGACGGTGCGCATGATGGCATCGGTGAGCTGGATCTCGGAACCTGCCCCCGGCGAGGCGCGTTCGAGCTCGTCGAAGACCGCAGGGGCGAGCACATAACGGCCGAGGATGGCGAGATCGGAGGGCTCGGTACCCGGCTTTGGCTTTTCGACCATGTCGGTCACGGTGTGCAGGCGCCCCTTGGCTCCGCTTGTTACGACCACCCCATACCGCCCGACCTGGTCCCTGGGAAAACGGCGTACCGCAAGCACCGTGGCGCCTGTCTGTCGATGGGCGTCGATGAGCTGCTTCAAGCATGGCTCGGCGTCGCCGAGGATGACGTCGTCGGCGAGCAGCACGGCACATGCCTCGCCTTCGACCAATTTGCTAGCCGTCCACACAGCATGGCCCAATCCGAGCGGCTCTTTCTGCTGCGTATAGACGATCCGGACCCGATCACTCAACTCATCGACCTGATTGAGGATGGTCAAGAGATCCTGACGTCCCCGAAGACGCAGGTAGTGCTCGAGCTCGAGAGATCGGTCGAAGTGGTCGACGATGGCGCGCTTGCCGCCGCCGGTGACCATGATCACCTCTTCGATCCCGCTCGCGATCGCCTCCTCGACGCCGTACTGGATGGTCGGCTTGTCGACGAGCGGCAGCATCTCTTTCGGCTGAGCCTTCGTGACCGGCAGGAAACGCGTGCCCAGACCGGCGGCCGGGAAAATGGCTTTACGTACCCGGCCGGTGGTCACGAACGGAGGCAGCGACGAGAGATTTGGTGGATCGGCGCCCCAGATGCAAGGAGCCGACGAGCACGCAAGGGAGCGCATCGTCCATGCGCGACTGCGCGCGCGCAGGAGGCGACGTCGCAGATGGGGTGCCTAGACGCCAAAGATCCGGCGCGGCTCTCCGTTCGCGACCACAACGTCATTGAGCACAATCTAAACGGTGAGTACCACCAATCGCATAGCTCCCGGCCTCGAGGGCCGCCTGGAGCGCGTCGTCGACGACCGGCTGATCACCATGCATGTGGGGGGAAGGGGCGTTTTTGCGACGCCCGCGATGATCGGCTTGATGGAGGGCGCCAGCCACAAATCGGTCGAGGATCTGCTCCCCGAAGGCCACACGACCGTCGGCTACGAGGTGCACGTCCGCCACCTGGCGCCGGCCGCGCCAGGGAGCACGATCGTGGTCACTTCCAGGCTGACCGAGGTCAAGGGCAACAAGCTCTACTTCGACGTCGCGTGCCACCAGGGCGAGCTGCTGTTGGGGTCTGGCACCCACAAGCGAGCGATCGTCCCCGCCGATTTTTAGGTCGGTTTCGGTTTTGGTTTCTTCCGCTTGCCGGCGATGTGGAGGGCAAGCTTCTTCAGACCGGGGTTGACGGCAATCACCTTCGGTCCCCGCACCTTTTTGTCACGAGCTTTTACGTGTGCGCTTTCTCGCGGTTCGATCCGGTCAAGGTCGTCAGACATGCACCTATCATTGACCGAGCGTTGAGGGAAGTCGAGTCCGAAAGGATTGGTATCACGCCCGCCTCCGTCGAGGCGGCTGCGCGGGATATCGCCCAGCACCTCCGCCCCACTCCTCTGCAGTATTCACGCGCTTTCACCGACAAGGCGCGCTGCTACGTTCACATCAAGGTCGAGTCGATCCAGCCGATCCGCGCTTTCAAGGTGCGTGGCGCCCTCACCAAGGTCATGCGGCTCCATCCCGAGGAGCGCTCGCGTGGCGTCATCACCGCATCGGCCGGCAACCACGGCCAGGGCGTGGCGTACGCGGCGGCCGCCTTCAAGATTCCCGCCACCGTCTACGTCCCGGAGACCGCCAATCAGCTCAAGGTCGAAGCAATTAGACGCCTTGGGGCGGAGGTCGTTCCCGCCGGCCGCAACTACAACGACGCGTTCCTCGAGGCGATGCGCCACCAGGAGCGAGGCGGGGCGACCTTCGTGCACGCGTTCGACGACCCGGACGTGATCGCGGGCCAAGGAACGATCGCGGTCGAGCTGCTGCATGACCTCGCCGACGTCGACACCGTTCTGGTGCCCATCGGCGGGGGCGGACTGATCGGCGGCATCGCGCTCTACCTGAAGGAGAAGCGGCCCCATGTGAAGGTGATCGGTGCGGAGCCAACCGGCGCCGACGGCATGCGTCGCTCGCTGGATGCGGGGCGCATCGTCACGCTCGACCGCGTGAACACCATCGCGGACGGGCTGGCTGCCTCGGCTCCGGGAAAGCTCACGTTCGAGCTGGCCAAGAGATACGTGGACGATGTGGTGGTTGTGGAGGACTCGGAGATGCTGCGAGCGATCAGGCTCGTCTTCGAGTGGGAGCATCTGCTCGCCGAGCCCGCGGGAGCTGCCGCGATCGCGGCGCTCCTATACCACTACCGCCCTACCCCCAACGAGAAAGTGGCCGTCATCCTGTCGGGAGCGAACGTCACCGACGAGGTGATGATTCGCGCCCTCAAGTCGCGCTGAGGGAGTTACGCTGATTCCGTTTTCCGACCGCTGGATTTTGGGGTAGGCGAATGAAGGCTTATGTCCTGATCAACGCGTCGCCTGGTCGAGCGCTCGAGGTCGCCAAGAAGATGGAAGGCGTCAGAGGCATCACGGCGGCCGACGCGATCACGGGCGAATACGACGTCATCGCAGTATGTGAGGCCCCCGATGTCAACTCGATTGGGTCATTGATCGTCGACAAGATCCAGAAAATCGACGGCGTGTTCAAAACCGTCACCTGCCTCGCCGTCAAGTAGCTCCTTAATCAGACCAAAGGTCGCCAGCAAGGCGGATTTATTCCGGCCGTCACCCAAGCGTGCTCCTACAAGATGTCTCCCAGCGTGGCGGGGAGTGCCGCGGGGAGGCCTGCCTCACCGCGTTCATCGACGGCGTCTTTAAGACAGTGACCTGTTTGGCGGTGAAATAGCCTCAGGTTCGCGACGGCCCTCGACCCCAGGCAGTTCGGACAACCAGGCGGCCATCTGCGGCATGAGCTGCTCGAAGCTGCCGACCGACGGCGACCACGTGAGCTCGCGGCGCGAGTGGGAGTCGTCAACCTGGTGCGGCTTTCCGATCGTGTCCACCGCGAAAACACCGGGCCACACCGGCGCCCCGGCCGCGGCAGCGGCTTCCGCTGTCAGTGCTCGAAGGTAAGCGAGGTCGTAGGGCAGGCTGATGATCTCGGCGCCGACCCCAGCCGCCCGAGCGCTCGACTCCAGAAGCTCCCGCCAGGTCGCATCGAAGCCTCCGACCAGATAAGCCTTGCCTGGCTTCCCGCGATCCGCGGCCGCCAGGCAAGCGCGACCAACATCCTCCGCTGCGATGAACGTCTGCATGACGCGGCCACCACCAGGCAGCCACACTCGCCCGCGCGCCATCGACCGCATCAGGTGTGGCAGCATCCAGTTCTCGCCAGGGCCGAAGATTCTCGCCGGCCGCAAGACGACCACCTCGAGGTCCTGCGTGGACTCCAGCAACCAGCTCTCCTCGAACAGCTTCAGGCGCTCGTAGGCATGTGTCGGCCGTAGCTTCGACCGCTCGGTGATCTTTGCGATGTGATCGGGGCCGTACACGTCTGCGGTCGAAACGTGGACGATTCGGCGAACCCCTGCCCGGCGAGCAGCCTGGACGACCCGATTCAGCAGCCGCGGCGGGTCTCGCCGGAATCGAAGGCGGTGAGCGGGCGACCAAGTCTCCGCGCAGGTGTGCACGACCTCGACCGACTTTATGGCGTCGCCGAGCGTCTCATCGTCCGCGTCGGCGTTCAGCTCGATCACGGGCGCTTGGACGGCCAGGGCCGCCGAGACGTGGTTGCCCAGGAACTCTCCCGCGCCTATGACCAGATGCAAAGCCCCCGGATTAAAGCACGGGGTGATAGGCCCGAGGGCTATGCTCCAGATCGGCGGCCCCTCCGCCGCTGAAGGCCCGCGGTGATCGCGCGCTGCACGTTGTCGACCAACTGCGCGACCTTCTGTCCGACCGACCACCACGCCGGCGGGTCGGGCAGGATGGGAGGACCGATCGACACATCGACCCGGCTGAACGGGCGCAGCACGTCTGTCCCTCGCACCGCCACGGGTGATATCGGCACCCCGGCCTGCAGCGCGAAATGCCCGATCCCGACCTTCAGCGGCCGCAAGGCCCGCCCCCGCGAGTAGCGGCCCTCCGGAAAGATCAGGACGACACCGCCGCGTTCCAGGATCTGGTAGACGGTGCGCAGCCCCGCCTCGTCCAGCTCGCCTCGATGTGGCGAAATTGGAAACACGCCGATCAAGGGCAGTAGGCGGCGCTTCCAGGCGCGGTTGAAGACGGTCTCCCGTTTCGCCATCGTGTAGATCATCGGCGCCTCAGGAAAGAACGCGATGATGAAGGCGGGGTCGAACCAGGCCTGATGGTTGGCCGCGATTATGTACGGCGGCGAGGGGATGTTCTCCACACCGGTGACAGTGATGCGAAAGAGATGCACCACCAGCCAACGGACGATCCGGCGGATCAGCTTGTAGAGGCGCGGCGGGTGTTTGGGGTCGGCGTGGACCAGCGGGTCCAGCGGGGCGGCGACGAGCGCCCGGTACTCCGGACCGGTGTACTGCTTCTGTGAAGGAGGGTTAGGCGGAGAGGAAGGTGTGGAGGACGCGGTTGAATTCCTCCGGCCGCTCGGCCTGCGGGGTGTGACCTGCACCCTCGATCACGGCCAATCGCGAGTGCTCGACGAGCGCATGCGCCCGAGTCGCATGCGCGACCGGAAAAAGCGGATCGTCCGCGCCCCAGATGAGCTGCAGCGGGACCTTCACCTCATGCAGCCGTCCACTCACGTCGTACTGTGCGCCGAACAGAGCGCGGGGCGTCACGAGCGACCGCACCGTGGCCAGATACGCATCGTGGTAGCCCTCGGCCGCGTAAAGCTCGCGCAAGTTGTCGAGGTAGCGGTCGTCCATGGTGCGGCTGAGATCCGCGCTGGCGCCGACGTAGCGGCCCGCCACTCGCCGGATCACAGGCGCTGGCACCCAGTTGAGCGCGTCCCGCGCGACCTTCATCACCGTCTCGCCTACCCGGGGCAACGTGATGAGCCCATAGGTGAGCTGAATCGTCGGGCGCCCCAATCCCAGCGAGTTCACCAGCACGAGCTTGCTCACCCGCTGCGGGTGCTTGAGCGCCAGCTCGATGGCGATTCGGCCACCCAGAGACGCGCCGACGACCGCCGCTGAGCGCAGCCCGCGTCCATCCATGTAGCGCTCGATGAAACGCGTGAAATACGGAATTCCATAGCGTGCGCGAGGCTTCTCGCTGCGTCCGAAACCCGGAAGGTCGGGTGCATAGACGCGATGACTGGCTGCCGTAGGTTCGAGGTTGAAACGCCACTCGAGATAACCAGACGAGCCCAGGCCGTGGACGAACAGCACCGGCGTGCCGCGACCGCCATAGGTGTGGTGGACGCGGAGCGAGCCCATGTGGAGCATGCCGCCTTGCAACGCCTTCGGCGAGCGGCGAAAAACCGAGCTGATCACGCAGAAAGTATGCGGGCGGGGGCGCGCAACCCCGCGACTTCCTGGCCGGAGGCGAAGCGTTTGGTCTTTCCTTTCTTGATCACGGTCACCGCGCCAGGACCCATCGCCTGCCATTTGGAGTTGTGCCAGACCACTGCGCTGCGCTCGTCGATGCCGAGCAGGGTCGCTCCGGGCAGCGCCTGCTCAGCAGAGTCGACCCAGCGATGGCCGAAAGTTTCGAAATGCGGAAGCACGGCTGTATCAGCCACGAGCCCCAGTGCCTCAGTGGGCCGGCGATTGAAACGGTTCGGCCAGCTGGCGCGGATGAGCGTGTGGCTGCACAGGGCCATCGCGCCGGCTGACGATCCCGCGAGCGCCGCACCTTCGTGCCAGGCCTCCGTGATTGCGTTCCAGACCCTCGAGGAGTGCAGCACCTGGGCGACCAGGCCTGGATCTCCGCCGACCAGGTAGAAGAATCCGCCGCCACGAGCGAGCGCGGCCACGTCTTTGGAGTTGGCGTCCGCGCGTTTCAGGACCGGCAGCTCCACCAGCCCGAGGCCGAACTGGCGGAACCATGCCTGTGCGTGGGCCACTGCGCGTTCCGGGCCTTGCCGCGCGGCCGCGGTGGGCACGACGTAGGCCGGGCCGGAGCCGGCGGCATTGGCGAGGATGCGGTCCTGCTCTTCGTTGCCCGGGTTGAACTCGTCTCCGCCGACAAGAGCGAGCACTCCAGGCACGTCCGGCACCTCCCTAGCATATGGGCGTGTCCGAAGCACCAGCAGTCCGCGTGCGAATCGCGCCGAGCCCGACCGGGTTCGCGCACCTGGGCACTGCCTCGACAGCCCTCTACAACGTCCTTTTCGCGCGGCAGCGAAACGGAACGTTCGCGCTGCGCGTCGACGACACAGACGTCGAGCGCAACCGTCCCGAGTACGAACTCTTGATCTATGAAGCCTTGCGCTGGCTCGGTCTCGAGTGGGACGAAGGGCCCGACAAAGGCGGCCCTTACGCCCCATACCGACAGTCCGAGCGCGTCGATCTGTACAAGCAGAACGCCGTCAAGCTGCTCGCCGAGGGCAAGGCGTACAAGTGCTATTGCACCCCTGAAGAGCTCGACGCGGAACGCAGGCAGGCGCAGGCCGAGAGGCGGCCCTACAAATACTCGCGCCGGTGTCTGATCGATCCCCCGAAGGACCGTACGGAGTTCGCCGTTCGCTTCAAGGTGCCCGGTGGCAAGGTCAACTTCACGGACATGATCCGCGGCGAGATGACATTCGACGCCGACCTCATCGGCGATTTCATCGTGATGAAGTCAGACGGCTATCCGACGTATCAGTTCGCCAGCCCGGTCGACGATGCGCTCATGAAGATCACGCACGTGATCCGCGGCGAGGAGCACCTGTCGAACACGCCGTACCAGCTGATGATCATCGATGCGCTCGGCTATGAGCGGCCGGCAGCTTATGCCCACATGCCCCTGATCCTGGCCAAGGACGGCGCCAAGTTGTCCAAACGCAAGCACCCTGAAGCGAACCTGGCGCTATATCGCGAGAAGGGTTATCTGCCCGAGGCGATGATCAACTATCTCGCCCTGCTGGGCTGGAACCCGGGCACGCAGCAGGAGATCTTCACGTTCGATGAGCTGGTGCGGGTCTTCTCGTTCGATCGCGTGCAGCATGCAGGCGCGCGATTCGACTGGGAGAAGCTGAACTGGATAAACGGCGAGTGGATCCGTTCCCTGGACGACGCCGAGCTCGCCAGGCGCCTCCAGCCATTTCTTCCGAAGCTCGATGCAGCAACGATTGCGGCCGCGGTGCCGGCATTGAAGACTCGCATGACAAAGTTCTCAGATGCGACGGCGCTGCTCGAATATCTGTGGACCGACCCTACGCCGCCCACGCTCGATTCGGAATCGATCGAGCGGATCAGCGCCGCGGCCGAAGCCTTGAAGGACGTGGCGTGGGAGCCGAGCGCGATTCATGAAAGGCTGATGCAGGTAGTGGAGGCGTCCGGCCAGGGCCCGAATAAGACCTTCATGCCGCTGCGCCTTGCCGTCACCGGCAAGAAGATCTCGCCGCCGATCGACTACACGCTCGCGCTGCTCCCTGAGGAAGTCGCCATGGAGCGGATCCGTAGAGTGCTCGGAACGTGATGTACCTCGCCATCGTCATCGACCTCGACCCCAACCTGTTTCGGCTCGGGCCGGTGCTCATCACATGGCACGGCGTCTTCTCGGTGCTCGGCATCCTCGCCGCGGCTCGGCTTGGCCTTTGGGTGCTAGGCAAGGACAAGGTCGACGTCAGAAACGGCGCGGACGGCGTGACGTGGATGGTCGTGCTGGGCCTGGTCGGCGCGCGCGCCCTCTACGTGTGGGAGAACTTCAAGTTCTTCGCCGGACAGCCGCTTCACATCTTCTTCCTGACCGAGGGAGGCATCAGCCAGTGGGGCGGTCTGTTCGGAGCGATCGCCGGCGCGTACATCTGGGCGCGGCGTGCGCATTTTTCCTTCTGGAAGGTCATTGATGCGGGCGGCCCGGCGGCCATGATCGGGCTCGCGGTCGGCCGCATCGGCGACGTCATCAACGGCGAGCACCACGGAACGCCCACGAACTTGCCGTGGGGCGTGGAGTACGTCAACCCGAGCACGTTGGGCCAGCCCGGCCAGGTGGTGCATCCGGAGGTTGCCTACGAGATGATCCTCACTCTTGGCCTGCTGGCGGTGCTGCTGCCGTTTCACAAGCGCATGAAGGCGAAGCTGCCGGACGGCGGTCCGGGCTTGATCTATCTCGGCCTGTACGGCCTCGGCCGGTTCTTGCTGAGCTACTTCCGAACCGACCCCGCGATCATCTTCGGCCTGCGCCAGGCTCAGCTAGCGTCGCTGCTCATGTTCGTGATCGCGGTCATCGCCGTCCCGCTCCTCATCCGCCGAGCGCGCGCTGCAGGCGCAGCGCAAGACGCGGAGCCTGTGGGTCGTGCTTGAAGTAAACGTGAACCTGCTCGTGTGAGTCGAGGGCGGCGCTCACGGTGTCGACCCAAGGCGCCAGCGATTTCGAGGTGTAGCCGCGGCGCAGCCGGAAGTACGCGATCGGGCCGAGTGCGATAAACGGCGCCCGCGGCCATTTCTCCTCGTCGGTGACTACAAGCGCCGCATGATGCGCCCGCAGCACGGCGTAAGTGTCGTCGTGGAACCAGGACTCATGCCGAAACTCGGCCGCGGCCGGTCGCGCCAGCGCCGATAAGAGCCCGTCGAGCAGGGCCACGTTGCGCTGGCGCACGGGTGGAAACTGCAGGAGGATCGGACCCAGCCGATCACCAAGCGAGCCAAGCCGCTCACTGACCAACCGTGCCAGGCCGACGCGGTCGAAGGCTTCGCCTGAGTATGTGAGTCCTCGATTGGCCTTCATGCAGAAGCGGAAATCTGATGGCGTGCCGTCAGCCCATTTCGACAACGTCGACTCCGGTGGAGTCCGGTAGAAGCTGCCATTCAGCTCGACACCGTGCAAACGATCGGAGTAGTACCCGAGCATGCGCGAGCCGGAGAGCGCCGGCGGATAGAACCTTCCCTTCCAGCTCGCGTAGCTGAAACCGGACGTGCCGGCGTAAAGATTGCTTATGACGCCGTGACCGCGGAACGTTCACGCATGACGCGCTCGTGGAGCTGGCCGCACGCGGCGTCAGCCTCACGACCCCGGGTATCGCGCACCGTCACATTCAAACCCTGAGCCTCCACGAGCTGCCGGAACCGGCGCACGCCGCCTCGATCCGGCGCTCGATAGGGCGTGTCGTCGACTGGGTTGAATGGAATCAGGTTGACGTGCGCGAGCTTGCCGCGCAGCAGTCTCCCGAGCTCTGCCGCATCTCGCTCGGTGTCGTTGACGCCGGCGAGGAGGACCCACTCGTAGCTCACGCGCCGGCTCGTCCTGTCGGCGTACGACTGAGCGGACGCTACGAGGTCGGCAACCGGGTATTTGCGATTGATCGGCACCAGGACATCGCGCAGGTCATCGCGCGCCGCGTGAAGGGAGATCGCGAGGGTCACCGGAAGCTTCTCCTGGCCGAGCTGATCGATGCGTGGAATGAGGCCGCTGGTCGAGATGACGACGCGCCGCGGGCTGATTGCCAGCAGCTCCGGATCGGAAATGCGCCGTACCGATTCGACCACAGCCTGGTAGTTCGCCATGGGCTCGCCCATGCCCATGAACACGACATGCGACAGGCGCCTGCCTTCGGCCGGCAGCATGCGCGCGGCATCGAGCGCCTGCTCGACGATCTCGTGCGACTTGAGGTTGCGGCCGAACGGAAACTTGCCCGTGGCGCAGAACGGACACCCGATGGGACAGCCCGCCTGGGAGGAGATGCAAAGCGTTGAGCGATCTGCGTAACGCATGACGACGGCTTCCACCGAATGCCCTCCATCCAGCTCGTAGAGGGTCTTGGTCGTCAGGCCACGGTCCGCCTGAGACACAGCCACGGGCCGCAGCGAGGTGATGCGGAACTCGTGGTCGAGCTCTGCGCGGAGCGGCTTGGGAATGTCGCGCATGTCGTCAAACGACGCGGCGCCGCGCGCAAGCCAGCCCCACAGCTGCTTGCGCCGATACGTGGGCACGTCGCGCGACGAGAGCCATGCTTCGAGCTCCCTGGCAGAGATCGAAAGGATCGGTGGGCGTTCGGTCACACGGCTACGATACCGAGCGTTCGTAAACCTCTTCGCCTTTGATGTTGCGAACCTGCACCCGGCGCTCGTCGACCAGCTTCTTGAGATGCGCGCGCAGCGTCATCTCCGCGGCGACCATCAGCTCCCCGCCAAGCTCCGGCCCGTAGACGCGCCGGGTCAGCTCCTCGGCGGTGCCGCGTCCCCGCTTGATCTCGGCAAGCACCTGCCCCTCGCGAGCGAGCCTGTGGGTGCGGTACTCCTCGATCTTCGCCATCGCATCGGTCACCGGGTCCCAGTGCCCTGGAAACAGCATCCTGGGATTCAGGGCTGCAAGGCGCTCGAGCGAGCGGAGGTAGGCCGCGACGTCGCCCTCTGGGTAAGTGACCATCGAGCTCCCGCGCCCGAGCACGAGGTCTCCGGTGAAGAGAGCACGGTCGTCCTCGAGCCAGAAGCTCAGGTGATCGCCGCTGTGCCCTGGCGTGTGCAGGGCAGTGACATTCAGGTTGCCCACACGCACCACGTCACCATCAGCTAGCTGCGGGTAGCGCCGCACCGTCGCGCGATGTCGCTGCGCAAGCCGGTCGGCCAGCGGTAGATGGTCGGGGTGTGAGTGCGTCACCAGCACGACGCCGACGGTGGCAGCCCCCAGGTGCCTGTCCAGGGCTGCCAGATGGTGCTCGTCATCGGGACCCGGATCGATGACCACCTTGACCGGTCCCGCGTCGACGATCCAGGTGTTGGTGCCCGGCCCGGTATAGGCACCTGGATTCGGGGCAACGACGCGCGAAACCTCCGTCAACGAGAGGGTTGTGCGCGCAGGTAGATGTCGGCGCCTTCAGGCCGGCCGACGTCGAGCCATCCTTCGAGGTGCGTGTCGACTATCAGGCGTACCAGAGGCTCGCCCATCTCAGGGACCGGCATCGGCTTCCGCTCGCCGCCAGGCACCACGGATATCCTCCACCACGAGCCCACCTGCTCAGCGGCGATGGTCATCCCCGGCCCACCCATCCAATCCTGGACCCGAGTGAACGCATCAACCAATGCGGTCTCAGATCCCAGCACGACCGCGCCCTGCGGCAGCGAGCGGGCGGCGATGGGCAGAGCCAGGTTCAAAACCGCTCCCAGCGCGACGCCACGTTCTGCATCCTTGGGCTGAATTGCCGCCGCTTCAACCGCCGCCGCCCTCCTTCCGACCTCTTGAGCCTGCTCGAAAACGGCTTCCATCAGCTCGGGGCGCCCGAACGCGGCCTGCCTGGCCGATTCTTGCAGCGCGAGGACCGCTGAGCGCAATTTGTGTCCCAGACGACCGAGGAGGTACGCCTGCTCGTCATCGGCCAGGCTCTGTCCGAGCTCCGCGCACCGCCGTGCCTGCGCCAATCCCGCGTGCTCCGCCCAGCCCACCAGTCGCCCGTTGAGCGACACCGCCTCCCAGGGTCCTCCCGGCGGCGGGAATTCGGGATCGGCCGGTCCATGACGCGCGTGGTCCGGGATGGATTCCATCCCTCCGCCGACCCTAACCCACAGAGGCGCGCTCGAAGACAGGCGCCGCGCCCCGGCGCCATTGCGTCGACTCACCACTACCTACCAGTAGTGACGGATTCCCCGGCGCGAGTCTTGCCCGCTGGGGCACTGATCGCCGGCACCGTGAACTTGAACGTAGTTCCGCCGCGATCACTCGATGCCACCCAGATCCGGCCGCCGAAGCTGCGTTCGACCACCAGGCGGCAGAGGTAAAGGCCCAGCCCGAGTCCGCCCTGCGACCGGTTGCGCCCGGCGGGACCTGTCTTCTCGAAGAGGCCTTCGAGGCTTCCGGACGGCAGGCCCTGTCCATGGTCGACAACGGTCACCTCGAGCCAGCCGCGCGAGGCGGCGCGCGCCTGCACCGAAACGGCTCCGGAGGTGTACTCCAGCGCGTTGCCGATGAGGTTCGTCAAAACCTGAGCCAGGTGAGCGGGCTCGCAGAGTGCGGGAGGCAGGCCATCACGAAGGTTGATCTCGACCGCCTCCGCTCGTTCCGCATACCGGTGGCGGATGACGCCCATCACGCCCTCGAGCGTCGCCGCAACGTCAACCGGCTCAGGGGCCGGCTCGAAGTGGCGCGTCTCGAGCTTGGCGATGATCAGCTGGCTCTCGACGAGGCTCAGCAGGCGGTCAGAGGATTCGTACGCCTCCTGGAGCAGCTCGCGCCGCCCCGTAGCGTCGATGGTGGTATCCCACTGCATGATGCCGGCGAGCGTGTTCTTCATGGCCGCGGCCGGGCTGCGGACCTCGTGCCCGATCGCGCGCAGCATGAGGTCCTTTGCCTCGAGGGCCAGCCGCTGCGCCGTTACGTCCTCGTGCAGCGTCAGGATGCCGGCGGGCTCTCCTTCGAGACCGGGAATGACGACGCGGCGAACGTGCACGATCCGAATCGGTTCGCCCATGCGCAGCTCGAGAGTGCCGTCCGCCAGGTCCTCGTCGCTGCGCTCGGCCCGCGCCGCGGCGTAGATCTCCGACAGCTTTCGTCCTGGCATCTCGGATGCCCTCAGCCGGTAGATCGCCTCGACCTCGGGGTTCGCGTACACGATGCGGCCCGCGGAGTCCTCGAGCATCACGCCCACGGGCGAGTGCCGGAGGATGGCGTTCATCATCTGGCGCTCGCGCTCGAGCGCGTCGACCAGCTCCAGCTGGCCGATGAGCACGGCGGCCTGGCCGGCAAGCACGGTCGCGAGTCGCCTGGTTTCGGACGCGCCCGCTGTCATCCTGGCCACCAGCAGGCCGACGAGACGGCCCTCGACCTGGATCGGAAGGCCGAACGCGTCCGGCGAGGCGCCCAGCAGGTCAAGCAGGGCTCGCATCCTTCGGCTCCCCGTCGCGGAGGTCAACGCGCGAAGGAGTTGCGCGGGCTCGTCAACGGGCACTCTCGGCGTCATGTCACCGTCGGGCGACCTCCGGACGAGGTGGCCGTCCTCGAGTAACCACAGGTCGCCGTGGCTGCTCGCCAGCGCGCGGCCGACCAGTCTCCCCATCTCCGAGCGCGCGCGATCGGGCTCGGTGGGCGTGAGCTCGGTGAACGCGGCAACCGCCTCGAGGGCGCGGATGCGGCCTCGAGTCTCGGCCACCAGCCGGGAGTTCTCGATCGCCACCGCGGCGTGGCGAGCGAAGTCGAGCGCCGGTGGCGGCTCGGCCATATGCGTCACCGCATGCACGGAGCCGATCGCACCGACCAGGCGATCGCCGTACCAGAGCGGGATGAGGCTCCACGCCTGGCCGTCCGCGCTGCCGGCAAGCACCCCGGTGGGCGCTTCGCGCCAGCTGTCTTCCGAGTTGAGCCCGGCCCAGGAAAGGACAGCCTCTGCGGCGGGATCGCCGCTGGCTCGCGTGGCGCTTATGCGGCCTTCGGTGTCGAATGCCCAGCAGGCGACGCCCGCCGACTCGAGCATGGTTCGCGCCTGGTCGGCGATGTTCGACACGACGCTCATGAGCTCGTGGCCGGCAAGCGCCGCGAGCTCCTGGATGCGCACCGACTGCGCCAGTGCGAGCTCGTTGGCGTGATGGAGGCGCATCGTCCTGAGTGCGATGCCGACCACAGGCGCCGCGGCTTCCAGCAGCTTCAAGTGCGCCGGGAGGAACTTGCTGCCATCGTCGCGCAGCGCGGAGATCCCGGCGACGACGCGCTCCCCCTGCATGATCGGTACCCACACCACCTGGCTCGGCTTGCGCGAGAACACATAGTGGCCGACCGGACCCTCGAGGTCGGCATCGACGGGTTCCACCGAATCGACGACCTGCCCGCCGGCCTCCATCAAGCGCCGGAAGAATGGCGCCTCGGAGATGGGCACCGGACCGAGGACGTCGGTCGACCCACCGCGCTCTCCGGCGAAGCCGACGACGTTGCCGCCGGCGTCGAGGTACGCGAGCACGACGTGCGTGGCGTCCGTGTAGTCGCTGACCGCTCCAAAGACCGCGTCAGCGATCTGGCTTTCGTCGGACGCACCGGCGACACCCATCTCCAGGACGTGGAGGGCCTCCAGCCGCGCCCGCTCGGCCTGCGCCTCCGCGAAGTGATCGGCGTTCGCGAGCGCCAGGCTCACGTGCGCGGCCACGTCCTGCAGCAGCCTCACGTGCCAATCGTCGAAGGCCGCGTCCTGGTACGACTGGAGAGAAAGCATGGCCGTGATGCGGTCGCCGCTCAGCACCGGCACCCACACGAAGGAGCGCGAGATCAGTCGCGGGTCGCCTGGAGGGCCCGAAGGAAAGACGGCCGCGCCCTGGGCCACGTTCCATCGTTCCCTCTCCAGGCCTTTCCGGGGGAACGTGCGGGCCCAGGGCGAGCTTCGAACCAGCACCGGGTGCCCGGTCTCGTATGCCTCGCGGGAGGGACCGGTCACAGCCAGCGCCACGGGCGGTACCACCTCTTCGACTCCGGCGACGTACTGGTAGCCCTCCGCGACAGGGCCTTCCTTGGACTGCGTGATCGTCGCGAGGATGAAGCCGTCGAAATCGAGGAAGTTGGACAGCTCCTCGCGGAGGGTGCGCATGATCGACCAGCGGTCGAGGCTTGACGCGAGGCGGCGACCGATGGAGTTGACCACCTCCAGGCGGCGCCGCTGGCCCTCGATCGCCTCATAGCTGCGGGCGTTGCGGAGGGCGAGCGTGACCTCGTCCGCCACCAGCTCGAGGAACGCCGCCGTCGACGCCTCGTATGCGTACGACCTCTTGGTCTGGATCCCCAGCCCACCGCGGACCGAGCCGCTTTCCTTGATCGGCACCCAGAGGGCCGAGCTGGGCTCGTGGGTCAGCACCGGTTTCGTATCGCGGAGGATCCGGCGAACCGCGGCCGCCTGAGGGGACCGCATCGCCACCCAGCGCGACGTCGGTGCGGAATCAGCCTGAACCTTGAGGAGGCGAACCCGTTCCGGCTGCTCCGGCTCGAGCGCCGCCATGTGCAGCACGTCTACGGGCAAGAGCTGGCTCAGAGTCGTGTGCAGAGCGCTCAGCACGCTCGCCTCGTCGAGCGTCGACGCCATGGCCCTCGCGATGCTGTTCAGAGCGTCCAGGCGGCGAGCCTGGTTGCGAGTCAGCTCGTTGAGGTAGGCGTTGGCCAGCAGCACCCCGAGACGGCGGTGGACCTCGTCGAGGAAGGCGGTCTCGGTCGGGGGCACGGGTCGGTTCCGATACGACTGGTAGATGACGCTGCCGATCACCTCGCCCTGGTGTTCGATCGGGACCCAGATCACGAGCTTGGGCGTCCGGCCGGCCCCGGGTCCCTTGCTGATGCTCTGACGTTTTGGGTCGAGGGGCATGACAACCGTGCGCGGATGCGCGTACTGCTTGGCGAACACCGAGCCGCTCAGCGGGCGGCGGCGCATGTCCTGCAGCACGCCTGAGTCCATGGGAAGCGAGTGGTACCAGCCCTCGCGCTCGAGAACGTGCAGGTTGACCACGTCGTACCCGAACACCGGGTGGAGGCCGCGATAGAGGACCTGGACGATGTCCGCTTCGGTGACGCAGCTTCCGAGCTCGTGTACTAGAGCGCCTGGCGTCGGCTCCGGAGCATCGCTGCGAGGATGCCGAACGAGCGCCGGTCTCCCGCGCCTGGCCCCGTTGAGATCCGCGCCCTCGGGTTTCCGGGACGGCCGGCGGCCCAAAGGCTTGCTACGGGCTGGACTCGCCATTGCCACCGATATACTGCGCCAGAAACCCTTTGCCGTTCACTCCGCCCAAGCCGATTGCTCCCACTCCCGAAGACCTGCGCGGCTCAACCGTCATGGTGGTCGATGACGAACGCGCTTGGCGGGTGATCCTCGAAACGGACCTGCGCATGCTCGGGTATCGGGTTTCGATGGCCGAGGATGCCGACCAGGCGCTGGAGAAGGCGCAGTCGGACCAGCCGGAGGTCGCGATCATCGACCTAATGCTCCCCGAACCGATGGACGGCTGGGGGCTCCTGAACGAGCTGCGGGCGCGTGGGCAGAAGCTGCCGGTGATCTTCTATACCGCATATCCTGTCTTCCCGTCGGGAACTGACGATCCTGACGTTGTGGGATACATGAGCAAGGCGGTCGACCGCGCCGACCTGTACGCGCTCCTGCCGCCTGCGATCCGGCGCTCACGCGAGCGCCGGTCAGGTGATTCCTAGTTGCCTAGAACAGGAAGTCGAAGAAGTTGTCGTAGTAGTTGGCCGCCAGCGCGAACGCCAGCGCGGCCACGATCGCAAGCCCGAAGGCTACCCGTCCGATCTTGAGTTTCCAGGTCATCCCCAATACACCCCTTGGAATTTCCAACTTTGACGTAAACCGGCCCAGAGTATGCGCTGGACCAGTCGAATTTGAATGTTCACAGTCCGCCAATAATCGTAAAGAGTAATGTAGGGCAAGGCTTGGAAAATCCCAGCTTATTGCGCCAACGCAAACGAAGTGAGGTCCGGCTGCCTCCGCTGCCTCCTGGACTCGAGGTCTACCGACCCGCGGAAGTCCTCGGATCTTCGGTGCTGGTCGTCGAGGACGAGATGGCGATGCAGCAGCAGCTGAGGATCGACCTCCACGACCTGGGGTACCGGCCCGCGGCGTCATCGTCGGCGCCGGAGGCGATGGAGCTGCTCTCGCGGGAGCGCATGGCCGCCGTGCTTCTCGACCTCGTGCTCGACGAAGGCGAGGATTCGGGCTTCGAGCTGTTGACTTGGATCCGCGAACACCACCCCGGCCTGCCGGTGATCGTGCTGTCGGCGGCTCAGGTGAACTCGGCGTCGATCCGCCGCGCGTACGAGCTCGGCGCCAGCTCGTACTTCGTCAAGGGCAACGTCCCGATGGCCCACATCTACTCCGATCTCGCCGCCCGCCTGGTCGAGCGCGGCACCGGGCGCCCGGGAAGCTACAAGTTCGGGCGTCTGGAGTTCGACCCCACGCGGCGAACGGTCAAGCTCGGCGGGCGGGAGATCCGACTCACTCCGCAGCAGACCGCGCTCGTGCTGCACCTCTCCCAGGGCTCCAAGCCGGCGACGGCGCGCGACCTGATCGAAGCGGGGTTGTTTCGGACTGATGCCGCGCACTCGACGGTGCACTCCGCTCTGCTCACTCTGAGGCGGCGCCTGGATGAGCTCGAACCAGGATTGGGTCCCAGCTTCGTGCGAGCCACCGCGCGCGGGTACGGCCTGGTCTCGGTTCAGTGAGCGGCGACCTGCCGACCGCTCCGCTGCCCAGCCGCAGTGTCATCGAGGAGGTCATCGAGCTGCGGCGCCACTTTCACCGGCACCCCGAAGTCAGCTTCGCCGAGCACGAAACGAGCACTCACCTCGGCGAAAGGCTGCGCGAGCTCGGCCTCGAGCTGCAGCGCTGCCCCACGGAAACGGGCGTGGTGGCACTGCTCGATACGGGCAAGCCCGGCAAGACGGTGATGCTCCGCGCGGACATCGACGCGCTGCCGATCCACGAGGAATCCGGGGTCGACTTTGCCTCGGGCGAGGATGGCCGCATGCACGCATGCGGCCACGACGCGCACATGGGGATCATGGTCGGTGTCGCGCGCACGCTGGTGGATCAGATCTGGGATGTGGGCGGCCGCTACCTGTTCGTCTTTCAACCCGCGGAGGAAATCGTCAGCGGCGCCAAGGCGATGATCGCGCGCGGTTTGCTGGACGACCATCACCCGGACTCGGTGATCGGGCTCCATGTCACGAGCTTCACGGAGTCTGGCACCGTGATCACACGGCCCGGCCTCATGTGGGCAGGCTCGGACGCGTACGAGATCGGCTTTCAGGGACCCGGCGGCCATGGCGGCATGATGGGCCGTCGCGGCAACGTGCTCTCGGCGCAGGCTTTCCTCATCGAGCGCCTCCACACCGTGGTGGAAGGACTGGAGCACGATGGCGTGCAGTGCCACACGACCGTCGGCAACATCTACAGCGACGGAGCGTGGAACATCGTCCCACGCGGCGTTTCGGTCAAGGGCAGCCTGCGCACTTTCACGGCGGAGCTTCGCGAGGAGGCGCTGCAGCGGCTGCGCGACCTTTTGCACGAAGTCGACTCGGAGTTCGAGGTGCGCTCGAGCCTCGAGCTGGTGCACGGGACGGTCCCCCTGATGAACGAACCCAACGTTACGCAGACGGTTCTGGATGTAGCGCGCTCGGTCGTCGGCGACAAGGCCAGCGTGCTGGGCCGTCCTCTGACCGTGAGCGATGACTTCGCCGAGTTCCTGACCCGCATTCCAGGCTGCTACTTCATGCTCGGCGTGATGCCGCCGGGAGAAACCCCGCCGGCTCACCACTCACCGGGGTTCCGCATCGACGAAGGCGCACTCGAGGTCGGCGTCAGGGTGCTCGCCGGGACTGCGTCTCGGCTCGCCGCCGAATAGCGCTCCGTACGTGCTGGTCCTGGTCCCCCTGTTCATTGCGCTCGTGATCGGCGTCGCCAGCGGTGGCAGGATCGGCGATCTCGCGAACCTGAGGTTCCGATGGCCGTGGTTCGTTGTCGCGGTGCTCGTGATAAGAGAAGCGGTGCTCCTCAGACCGCTGAACCGAATCGATGGGGTGCAGTACCTCTATGCGGCGGCGCTCGCCGGCCTGGTCGCGTGGACCGCGTGGCACGTCAGGCGCATACCGGGCGTCTGGGTGGTCACCCTCGGCGCCGCCACGAACCTCATCGTCGTTCTGGCCAACGGCGCGCGCATGCCTGTCTCGCCCAGCCTTGCGGGGAGCCTCGTCAATCGAGGCCACGTCGCTCAGTACACGCTGATTGGGCCGGACACCAGGCTCGACTGGCTTGGGGACTGGATCGGATTCCCGTGGCCCGTGCCCGGCGCTTACAGCCCAGGCGACCTACTGATAGCTCTAGGGATCGGGATCGTCGTCATTCTTGCGATCGCTCACCGGCCCGACGCAGGCACTAAGCTGGATTGAAACCCAAACCCGTATAGGGAGATAGGCCGCCGTGATCATCTTCTGGATCTTCACTTTCTTCGTCGGCGCTTCGGCGTTCGCGTTCGCGTACATCTTCCTGCAGCTCGGAGTCCCTTACTCGCTCGGCTACGCGCTGCTCGTGATGCTGCTGTGCCGAGGAATCCTGAGCATGGCGCGGCGCTGGCTGATCCTGCGCGAGCGCATGTCTCCAGAGAGCGACACCCTCACGCGGACCGTGGAGACCAACCGAGCCATCTTCTGGCGCCGAGCCCTCTTCCTCGCCGCCATACCCATCCTGTATTTCGCCGGCGCGTACTACCTGTTCGGCCTCGCCCCACAGGACGCGCTGGACGCGCTGCCGGGAGCCATCATCGCCGGGCTCACGAACCTCCTCTACGTCCTGTTCCTGCTGGCCGCGAACTTCGTCCTCTTCCTCGGGCCGTTCTACATCTACACGCGCATCGGCAAGACCATGATCAACCCGGACGACGCCAACTTCGGCGTGAACATGGATGACGTCAGGGGCCAGAAAGGAGCCGTCAAGGAGATGCGCAGGATCCTGAGGCTCATCGAGCACGGACGGCTCTATGTGAAGGCCGGCGGCAAGCGCGAGCGCGGGGTGCTCATGGTCGGACCTCCGGGAACCGGCAAGACGATGCTCGCGAAGGCCATCGCCTCGACACTCCACGTTCCCATCTACATCGCCGCCGGCGGATCCTTCGCCGGCATGTTCCTCGGCATCGACGCCCTCAGCGTCTATCTCATGGTCCGCGCCGCGCGAAAGAAGGCGAAGGTGTGGGGCGGTTGCATCGTGTTCATCGACGAGATCGATGCCCTGGGCCAGAGGCGCTCGGGCACGGGTGGCGGCGGCCCGATGATGGGCGGCATGGGCGGGATGTTCGGTGGCGGCCAGCTCGGCCTGAACATGCTGCTGGTTCTGATGGACGGCATCGACAACCCAGGCATGATGGTTCGGCAGCTGCGCGGGCTCGTCAACCTCACCCTCGACGGCCTGTTCCTACCTCGCATGATCGCCTTCAACGGCACGCGCCTCCAGCTGCGAATTCCCGCGCTCAAAGCGCCGAACTACAACATGCTGTTCATCGGCGCGACCAACAGGCCGTCCGTCCTCGACGAGGCCCTGACCAGACCAGGCCGATTCGGACGCCAGATCGTATTCCGCTTGCCGAACCGCGAGGACCGCAAGGACATCGCGGCGCTCTACTTCGACAAGAAGCAGCACGACCCCGCGCTCGACACACCGAGCCGGAGAGAAGAATTCGCACGCATCACGGATGGCTACTCACCGGCCGACATCGAGCAGGTTCTCTCCCTCGCGCTGCTGTACGCGTTCGAAGACGGCCGCGACGCGCTGTACTGGAAAGACATCCGGGAAGCGATGGGCAACGTGGAAGCGGGTCTCGCGATCCCAGTCGAGTACACCGAGCGCGACAAGATCGCTGTCGCGCGCCACGAGCTCGGGCATGCGGTCGCATCGCATTTCTTTCAGAAGGACCACTCGCACGTCCGGCTGTCGATTCGCCGGCGAGCCAATCCTCAGATCGGCGAGATTGGCGGCTATCACAAGTCACTGCCGATGGAAGAGGAATGGTTGGAGTTCCGCTCGCAGCTCGCGGCTGATATTCGCGCGTCACTTGGATCTCTGGCGTGCGAGCACGTCTTCTACGGCGAGAACACGACCGGCGTGACGATGGACCTGATCCAGGCCACCGGCACCGCGAGCCGCATGGTCGGCATCGTCGGCATGGGGCCCGACAAGCTCGACCCGGACATGTCGCGTAAGGCGATCAATATCGGGGAGCAGCTCATTTCCGTGGTGCAGGTCACGCAAGGCGTTCACGAGCAGGGGACTCCGTCGGGTGCCGTGCTCAACAATCCGATGGCCCGACGCACGGTTGCGCAGCTGCTGGGCGCGGCGTACATCGACGACTGGCGACTGATGTACGTGAACAAGGACGCCATCGACCTGGCCGCGGAAGCATTGATCGCGCAGGGTGAGCTGGTGGGCGACGAGATCAGCGGTCTGCTGGACTCGGTTGGGATGCGCGAGCCGACCGCGAGCGATCCCTATCCCGAAGACCTGCCTGTGCTTCCGGACCAGCAGCGTCCCTCGGTCGTCACCGCGACGGGGTCGGCCTGAACCGGATTCCTGCGGCGGCCCTCGTCGCGCTGCTGCTAGCGCTGCCGGCGCTTGCGGTCCACGCGCAGGATCCTCTGGTGCCGCCGAGCGCTCACCACGAAGCGGCACGGATCATGAGCGCGGAGGTCGCGATGGCGCAGGCGCAAGCGCAGCTCCAGGCTCTGAAGGCGCAAGCGCCGCCGACGGCGCTGCTCGATCGCATCCGCTGGGAGCTCTCGATCGAGGCCGCGGCGTACGCATACCGGGACGCCGCGCGGCAGGAAGAGCTCCGCGTGTACGAAGTTGCCAGCTACGCGGGCGTTGAGTCGTCGGTCATGCCTGTGCTGCCGGCGTCGGTGGCGCGGCCATTTCAGAATGCGGTGGCGGCCCTGCATTCGCTGTACGCGCTCGCGGGCATCGACCAGTACTACCTGGTCAACGTGCACTTCGTGCATCCGTACGGCGATGCCGCGCCCGTAGACTCGCTGCGGGCCTTTTACGCCGAAGCTCAGAAGCGCTACGGCGTCGACGTCAGCTATCTCGCTTCGATCAACTACATCGAGAGCAACTTTGGCCGCGTCAACGGGCCGTCATCGGCGAACGCGATGGGTCCGATGCAGTTCCTACCCGGGACCTGGGCGGCCTACGGCCAGGGCGGCAACATCATGGACCCCCATGACTCGATCCTTGCCGCCGCCCGATACCTTGTTCACTGGGGAGCGCCCGGCAACATGCGCCAGGCGATCTTTCACTACAACCTCGACTACGACTACGTCGACGCTGTCGAATTCTTCGCTCGGGCCTATCGGGCCGACCCGAGCTGGCTGGACCGCATGTATTACTGGAACACGACCGGCTAACCGCTTTTCGCCGCCGCCCGGCCATTGTTAGAGTAAGTACTCATGGAGTATCGGATCGAACAATTGGCACGCACGGCCGGCGTGGCCGTCGACACGATCCGCTTCTACCAGGGCAAAGGTCTCCTCGAAGCGCCCCGCCGCGAAGGCCGTGTCACCTGGTACGGCGACGCTCACGTCGCACGCCTTCGCCGCATCCGCGAGCTTCAGCAGAGGGGCTTCACCTTGACCGTGATCCAGCGGTTCCTCGCCGGGGAGCTGGAGCCGTCCGACGAAGGCCTCGTGGCGGCGGTCACGAGACCCTCGGCCCCGCAAACACTGACCCTAGCCGAGCTGGCTGAGCGCAGCGGGGTGGCCGAGCCCCTGCTCGCCAGCCTCGAGCAGGCTGGATTGCTGGTGCCCATCGAGGGCGGAGACGAGCCGCTCTACCCCGCGAACGACCTCGACGCGATTGCGGCCGGGATGAAATTGCTCGCGGCCGGCATCCCGTTGGGCTCGCTCATGGAGCTCGGCAAGGAGCACGCGGCCAACATCGACCGCATTGCGCGGCAGGCTGTAGACCTGTTCGACCATTACGTGCGAGAGCGCATCCAGGCAGAGGGCGGCGAGACCGAGGCCGCCGAGCGGAGACTCCTCTCCCTCTTCACGGAGCTGCTCGAAGCCAGCGGCACGCTCATACGGCACCACTTCGAGCGCACGCTGCTGCGCGCGGCGCGCGAGCACATCGAAAAACGATGATCGCAACCACGCCGGTCACCACGTGGGAGCTGGGGCGCACACCGGACCTCGTCGACGTCGTGAGCGCTGCGCGCGACGCCGGGCACGAAGTGCTCCTCATCGAGCGACCGATGCCCGACGCGGTGAGCGTGGCTGCATTGGGCCGTGCGTTCGACATCGTCGCCGCGGGGGACGGTGTGGCGCTGGAGGACGCGAACGGCGCCGTGGTCGACTTCGAGCCAGGCGAGGACCGGCTGCTGGCAGCGGCGCGAATGTGGCGCCGGTTGAGCGCATCTCTGGTCGGAGAGGGCGCGGCGGCTGCCGGCCCGATGGCCGTGGGCGGCTTCGCATACCGGCCCGACCGCGACCCCGGCGGGCCGTGGTCTGGATTCCCAGCGCTGCTGCTCCGCGTGCCGGTCCTTGCTGTGATGAGGATCAGGGGCCGCACCTTCGCCACCGCGACTACCCCGGATGCGGCGGCGCTCCTGGACCTGGAGCCGGCTCGGGTGAAGGCGCCAGCGGCACGCAGGCTCGAGGTCTCCGCCCTCCGCAACCCGGTGGCGTGGACCGCCGCGGTTGAATCCGCGGCCGCCCGCCTTCGCACCGGCGAAGCGGACAAGGTGGTGCTCGCCCGCGAGGTGATGGCGCGCGGCGACGGCGTGGTCGCGGCGGCGATGGTGGCGCGTTCGCTGCGCTCCGCGTACCCGTCGTGCTTCATCTACCTCGTCACCGGCGCCGACGGGACGGCTTTCGTCGGCGCTTCGCCAGAGCTTCTCGTGCGGCGTTCGGGGACCCGAGCATATGCGCAGCCCATGGCCGGGTCCGTGGCTCGGGGGGCGAGCGAGGCGGAAGACGATCGCCTCGCGCGCCAGCTCAAGGAGAGCACCAAGGACGGTGCCGAGCATCGGTTGGCGGCCGAGTGGGTCGTCAACGCGCTGAAGCCTTTCGCGGACACCGTTTCCGCCCGGCCTCCCGAAGTCGTTCGATTCACCAACATCCAGCACCTGGCGACCGAAGTCACCGCCGACCTCCGCGAGCCAGCCGCCGACGTGCTCGAGCTCGCTGCCGCGCTCCACCCGACACCTGCCGTCGGAGGGTGGCCGCGCGCCGCAGCCGACGCCATCATCGACGAGCTCGAGGCGATGGACCGCGGCTGGTATGCGGGCGCGGTGGGCTGGATCGATGCTCGAGGAGACGGAGAGTTTGCGGTCGCTCTGCGCTGCGGCCTGTTGTGGGAAGACGGGGCCCGACTCTATGCGGGTGTTGGCGTGATGCCAGATTCAGATGCCGCTCGCGAGCTCGATGAGACGGAATTGAAGTTCAAGGTGCTGCTAACCGCTCTCACATGAAGATGGGGATCAACGGCGCGCTTATCCACTATCGACGTGAGGGCACGGGTTTTCCGATCCTGATGCTGCACGCCGGCGTGGCCGATTCGCGAATGTGGCAGCCGCAGGTGGACGACTTCGCGAAGCATTTCGATGTCATACGACCCGACATGCGAGGTTTCGGGGATTCCGAGCTGCCGGCGGGTTCATGGGCCCCGCGCGATGACCTGCTCGGTCTGATGGATCAGCTGCGACTCAAACCTGCGCACCTCGTCGGATGCTCGATGGGGGGCTCGCTCGCGATCGACTTTGCGATCGACCACCCGGAGCGTGTGTCGAAGCTCGTCCTGGTCGGTGCCGGGGTGAGCGGCGCCCAACAGGACCCGCGTCACGACGGACTCTATGCCGAGGTGATGGCCGCCGACGAGCGGGGCGACATGAACGCGGTGAACGAATTGGAGATGTATCTCTGGCTCGACGGCCCGCATCGACCTCGCGGATATGTCGCGCAGCCGTTGCGAGAGCTGTTCCTCGACATGAATGGCAGGAACTTGAATGCCGATTGGGCAAAATCCCCGATCCAGAATCTCGAGCCCCCAGCAGCGAAGCGTCTCGACGAGATCACGGCTCCGACGCTGGTGATCTTTGGAGACGCCGACCTCGAGCCGATTCGCGAGACGGCCGACCTGCTCGCATCATCGATCCGCAGCGCCCGCAAGGCAGCCATCCACGACGCGGCGCACCTGCCGAACCTCGAACACCCGGAAGAGTTCAACCGCCTGGTGCTCGCCTTCCTCCGAAGTTAGGACCGGAGCGCCGCCGCCGCAGCCTCCCAGCACAGGCGGTGCCCGCTCACGCTGTCATCGCGTTTGAACCGCACGACCACCATGGTCGGAGTCGCCTTGTCGATGGCGTCGCTGATCGCCGGCTCGAGGCCCGATCGGTCGTGGACCGGGCTGTAAACCAACCCGTAGAGTCGCGCGACCTGCGCGAAGTCAAGCCCGAGCGGGGTCGCGAAAATCTCTTCGAAGACGTCCTGGTGCTGAGCCTGCGGCAGGAAGTTGAACACCCCGCCGCCGTTGTTGTCGCACACGACCAACGTCGCCTTGACGCCATGTCGCCCAATCGTCCAGAGCCCGTTCATGTCGTGATACAGGGACAGATCGCCCAGCAAGAGGACGGTCGGGACCTCACTGCGGCCGGTGGCGACACCAAGCCCAGTCGACACGAGCCCGTCGATGCCGCTCGCACCGCGATTGCCGTAGAAGCGCTGCTGCGCCTTGGCCAGCGGCCAGAAGCTGTCCGCGGCGCGGATCGGCATGCTCGAGCCGATAAACACCTGAGACGCATCCGGCAGGCGCGAGGCGAGCGCCCGCACGACATGCCCTTCATGAAGCGGGGTCGAAATGAGCGTCGCCGAGATTGCCGCCCCTGCTTTTTTTCCGGCCGCCAGCCATTCGTCGCGCCATTCGGTGCGATTCATAGGCGGCAGCGCCTCCAGCAGTGCCTGCGGATCGCACGCGACGATGTGACGGGCCACTTGGTCCTGGTCGCGCCAGGAATGGTCGGGATCGATGAGGAAAGTCGGCGGCGATGCGGCCGCCAGCCATGAGTTCATCGCGCGCGAGGTCGGCGTGGCGCCGACCCGAATCACGAGGTCCGGGCCGTGCTCCAATGACCAGCCCGCGCGAAGCAGGGCCTCGTACGCCTCGACGGCGCCGCTGTTCTCGGTGCGGCGTAGCTGTGAGCCGGGCTCGGCGAGGACCGGCAGTCCAAGCCGCGTCAGCGCCGGTCCGAGACGTTCACCATCTCTCATCTCGCCCGCCACGACCAGCGGCCGCCGCGCACGCTGAAGCGCCGATGCGAGCGTGGCGAGCTGAGCCGGCGTGGGCAGGATGCGGCCGCTCGTGACCGTCTGCCCCGCGTCGCCGTGGGCCGACGGCACCTGGCCGGGCGGGGGCACCAACGGCTCGCGAAAAGGAAGATTGATGTGGACGGGACCGCTGTCGGCCTCGGCCACCGCCCTCGCCGCCAGCCGCCGCCACATCCGTGCCGCGCCAGGGATGTCGACCGGCGGGCCTGGGTCGAAGAACCACCGCACCGCGGTGCCATACAGATGCTGCTGGTCGATCGCCTGGTTGGCGCCGACGTCTCGCAGCTCGGGCGGCCGGTCAGCCGTGAGGACGATCAGCGGTGTTCGCGAGTAGGACGCCTCGACCACCGCGGGATGAAACTCGGCAGCCGCCGTGCCGGACGTGCACAGCAGCACTGCCGGCTTGCCGGTGGCTTTCCCCAATCCGACGCCGAAAAACGAGCCTGATCGCTCGTCGACGTGGACGATGACTTTGATCCGCGGGTGACGCTGGAGCGCCATCGCGACAGGCGCGGAGCGCGATCCAGGCGACACGCACGCGTACTCGACGCCCTGGGCGGCAAGCTCGTCGACGAAGGTGGCGGCGAACGACTGAGCTACATCCATAGCATTTGCCCATGCCGATTCTGGAGGGCGCCGACGTGCGTCTCAACTATTTCGTGGCAGGCGAGGGCCCGCCTGTCACCCTTCTGCACGGCTTCACGCAGAGCGGTCGGAGCTGGCAGGAGGTCATCGATACCATGCCGGCGGGCTGGCGCTGGGTAGTGCCCGACCTTCGCGGTCACGGCGAGACGCGGCTCGCGCCCGGCGCTCCGTGCACCATGGACGCCTGCACGGCCGACCTGGAGCTGTTGTGGGATCACCTCGGCATCGATCGGAGGCTGCGCACGCACCTTGTCGGCTATTCGATGGGCGGCCGTCTCGCGTTGCACGTGGCCGCGAGACGACCTGAACGCCTCCTCTCTATGCTCACCATCGGCGCGCATGCCGGCCTCGAAGAGGCGGCGCGCGAGAGGCGGCGTGGAGGTGATGACGCGCTCGCGCAGAGGATCGAGCAGGATGGCCTCGAAGCGTTCGTCAACTACTGGAGCGCGCTGCCCCTCTTCGCCGGCCTGGAGCGACGCGGTCCGGCGTTCGTCGCCCAGCTGCGCGCGGAGCGGATGCGAAACACCACAGCGGGGCTGGCGGCTTCGCTTCGCGGAATGGGGGCAGGCCGGATGGAACCGCTGTGGGACGAACTTGGGCGCGTGGCCGTCCCGTGCACCTTCGTCGCAGGCCAGCTCGATCATGGATACGTCGCCTCCGCCCGCAGGCTGGCGGGCATCGTGCCCAATAGCCGGGTCGAAGTCGTGCTTCGGACGGGCCACGCCGTGCACCAGGAGCGGCCCGAGGCATTTGCGCGCGTGCTCGCGGCTCACCTCGCGGCGGCGGAAACGTCAGAGACTTCCGGCAGGAGCTCGAGCTCGACCATTGCGTGAAGCCCCGCCGCGTAGCGGGCCGCGCCAAGCCTTTCCATGTCGAGCATCCCGCCGCCGGCGACCGGTTGCAGCAAAAACGCGCGGCATC
>Ga0209237_1000086_pt1 | contig 42964 bp, 42 predicted proteins | sample GraSoi013_1_40cm_2_FD_185820 | JGI IMG/M metagenome (GOLD analysis project Ga0209237, IMG submission 185820) | Grasslands soil microbial communities from the Angelo Coastal Reserve, California, USA - Sample 10_02_2013_1_40cm (SPAdes) (version 2) | ecosystem: Environmental > Terrestrial > Soil >...
TCGCCTAAGGCACCGGCGCTCGTTGAAGAACTACTGAACAAGACGAGAATCAAGTTCTTCAGAACAATAGATGACGCGCTGAGAACCGTTGACCATACTCTATACGAAGAGGATATCGCAGTGATTCCCTACGGCTCGTCCACTGTTCCCGTAGTCGCATAAATTGGGTCGGAACAGTCTAGAAGGCGACTCAACTAGGTTTAACCAGAGCCGCTCGGTCGGACTCTTTCATGATCTACACCCAATTGGGAACCGACAAGTACGTACTAAGGCTCGAATCCGGAGATGACATTCTTCAATCCCTACAACAATTCGCCAAGACCAAGAGGCTCGGCGCAAGCCTACTCGAAGGCATCGGTTCCCTCAGCAAGGTCAAGCTCGGCCACTACGACTTCAAGACGAAACAGTACAGCTACGAAACATTCGAAGATGATCTGGAAATCCTAAACCTCTCCGGCAACATCGCCAGCATGAACCGCGAGCCCCTTCCCCACGTTCACGTAACCCTAGGCCGCAGAGACTTTTCAGTAATCGGAGGCCACCTGGACGTGGGATCATCCGCCAACATGGTAGAAATTGGTCTACGGAGGCTCCCGGGAAAGTTGGTCAAAGCTAAGGATGCGGAGATCGGGTTGAACGTGCTACAATTAGGACGAAGAATATAGCCCAGTTAATCTCCCGCGTCACTCGCAAGGTTTCCATCCTAGTTTCTTCATAATCACACCGAGAGGACCACTTAGCCTATTACAAGCTCAACAGAGGCCCGAACCAAAGATAGGTGTCTCTTTGCCGCGTAAGGTCGGGCTGCGAATGGTGCTTTACCTCTACGTGGCCGTCTTTCTAACAAGAATTGGATTCGGGTCGATTACGATCCTCTTTCCACTCTATCTTCAGGCACCGCCCTACATAATCGGAGTCATACTAGCGTTGTATCCTATGTCCGAGGCAGGTTCGGCGTTGCCGATAGGCCGGTTGGCTGATCGATTCAGCCGCAAAAGACTCCACATCATTGGAATGATAATGATTACGATCCTCACCGCGGCAATCGGCTTCACCACAAACGTCCTCTATGTGTCGGTTCTTCACGCCATTATGGGGGTCTCCGCGGCGGCTGCGGCCGTAACTTCCCTTACTCTCCTAGGCGACGCTACCAAACTCACTAATCGTGGAAAGAGCATGGGAGGCTTTGATCTTGCAAATCTCGGAGGCTACGGACTCGGGTTCGGAGTCGGTGGACTCCTAGTCAGCGTTTTCGCGGACGATTTGTCATATGCGTTCTGGGTAACTGCAGGGGTCTTTCTTTTCGCGGGATTAATGGCAGCGAAGTTCCTCGTCGAACCGGTAAGGGTCTGGGAGCTAAAACAGCCGAAAATTCGACAGAGAAGAATAGGAAGCAAGATACGTCCTGTGATCCCCGTCTGGGTTGCTCAGACCATTATTCTCGGAATGTATTTTCTTCTCCCCAAGGCGTTCAGAACCGCGAACATCGCTCTCACCAGAGATACTCTGATCTTCCTCGGAGTTCTTGGCGGCCTCTTCGCGCTCGGGGCGATCGTGTTCGGCCACATATCAGATAGGATTGGGCGGACAAGAGTAATGGTACTAGGCGCCTTTGGCGAGTTGGGGTTCTTACTCCTCTTTGGATGGTCCCTTCCTAGAAACGATTTTGTGAGGTATGAGTTCTTGCTGTGGCCGATGTTCTTTCTTGCATCAGCAGTCGCCCCGACAATACTCGCCTACGTTGCGGATATCTCAGGTAAGGCCAAGAGAGGGTCTGCAAATGCCCTCTACAGCATAGTTCTGAGCATCGGTCTTGCCATAGGCAATATCATAGGCGGGTTCGTAACCACGTTCTTAGGAATACAATGGATCTTCTACGCGGGAGCAGGAATACTGTTCCCTTCAATACTAGCGACATCAACGCTCCTTCGTCGACGTCAGTAGAGCCACCGAAAGAATCTTCTAGCAGCTTAGCTCAACGCGTTGCCTGGCCTAAAAATGCCTCTAGAATATTCGTGCATTATGCCACATGGAGGTGACATAATACCACAGCTTGCAGTGCGTAAAACCGAGCACTTATTCGAGAAGACAAGAGAATCCGTACGCAGAATTGCTAGAGACATACGAAACGCTCGGCCGCAAACGATTATTCTAGCATCTCCGCATAACTTGAGACTTCAAGACAACATTGCGATCGTGACCGCTGAGAACTCCAGCGGCCAATTGAAAGGTCCGAGAGGAAAGAAAGTCAGCTTGGGTCTGAAGTGCGACCGAGAATTCGCCCAAGACCTCCTCGAAGAATCAACCAGAAAGCATCTACCGGTTGTTGGCGCCAATTATGGGACTGCGGAAGGGCCCGCGTCAGATATGCCGATGGATTGGGGAACCCTTGTTCCAATGTGGTTTGTTGCTAAGGAGGAACACGTCAAGGCAAGGACGGTTATCGTTGCACCGTCAAGAGAGATTCCTCTAAGACAGAACATCGAGCTTGGGACAACAATTGCGGAGGTTGCGGAGAAGAGAAAGGAACGCGTCGTGTTCATTGCAAGCGCTGACCAGGCTCATGCTCACAAGAAATCGGGGCCCTATGGGTTTCATCAGAGCGCTGCCAAGTATGACGAGTTCGTCTCGCAGGCAATACGGAAGAATCGGCTTGAATCAATTTCCGGGTTGAGCAAGAAATTTGTTGAAGACGCGAAACCTGACAGTCTCTGGCAGATGGCGATACTGGCTGGGCTAACCCGAGTCGTCAAGATGAGGGGAAACCTGTTGTCATACGAGGTCCCCACGTACTATGGAATGATCTGCGCGAGCTTCACTCGAGCCTGAAGCCTCGATCTCATCGAGATGACGCCTATTCCTCAGTCATTCGGTTCACCATTTTTCTCACTTCCGTTTTCATATCAGGCGACGCAGTTACGACAACAATGCCCTGCGATGGTTGTCCGTAGACAACGATTGCGCTGTCTGGAGATTCCAAGATGGCTGGAATCGCAAGCAAGTCCTCCTCACCTTCCACATAGATTACCGCCTCATTATCCTGCACAGCCCGCTTGATCGTGTCCCACGCTTCCTTTGTGATAACACCTGCTGGATTGCTTACTCTATAGATCCGCTCCGCTTTGATTTCGAGTTGGCTGATCTGTTTTCTTAGGGTCAGTTGGTCTACTATTCTCAGGTTGACTGGTATTCCTGCTGTGAGAGTCTCTCTGGAAACCACGTCGCCAACCGTCGTGACCTTGGCTGGCTTGGTTTTCTGAACGTGCACCTTCAGCTTCGGCATAGTCTCAATCGGAGCACCCGTGATTAGTTTTCCAAGTGGAGTCTTCATTCGAACAAGGTCCGATTGAGATGGTCTGAAGCTGGTCAAGGTCCCGAACCATCAGTCCCTATCTTTCTAAACTTGCGTCTACGACAGATTACGGAGGTTGAGAAACTTCTGGCCGAAAGTTTTCCCCTAACAGCGAAGTCAACGGAAGTCAGCTACGGCCTGGCTGCTTCTTCGGCTAGTTTTCTAATTGTGAACTCGAGCCTCTCTACCTCGGTGAGCATTGAGGAGCCGTCTGTTCCATATTGGGGGTCCCTAGAAACTTCTCCTATGAACTCTCGAATATGCTTAAGCAGCTCCATAGCTCCTTCGCCTCTCGTCAAGGTCATGGCCTTGCCGCAGGCAGGACAGGAAAGTGAGGTGACCGTGCTCGCACTGGTTCCGTTGGATCCGGTCGGAAGAGCGAAAAAGTTTCCCTCGAGGACGTGCCCGAACGAGCATTCCCATCGACTCAACGACGTGTCCTCATCAACCTATAACGACGACCCTGAGCTACCTGGCCCATCGTAGCAACCTGCCGGTGAGTGACACTCGACCTTCGTTGAGGCAATGATCACTGTCGATTTAAGCGTCACGTACTTTTTTTGCGAAACAGAGGAAAGGACGACGCTCACTTCAGAAGTCAATCCTGTAGTAATTAGTCGGCCATCGGATTTTTCGGGAGTAAAGTATCGAGGCAGAGTGCTAGGTTGGTTTCTCAGGACTTTCCAGTCGGGTTCGGTACCATGATTTCAGAACGATTGATTTGCTGTAATGTTTCGACTAATCGCATTGAGTATGCCCATTCGTTGTCATACCAGGCCAATATGCGGACCATTGAACCATTCGCTCCTGTAGAGAGGCCGTCTATGACCGCTGAATGCGGATTTTTCTTGTAATCAACCGATACCAATGGCTCGTCAGATACTGCAAGGATTCCTTTCAGTTTCCCGGTGGATGCATCCTGGAAGACACTGTTTACTTCATTCCTGTTCACTTCTTTCTTGCACTGGACGACTAGATCGAGAAGCGAGACCGTCGCTGTCGGCGCTCTTATCGCCGAGCAGGTAATTTTCCCTTTAAGACGAGGCAGGATTTTTCCGATAGTCTGAGTGGCACCAGTCCGGGTCGGTATGAGCGACTGGCCGGCCGCTCTGGCCCTTCGAAGATCCTCGTGAGACCCATCGAGCAACCTCTGGTCACTGGTGTACGAATGTATGGTTGTGGCAAAGCCGTGTGCAACTCCGAAAGCACCGTCCAAGACCTCAAGACATGGAGCGAGACAGTTAGTTGTGCACGACCCCATGGAGATGATTCTGTGGAGATTCGGATCGTATGTTTCCAGATTACAGCCAGGGATGAGGATGATGTCGGCGTCTTCGAAAGGAGCGCTGATCAGTATCCTTCCAGCCCCGTTACTGATGTATGTGTTGAGATCCTCTCGTTGGAGACGTTGCCCAGTGCTCTCGAGTACCGCGTCGACTTCGAAACTATTCCAGTCTATTTCTGACGCGTTCGTTTGGCTGAGGCAAGGGATCCTCCTTTCTGCAACCGTGATGGCTTCCGAGTCCCAGCTAATGTCCGATAGAAGAGTTCCGTAGGACGAGTCATACTTCAGGAGATGTGCGAGTGTGCGAGGGGCGGAAGTCGAGTTTATCGCGGCCACCTCGATGTCCGGGTATTTGTTCTCCAAGATCGCACGGTGAAAGCATCTTCCGATGCGGCCGAATCCGTTGATGGCTATTCGCAGTTCGTTCGGACCTCCAGAACTAGTTCTCCTCCTGAACGATGAGTTGGAAGCTGCTTTGTCGGAGAATGATCCTTCTCAGGCAAACTCAATTCGCGATGACCTGATCGAGGACTCGACCGTCAAAGTCGGACGTAGCTTCGACATTCAGCAATCTCAGTAGCGTTGGAGCTAAGTCTAGAAGGTTCGCATCCAGCTTGACCCCGTGTCTAATCTTTGGTCCTGTTATCCCGTAGAACCCTTCCCGGGTGTGTATTGATGAGAAATGTGGCGAAGAGCTCCAGAGCTGCTGGGTTCCCAGCCTCGGGTTAACTTGGACCTTCTCATTCTTTGTGTAGAACTCGACGCAGAGGTCAGGTGCATCGTATTGGAAGGGTCCCTTAAACGTGTCTTCTTTGAGATGGAATATCGGGGAAAGTTTTTCCCCTGTCTTTGGATCGGTGAGCTGGCTCATCAGGTTGCAGAGCTTGTCCACGACGTCTGTCGTGGATTGAGAGCCCCTACTATCTTGGAGCTTGTTGATCAGGTCATAGGTGACGTATATGTGGGCCTGGTGTCCTCCTGTGGAGAAAGCCAGAGTTCTATCCCAATCGATATTCTCAATCAGGCCCCGGAGTGTTCGTTCTATCGCGGCCGATTCAGTGAGCCTGTGGCCGATGAAGCCCGGGGTCATTTTGTAGACGCTTGCGATGGCGCCTGGCGGGAGGGTCTTCAAGACCCACTTCCTGAGTTTCGTGTAGGTTTCGCCCTTATTCTTAACAGGACCTTTGAGCGTAAGAAGGCCGTTCGATTCCAGGTACTGGTTGATGTACAAGGCGGATGACACAGGTGCCGATCCGTGGTCGGAGAGGACCAGCACATGAGTTTCTGCGCCCACTAGTTTGCGGAGTTCTCCGATGGCAATGTCCATAGTGATGTACCAATCGTGCAATACGTTGGAAAAGGGCGAGTCTGGGGTGTCCATGTATTTCCAAAAGTCGTGATGGACTAGGTCTATCGCTTGGAAGGTCATTACGAAGAGGTCAGGGTCGTACCATTCCATCAGCAGCTTCGCGGCCTGGAGGGTCTTGTCGTGCAATCGTTGAACTTGAGGGAGGTATGCCTTTTCTCCCCCTTTCATGTTTGTGGGTTTCGTAAGCGGAACGTCGATTTCGTATCCGCCGACAGCGGAGTCGAGTCTCTTCATCAGGTCATCCGGGTAGGACCAAGTCTTGTGCGATGGAACGGGAAAACCCGACACCATGAAGCCTTTTACCGGGTAAGGCGGGTACGTTCCTGGAACGTTAAAGACTCCGACCTTGATTCCTCTCTTCGAGCAAATGTCCCAGATGCATCCAAGTTCTGGGGTAGTCTTGCCGAACTTTAGTTGCCGATTTCTTCCTATGTATGTGAATCCGTAGACTCCGATCTTGGCGGGATTCATCCCAGTGGCAAAGCACTGCCACGCGGGGACGCTTTCGGGAGGGACGATTGATTTCAAGACACCGTGCGCACCAGTTTCGAAGATTGATCGAAGGTTTGGAAGCTGGTCTATCCAATTTTGGATCAGATTAGGAGACGCTGAGTCTATGCCTATCACTAGGGTTTTCATTCTTGGGTAACAGCTTGGACGGTGATTTCTTTCGTCGAGGGTCCTTCGTCGAGGGCGCTCTTGACACGTGTTATTATCTTGCTCCAAACGACGGGCGGAGGGTCGCTAGTATTGATCTTGGTTAGGTTGAAGGCGTCCACGAGTTTCAGGTAGAGCCACTTTTCTTTACGAATGAACTCAGCTGTGTGCTCGGGGCGATCCACTAGAATCCGCTGCTCGGGTGCGTCCATCACAAATGACACATCGGGGCGAGGGATCAGCCTCAAGAGTAAGGACTCTAGAGGAGCCTGCCTATCATAATCACCAAAAGCTACAATGATGTCGTAAACGTATCTGTCACATACAGTGCTGTAGCCAAGTAGTCTCCGGAGACGTATTCCTCCAATGAGAACAGGGCAATATATGAAGAGCAGGTAGAGGGACCAAAGAATTCTGGTCGGCCGTCGCTTCTCCACCTCGGTTGGGTCGGTGTGGAGTACCCTGGCAACTCGCCTGACGATAAAACCGAAGGGATCAAGTAGATCCTGGTTTCTCAAATAGGAAAATCTGTAGCCCGCCTTGTTGAGGAGATAGTAGCACTTCCCAGCGTTGGTGGATTTTCCAGAACCATGGGTCCCGCTCAGCGTTACGAGGATTTTTCTCATTACCAGACTCCTCCCCTTCCACCTGCTCTGAGCGCGGCGCTGATGAAATCGAGAATAATGAGTGGAGGAGCCACTGCGCAGGAAATGGCGCTTCTCCATCTAGCACTTGCAGCCTCTCTTGCGGCCTTGACCAAGAAGAGCATGATGATTGCCATGGTAGGAATCCTGTAGGGAAGGACGAGCTTATCACGTCTGAGTAATCGCAATCTGTCTTTGCCGAATCTTTCCTGGGCCAGCTTCTTTACTTCTTGAAAGGTTTCGTTCTCGACTCGGCAGGCTCTCAGGAAGCGCTCTATTGATGCCAGATAGAAGATGAAGGCGTCACCGATTCGAGCGTTGTCGATCTTCTCAAACACCTCCTGAGTGCTTGCAGTCTCAATTAGCTTCAGGAAATCCAATATGTCTGAGAGCTTGAGGAAATTGTGTCGGAACATCGCATGAATGACGCGTATTAGCACTCTATCAGAATCTGAAGTCATCCATACAACATGTCCTTGGAGCGTCGCCTTCCGACGATGATGAAGGACTTGATTTGGGTTCAAGTGGGTCTCGCCAAGCTGGCTAATTGTTGGGTAGAGTTCAAAGTCGTGTTTGTATCCTGGCAGAAAGCAGCTGAATTTTCCTAGCAACCTGTCGCAGTGAGTGAGCCCTTGAGTGCGGACTCGATATTCATTCACCAAAAGTTTCTCTGCTAACAAGAGCTCTACGTGCGAGGGAACGAGGAGGTCAATATCGTGACCGATGTCGGGGAGAGAGTCAAAGGATTTTATCGCAACGAAAGAGACTCCGCGCTTGGTGAAGAATTCGCTCATCTGATCATACAGGTCAAAGGCTTCACGGGCATCCTTCGTTGCCTCGTCGAATGCCTCGGATGGGAGTGTGATCAGGCCAGCGGCTCGTAAGAGAACCTTATTCTTCATGGCAAGTTTCAGCATCCTTTCTTCATCCTTTACCAGGAGTTTGTTGTTTCTCAACAGTGCGGTGGCAAGGAGAATGGACTCCGCTTCCCTTCGAGCCGTTTTCACGCCACCTATTTCTTCAAGAAAATTCATCTTCATAAGATAACGGCCTCTAGAGCCACCTGAAAAGAATTGAATGTTTTCTTGACAATGGACTTAATTTCGTGGTCAAGATTCTCGGGGTTGGATGGAATGCGAATAACGGGCAAGCCTTCAAGGATAACAACTGGATTCAACTTCGATTTTGCTTGCCTCCGTTTCCTGGTAACAGTCTGAAGTAGGAATTCTGGTCGCGCGGTATTTAATCCAATTCCGGTCTCGTCTAGTTTGTACAGCAATCCGATATCTTCGGATTTCTTTGTCATTAAAGCGATTGAAAGTAACGATTTCGTCTAGGAAGAGTTAAAACTCAGAAACGAAGTTCAATCGCTAAGGTGCTGAAGTACGAGCAAGGAAACGGTCCTCACAACTGATCCCGCCGGTGGGGCTGAAACTGTAATGCCTGTCACACATGGATTCAAGATTCCACTCATGAGGCCCATCGTAGATCAAGAGATGCTTCAAGCCGCCGCCGTCTCCTTGCAAAATGAGAAGCTTGTCATGGGAGAGAGTGTCTACAAATTCGAGGAGGAATTTGCCCGTTACTGTGGCACACGATATGCTGTCTCAACAGGATCTGGAACAGCTGCACTCCAAATCGCCCTCCAGTCGATGGGTATAGATCAGATCGATGAGGTCATTACAACCCCGTTCTCCTTTTTCGCTACCTCCAACGCAATAATTCATGCCGGCGCCCAGCCTAGATTTGCAGACGTAGAAAACCATGGTTTCAACCTTGATCCACAAAAGGTAGAAGCAAGCCTAACCCAGAAGACTCGTGCGATAATTCCAGTTCACTTGTATGGACATCCTGCAAGAATGAACGAGTTTCGAGACCTTGCGGACGACAAGGGAATCAGTATGATTGAAGACGCCTGTCAAGCTCACGGAGCTGAGCAAAATGGAAGACGAGTAGGCTCCTTTGGACACGTGGGCTGTTTCTCTTTCTACACCAGCAAGAACATGACGGTATGCGGGGACGGCGGCATGATTGTAACCAACGACGAACAAGTCGCGGATACGGCCCGCAGCTTCAGAGACTGTGGTCGAGCATCGAAATATACGATGGCACGGATCGGTTACACGTCGAGGCTCAACACCGTAAACGCGGCTATAGGGAGGGTCCAGTTGAGACGTTTGGACAAGTGGAACGAAGCTCGAAGAGGAATAGCGAACTTGTACAGGAGAGAGCTGACGGATGCACCCGGTGTGGAATTACCGCCCGCGGAGATGTCGGGCGAAACTCCTGTGTATCACCTGTTCGTTGTTCGAAGCGACCACCGGGATCAGCTTGCCTTGCACCTTGAGAAGAACGGAGTAGAGGCTGCTATTCACTATCCGATACCGATTCATCTTCAGGCGCCTTACCGAGCAAGATACCGATACTCAGAAGGAGCATTTCCTCTAGCTGAGAGGCTGGCGGAACACGTGCTAAGTCTACCAATTCACCCAGCGATCACAGAGGAAGAAGTCAGGACCGTCTCCCGGCTAGTGAGATCCCCCGTCCCTGAATAGAGAAGGAAGTAGGGTGAGCATTACGAATCCTGTCCGAATCGCCGTCATAGGCGGAGGCTATTGGGGAAAGAAGGTCATCCGAGAGATCCTTGACGTAGGCCGTACTACTGGACGAGTTCAGCTTCACGCCGTCGTCGACAACTCGCCAACAATGCTGGCTCAATGCCAACAGGAATTTGGAGCCATGGATTATCGCGTAGACTACCAAGGTCTTCTATCTGACCCACAGCTGTCAGGAGTACACATATGCACACCGAACGCCACCCATTTCGAAGTTGCCTCAAACTTTCTCAGGCATGGAAAGAACGTGTTGGTGGAGAAACCTCTCACACTCAGTTCAAAGGAAGCATACCAGCTCGTCGAAATCGCGCACGAGAACAAGAAAGTTCTTTGCGTGGGACACATTCACAGATTCAACAACGGCGTAAGAGAACTCCGACAAGCCATCAACACCGGAGTATTAGGAGAGCTCTACTATGTCCGGTTCGGATGGACTGGTTTTCTACCTCCACAGGGATACCGGGAGGTCATCACAGATCTAGCTCCTCACCCCTTCGACATATGCAACTATCTTCTCGACATGTGGCCGAGCAAGATTACATGCAGAGGAAAAGGATACAGAACTAAGGAGAACGAAGAAGTTGCCTTCATAACTGCGGAACACCCAAGTGGCCTGGCCGCTCAAGTAGAAGTAAGCTGGCTCGACAGGGAAAAGCGCAGAGATGTTACCGTTGTGGGAAGCAAGGGCATGGCGTACCTGGATTGCTCGGAGCAGAAAGGCGTCCTTCACGCTTCAAGCAGTGCCCAGATCTCCATCACTCCCAGCAACACGCTAAGAGAGGAAGTTACGCACTTCGTCGACTGCATTTCAAGCAGCCTGGACTCCAAACCCTTTGCCAACCTCTCAGACGGAGTTCTCGGAGCCCGGGTCGTCAGCGTCTTAGAGGCCGCACGGGAGTCGCTTCGTCAGGAGCGAACCGTGCGAGTTGAGATGCCCCTGGCCGAGGAGATACCTGCAAAGTGAGGAGACGCCCGAAATACTCTATCATCAAGAAGACGAAAGTCGGACAGTCGTCTCGAGTATATGACCAGGTAAACCTCTACGGCTGCACAATCGGACAAAACACAAAGATAGACGCGTTCGTCTATGTCGAAGAGGGGGTAACGATCGGCGACAACTGCAAGATCCGACCATTCGTCTTCATCCCAACCGGAGTAATCATAGAAGACAACGTGTTCATCGGACCCAGTGTCACATTCACCAACGACAAGTACCCCAAGGCCCACGGCGAATGGAAACTTCTTGAGACCAGGGTGAAAAAGTTCGCATCGATCGGCGCGGGAAGCGTGATCAACCCCGGAGTGACCATAGGAGAAAACGCCCTAATCGGTTCCGGCTCTGTCGTGACTAGGGACATACCAGACAACGCCATCGCGTTTGGCAACCCCGCACGAGTCATAAGCAAGGTCCTCCCCGCTCTGGTCCCATCAGCGAAGACACGGGGCACGAAAGGGTCGTCGCGTCTATGAAGACCATAGCGATCATTCCGGTCTACGGAGATTCAGAAACAATTGGAACCGTTCTCGAAAGGTTTGAGCCTGGCTACGTCGATGAGGTATGCGTCGTTGCAGACAAACCTGGACTCGTCACGCTGGGAGCAATCGAAGAGGCCGGACGAAGGATACGAGTTCCTATCAAGACCATCCAGAACCCGGTCAGAAAGGGTATTGGTCATGCGATACGTCAAGGTTACAGATACGCACTCGAAAACAACTTCGAGCTCATCGTCATTATGGCCGGAAATGGTAAAGATGATCCGCGCGAAATCCCCAGGCTAACCGCGCCGATCATAGACGAGGGATACGACTACGTTCAGGGCTCGCGGTTTCTCCCAGGCGGCCGTCGAGAAAAGAATCCCTTCTTGAGAAGTATCTTTACTAGGCTCTTCCCATACGTCTGGTCGTTTATGACCGGCGTCCGGTGCACTGAGGTCACCAACGGTTTCCGAGCCTACAAGGCCACGATCGTGGAAGATTCACGCATCGACCTATGGCAGAGCTGGCTGGACGGGTACGAGCTAGAATACTATCTTCACTACAAAGTACTGACATTGGGTTACAGATTTACTGAGCGGCCAGTTTCCAAAGACTACTCTGCAATGAAGAACAAGAAATATTCGCACATCTCCCCGTCCAAGGACTGGTGGCAAATCGTAGGCCCATTGCTTCTGTTGAGACTCGGAGTCAAGAAATAGGCTTGGCGAAAACACTCACTTCTCCAATTGCGCTTGGGTCAAGTGAGCCTCGCAACTTGGCAATTCTCAAGGAGCTAGCCGATTTCTGGAAAGTCCCATACACTCTTGAGCATCTTCAAGATCCAGATCAGTTACTTCTTACAGATGGACTCGCCGACAGCGAGGCGTTCCCGGCAGGACGCCCCGTGATCATTTCGCCAGTCGGACCCGAGGAGGCCAAGAATATCGCGCGACGATTCGGCCTTGAGGTCTTCCGAGAAGAAGCATTACTTCATCTGCCTGTTTCACCAGGCACTTTTGTCTCTATGAGGACCACTCTAAACCGGTTCTCAGGATCAACTCTTAGGTCTGTTTTGAAAGACAATACTACCACGATTCTCTACCAGATTCTTGGATCGAATGTCCACCTTCTTTCAACGGACCTCGTGTCAGAGTATTACCGATTGGTCTTCGCACGATTGGACGAGAATCCAAGCTGGAAATTCCGCGTATTGGCATTGATGCCTTTCTCGTACGATTCGATCCCATCTTCCATTAGGAATCGAGTCTTCCGGTCGAAAAGGAGCTCTGCCCAGTACAGAGAGGAGATGCTTGGACCTGTCGAGTGTCTTAGAACCATCTTCCTCGCCAGCCTTTTGGCCGCTTCAGGGAAGACGATTCCACGGATAGGTTTCTGGAAGAGAGGCAGCGCTTACGCCCTCGCGGTCAGCCACGATGTTGAGACCCAGGTCGGTTTGGAAGATTGTGCAAGCAGGCTTGTTGAAGTGGAGAGGGCACTCAATATCCGCTCAACTTGGAATATTCCAAGTGCGCGTTACCCACTATCTTCCCAACTCTTGACATATCTCGCGAAGGCGGGGGAGGTTGGAGCACATGATACGAAGCATGATGGCCGGCTACTCTTCGCGGGATACAAGGACAAGGTGGAGAGGCTGATTGAATGCAAGGAACGGCTTGGGGTTCTCGCCAAGAGTGAGATCCGAGGGTTCAGATCCCCACTTCTACAACACAGCCGAGAGATCTTGGATGCAGTTGGAGAGGCCGGTTACAAATTCGACTCGTCCCTCCCTAGTTGGGAGGCGCTATCTCCCACCTCTCTCACACCTCACGGAGTCGGAACAATCTTTCCGTTTACCATTTCGGGGATTGTTGAGGTTCCAGTTTCGCTTCCTCAGGACCATCAACTCATTAGAGTAGCTGGGTTGGGCATCTCCGAGGCGGTTGATCGACTGATTGACCTTTCAAGATGGGTCAAGGGAGTAGGAGGGGCCTGCGTACTCCTCGTTCACCCAGACTACGAATTCGGGCTAGAAGGCGGGCAGGAGGAGTACCATCGCCTTCTCCTATCGTTCCGTTCTGACCCCACGTGCGATATCGTGACTCTTGGTGAACTGGCCGAATGGTGGGCAAACCGAGAACGGTCCCAGATTAGTTTGACAGACGGAAGAGCGAGCTTGCAACCAACCGACCATAAGAAGGGAGAAGGCGGGCTTGAGCTTGAGTTTGTGACGGCATATGGGAGTGAAGGTTTCAAGGTAGAGAAATTGGTGGATTCGAACGTGATTGAACTATCGAGAGGCTCGGAGAAATAGCGCGTGGCGAACCGATGAGCTTTCTCGCCTACGTCTTCGGTATCATCTATTACTTGACATCAGCTGCGGTGATCGTCGTCTACACTCTGGGGTTGGCGATACTTCTCGGAGCCAAGACGACGCCGTTACCTAGAAGCCTGCGCCGAGCAAACCCTTCGGTTTCCTTAGTTATTCCCACCTATAACGAGGCTTCGATCATACGACGGAAGCTAGACAACGTCCTGCAGATCGACTATCCAAGGGAAAAGTTTGAGGTAATCGTGGTTGATAGTGCTTCAACTGACCAAACGCGAAGCATTGTCAATAGATTCGCGGAAGAAAATGGCCACAAAGTCAACCTAGTATTGATTGAACAACCTGTCAGACGAGGCAAGAGCGAGGCAATAAACGAGGCAATGCGAAAGGTTAGATCAGAAATACTTATTCTAACAGATGCTGATGTCACCTTCTCCCCCGATTCGGTGTCAAGACTTGTAGAGAATATTGACGGGTCGGAGGTCGGTGCAGTTTCAGGAGTTGAGATTCCCGTTGGATCGAGGTCTTTTCTGTCAAATCTTGAATCTGGCTACAGGCGAGTCTACACTGCCATCAGGCTGGCAGAAGCAAGCATCGACACACCGTTCATGTGCGAGAGCGAGCTTTCAGCATACAAAACGGAACTCTTGGAACCGCTTCGTCCCGGGACGGTGTGCGATGATGTAGAACTCACTCTTACAGTGCGAAGAAAGGGGTTCAGGGCTGTATATGCGTCAAACGTTCCGTTCTTCGAGACAGAAGCGGATAAGCTGGGACCCAAGTTGAAGCACAAGTTCAGAAGAGGTATGAATAACCAACACGCGTTGCTTCAAAACTCAAGTGTGCTGTTTAGCGGGAATCTGGGGAAATATGGCAAAGTTGTCTTTCCTTTCGAATTCTTCGTTCATGTAATTTCACCGATACTCTTGACAATTGCACTCTTCTCCTTCCTCAGCTTTGCAGTCACTACACCTATCTCTGCGGCGATTGCTCTCCTAACGACAATAGTCCTTTCCTTCCCGCTGCTTGTGATCACCCATTTCTTGGTCAGTCGATACCGGGGCATCGACATTCAGGGTTCCCAAGGAATAGGGTCCTGGGTCCTTGGCGCTATAGCCTTCTCAGCTTTCCAGCTGCTGTTGATGGCCAGCTTGTTCAAGCTGGCATTTGGAGGTCCGCAGGTGAACTGGCAACAAATCTCAGGAACGAGAATTCCTGTCTCGGTAGAGGCAACAGTATAACTCGTCGACGAAGAGAGCTTGGCTCTAGGCTAACGCCAGAGAGCTAGGCACAGTTTCTCCCACACCACTAGATCGGACTAGTGAGCTGCCGCAAAAACACGATAGGAACGGTAAGCCGCCACAGGTGAAGCCACCAAGACATAGAGGCTCATCAGAAGGGTGTTGTACGAGGGGAGAAAGAATGGGCCTAACCCGAGGAGCACCCCAACCGCGATAGAGATTAGGACGCTAAGGAAGACGCTGAGCAGAAGCTGTTCGAGAACGCTGATTTTCCCCCTCGGAAAGATAATCCGAACAGTCAAATACCCTGGAACGAAGCCCAATAGGCCGACACCGAAAACAATTCTTAGAAACAATAGCGGCCCACTCTGGGATTCCAAGAAGACGAGAAACGATTCTGAAACTGCGACGACTACTGCCAAGTATACCCACCAAGTATCCCAGTAGGAGGTGATATATTCCTCGAACGAGCTGGCTCTTGCAGGAAGGTACAACCTGATCTCTCCTTTCGATCGCATTTGCTTGATCAAGGGCAGAAGCTCGGCATCGTTGACCTCAATCATCTTGTCTTCGAGACATTTCTTGAGATCTGCAAGTGTCGAAGGATGACGCTCTTCCACAACAGCCAATATGGCCTCCTTCGATAGCGCGGGCAAATCCTAAAGCCTAACCACCCACGTCAAACTCGAGACCCAGATATGCGCTTCCGTCAGTCGGCCTTTCTGGGAACTCTCCTCCTTCTCACCTTTTCAATTTCAGCAACAACCGACAACGTATCGGGTCAGTCAACCCCTATCGATATCGCACAAAACAAGATCGTTCAGGCGTTTCAGATTGTGAATCAGGCTGATCTGGACGGTGCTTCTCCAGCTGCTATTTCCCAGCTTGCAAGCAACCTGAACCTCGCTTTATCATACGAGCAGAGCGCAATTCAACTGCTCCCGACAAATAAGACCGGGTCAGGGGTCTACGCTAGCTTATCTCTCAACATGTCCACTACGACAGCCGTTCAAGCTCTGAACGTAGCCAGCGCTGCCCGGACCCAGACGCTTCTAAGCCAGCTAGGTGACTACTCGCTCGCCGTAGCAAGTGGTCTGGGTTCAACTTTGCTAGTGATTGAATTTCATCGAGTCAAGAACTTCGTCAGGAGAGTGAGATTGCGCAGACTGCGCTTAGACTGAGGCAACGAGAGTGCAGCGAAGAATCCTTACATTTGTCGTGTTATTGGCGAGCTTCAGTCTGATCTACAGTTCTATCACTTACTACGCCCTTAGTAAGGCGCCCTCCCAACCGTTTATCGCATGGGGAGTCTTCTCACCTAGTGAAACCTTATCCAACTACTTTTCAGGAGTGGGAATGAACGTCACTACCCATAAGATTCTGACTTGGCATTTTGAGGTAACGAACCAGATGGGTTCGATCCAGTACGTGGGTGTCGTATATCGATTGGGAAACAGTACTAGCAACAACCCCAATGCAACAGCTCCTGCAAGTGCTACTCCGCAGATAGGAAACACTTCTAGGTTTATTCCGAACGGGCAAACGGCCGCTATCAACTTCACCTGGAGCATCAATTCTGAAAATCAGGCTGGAGGATTGGTAGTCCTCAACATGACCATCAATGGCCAGCAAGTGTCCTCGCCCATTGGTTCTGTAAAGGGATTGAAATTCAGATTCTTCTTCGAGTTATGGACTTACGATCTCGCCGCTAGTTCTTTCCTCTACGGTTATGAAGGACCGGGTTCGAGGATTGGCAATTGGCTTCAAATCTGGTTTAACGCTGCCTAACCCTTCCGTTCTTCAGCCCAGACCCGGATTAGCATAGATCTCGTCGGTACCCGTCGAGTAGACTAGGTTGAAGTTCTGCGTGACGTTACCAGTGAATTCGTTTCTAACGGCGTAGTAAAAGGTCGAGTTATGTCCGAATCTGAGGCTGTACAGGTTCTGCCAGTAGCTAGGAAGCACAATGTATCCTGCAGTGCTGTCCGGCTTTGAATAGGTCAAGTTGAAGCCCGGAAGCGTAGCGTCACTGTTTGGCTTCACAAAACCGCCAAGTTGGCCCGCGATATTACTCTGTTCCAGTCTCGGCTGGCTGATAGCTCCATCAAGCCCCGCATAGAACCGCCAACCGTCCTCATCTGGCTCAAGGAACAGTATAGAGTGTTGTTGCAGTCCCGCCGCTACATTTGCGGTATAGAGCGAGGAGCCGGGTATGTAGTGGAATGGGTCGATTCCGTACCTCGTTATTGGTATGAGAACAGCGAAGAGAACCATCATTATGATGAACCCGGTTCTGAACATTCGGAAGAGGTCCCTTCCTCGAAAGGTGAGCACCGACCTTCTCTCAAGGAGCCAGGCCGTTAGAATCACGAATGGGACGAGGGCGAACAGGTAGCTTCTTTGGAGAACATCGGTTCGACCAAAAACCGCGATGGGTATGGTCGACACGGCGGCCAGAAAGAGACCTCCAAGGAATAGCTCTCTAGGCTGGAGTTTTCGCAGAAATAGGAAGTATGATAGTCCCGTTGCCCAGACCACGACGGAGACTACTTGTTCTGCAAGGACCGTGACCCCGTAGCTGAACGAAGGCGTCAATGGAAGTGAAGCTTGCGTCTTGATACCGATTGGTAGCTGGGAGAGGGTTAACAGGGCCTTCGCTAGAATTGTCGTCTGGACTAGGCTTAGAGCATCAACCGCGATCACAAACCACCAAACCAAAACCCAACAAACGAGAGCGCTGAACGGCAGGATCGATCTCAAGCTTTGTTGTAGGAAAGTTTTCTTTGATCTCAATAATGACAATATCAAAAAACCGGCGAGGCCGAGAGTGAAAGCAAGAGGCGTTTCGGGATGGCTCCCGACAAAAATAGGAATCGACGCCAGTCCTGTCATGGTCCAGAGCTTCCTCCGCGGCGCGTCCTCGATAATCTTTAGAACTAAGAATATGAGACCGAGATAGAGGATCAACTCCAAGCTCTGAGGTGAGATGTGAAACTGGAACCACATTCCTCCTAGAAACGTGGCTGAGGCGATCGATGCGAAGCTTGAGCTGAACATCTTGGTGATGACGTATACCATAAACACGATAACGAGCGAAAGGCCAAGAGGGTAGTATCTCATGAGCTGGAACGGGTCTATTCCCGCAATCGAGATCAACTGCCCGACGAACAAGAATACACCCGGAAACTGGTGACCATACCAGCTGGGAGAGTTCAGCCAGGCTTGATAGTTGAGAAGGTTAAGCGAGTTTCCTGTGTGATAGTACGCGTCCAGGAACCTAGGGTCTTGGTAAGCAAAAGAAGGGAGCCCGATGAGATAGAATGAAAGCAGGAACAAGACAGAGACATCAAGGACAATTTGCTGGCGTCCGCGGAAGATAGAACGAGTGAAAAACAGGGCTAATGTGGCTCCGAGGCCCCACCAATATGTGAGAGGCAGGTTGGAAGCGTAGAAGAAAGAGTCCGGTGTGAAGCTAGTAATCCGGAAGGTTGAGGCTGTGACAAACCAGAGAGAGACGGCCTGTGTCGCAAGAGCGAGGGTTAGAATCAAGATCGGCACTTCGATCGTTTCGTAGAAGGGTGTCGAGCTTGGGAGCGCGAGGTCTTCTTCGCTAGCCAAGCGAGCACTGTATCGCGGTTTTGCTTCCAAACCAGCACGTTGTCGGGCTCTTACTTTCGGAGCGCGCCCTTCGCTCTCTAGTCGAATGATCCAAAATCCGGTTACTAGAGCAAGCTCCGCGATTGCTGCGGCTACAACCCACGCGTTGAGTAGGACGAGGCCAAGGGGGAAGTTCTGAGATAACCAAGATTTCAAGAAAGAGTTGGATTGGGTCTCAAGGAACATCCAATACAGTAGTAGGGATATGATGACAGTCTGTGAAACGAGAAGTATCTCAGTCCGCAGTTTGTGTGACATTTGTCATCTCACTAGATATCTCGAATCGCGTGCTTCTGCACGTCCGAGTCCAGTATCAGTTGTTTTTCAGACTTAGGCTCCTATAAGGAGTCGCGGAAAAGCTGCCCTGTTTGTATCGGTAGTAATCTAAAGATGCAGAATTGATGATGGTGAGAACAATATTCTAATCTGGGATACGCTTTCGAGTCAGTTCGTTGGAGATCCTAGAATTGCATCTGGAGAAACACGCGGTTCTTCGTACCAATATTGACGGCGGTACCCATGCTGCAGAGCCATGTCCCCTCTGCAGGATTTCTCAGGAGGAAGTTTTGGCAGAGTTCCAGCGGTGGAAATTGGCACGGACTAAAACGATGAAAGGCCACAGAGAGCGATTGATGTTATTCCATAAGGATCACATCAAAACCCTCGACGAAGGATCTATTGGAGAGGCATACTTGCTACTGATGAAAATCGGTTCGAAATTCTTCTCTTACACTGACAAATGGGCGATATTCGAGCCCGTATATGCGACGGTTCCAGACCACTGGCATAGGGTTGCGTCAGACTTGGACAGGAACGCAGACGACGATGCTCAAATCCTCAAAACGCCCAGAATGATCATTGACAATCATCAGGGAACTCTGTCAAGGGCTTACCCCGATCACGATTCAGTAGACCCCGTTGAAGATCCTAGCTAGGATGGACTCCTAAAATTATTTCCAGAGAGGCCTGTTCAGTAGGGTGGATGTTAATTGTCGAAACATGAACGCTCTCATATCCCACGTGCCAACATACCCTCCGAAAAGCTCAACCTTTCCCCTCGGAATACTCTCAACAGGGTCGCCGCAGATTATTCCTGCCGTTCCCACCGTCCTTGCCCAGTGAGCATCACTTCCAGCTGTCCGGGGAAGACCATGAATCTTGGCAAGGGACATGGCCCTAGAATTGGCTAGGCCTCTGTTTGTTGCGTTGAACACTTCCACGGCGTCTGCCTTCAGGCACTCACTGCCGACCGAGGGTCTTACACGGCTTGAAAATGGATGAGAGGCGACCGCAATTCCGCCGAGATCGTGAATAAGTTCAACAGTCTCCTCAACACTTAGACCCTTCTGAACGTTCTGATCGACGCCTATCGCGAGAACATGTCCAGCGCGACTCGTTACTTCCGCTCCGGGGATTACCTTGAAGTCCCTGTAGCCCTTGGCCACCTCTTCCCCGACGAGTCCTCCTTTGACACTATCGTGGTCCGTTATGATCATCCCATCTAGTCCCTTTCTAATTGCTGCTTCAATCATTTCTCTTGGACTATTCAGCGCATCATACTTTCGATGACGCCTATTGCTATACAATGTGTGGCAGTGAGTTTCCCACTTCAAGAGAGAGTCCTAGTGGCGATTTGTCCTAACACAATCCATTAAACTCTCCTCGTTTGCTCAGAAACGATAGTTGCTCATCCAAGAAAGATTGGGCGTGTGTGCCAGCACTCTCAGGTGCATCACAGCCATTTGCTTGACCTCTTTCCCCCGTGGAGAGTTCAGTAGACCCAGTAGCCTCCGCCCGCCCAGAAGGCCTTCATTGGCCATGGCCAGGTTATTTTTCAAGCCAGTCTGCCAGTTGAGTCAAGTCCTTGAGTTCTCCGATCAGGGTCTTTGAATATTTCTTGTCCATTGGTGAGTTCTTCCTGTTAACCCAAATGGTCTTGATTTGGAGCCGTGTCGCGGGCTCGATGTCATGGTAAAGACTTGCGGCGACGTGGAGCCAGCTGGTATCGGGTCCGAGAATTTTTCGCGCTTCGTCAAAATGCTTCGTCCCGGGCTTGTAGGATCTTACGCGTTCCGCCGTGATGACGAGGTCGAATGGGACCCTGAGCTGTTTCAGCGTGCCTTGTAGAAGGTCGTCATCAACGTTGGACAATATTCCCAGTTTGTAGTTTCCAAACAGCCTTTCGAGGGCGGGGTTTGTGTCAGGAAAAGGGAGCCAGGTGGGTAGCTGTTCTGCCAGCAGATTTGACGCTTCTTTAGGTATTGTCTTTCCGAAGCTCTTGGCTGCGGAGTTGAAGGCTTCGGCTAGAACCTTGCGGTAAGGCTTGTAGGGCTTTTGGGCTTCGATTCTCTCTTCCTCTTCTAGATATCGATCGAATAATCTGGATTCCTCGTGCTGGGTCAGCCCGAGACCCTTGAGAGATTGCTTGAACGCGGCTTCGATTCCAGTTTCCCAGTCAATGAGGGTCCCGTAACAGTCAAAAGTTATCGCTTGGAATCCTTGGTCGCCTTCCAATTTTTTCTCCCCGTGAAACGTTCCTTTTGTCCGTAAATGCTTGCTGGGAAGCAATGTTGAATCTAATTTCCTGCAAGGAAGGGAGATCGCTCCTACAACATGCTCTGCTGGTTGATGGGAAATCGCCCATTTTCAGCCCTGATCTCGAATCTGGGACGAGCCACACAACAACCCCTAGAATCGTTCGGGAACCGGCCTAAATTACACGTTGTTTCACTCTGCGATCAAAGCCAGGATTGTACCCTGAATCGCAGACTCGTCGATTATGCATGCCAGACAGAAAATTTTTCCCTAGAAAAAGGGGGGTATTGCATAGAGGATCTCGCGACGCAAGATCGGTTCTTCCAAAAAGCAAGAAACCCGAACTTCTGACGGTTGCTGGGTTTTGGAGCCTCGGGCGTGGGATCAATGCAAGTTCAAACCCTTTCTTTGGCCAAGGTTCAATCGCAACTAGGAGCTCGTTCCCGTGTCAAGGAGCCCCGGAAGGCGTGGGGGACGACTCAGATACGGAGCCCTTCTCATGACCTCTAGATATGATGGCGGTCGGGACCAAAAACCCTAGAAGTCTTCCAGTTTGAAATGATTCGCTTCGTGGTGAGCTGGGAACCAACATGCCGAGCACAGACCGGCAGACTTCGTCTGCTACATCTAAGATTCCCTCGATTGTCCAGGCGAAACCCAATGCGCAAGTGCCTTGGAATGGAATCAACGTTCGTCGAGAAGATTCGCTTTCTAAGGCATCGCTTTAGACGAATCTCGGACGTTTGATTTGATTCAGTGGGGAAGGTAAATCTCGCGGATGACGCCAAGCCTGCACACGGTCACAACATGCAGTCGCCTAAAGTCACTAGCCCCTACGGCCAGGTTGAAGTCTTCCGACTCAGTCCAAAATATTGTGGGCAGTGGCCGTGCAAACTTGTTGGAAGGAGTTTTTGGCTAGTTCTCTATGCTGGAGGCCGCGGAGCCTGAGTTCGAGATTGAACCCCTTGCGTGGGAGCGATGCGAGGTCTTACCCTTTTGAACGTCTCACTTCGGATGGATGGTTTGTCATTCTAGATAGTTGTAAGCTAGTAGCGTCATGAATTCGGGAAAACTTTCACAGGTCACAAGTGAGTCTAATAGGTCTCCTGCAGTCTTGTAGTTTGGCTCTTCGTTGGCTTGTAGTCCGACTCCTGCTCTTATTCTTGCCATTTCTTCCTTCAAGATGGTTTGGAATAGCTCACGTGTAATCGAGGGCCCGTCAAGAAGCTTGGCGGAGTGGTGAATCCACTGCCAGATCTGAGCCCTACAGATCTCCACAGTAGCCGTGTCCTCCATCAGATTGTTGATGCTCACGCAACCGAGACCTCCCAGCCAAGATTCTAGATATCGTAGGCTAACGGCAACATTTGCTCTCAGAGCCTGCTCGCTAATCTTCGGCTCTGGTACTCTGAGGAGATCATCGTGGCTTACTTCCGCAATCGGCTCAGCGTTCTTGAATTCTATGGAATGGTCGTCGAAGACATTCTTGACAACCGGTACCAGACCTGGGTGGGCAACCCAAGCGCCCTCATATGCCTCAGCGGCCTCTCGCTTCTTATCGGCGACAACCATGTCGATGGCTTCCTGGGAGTGAGGGTCGCCTTTTATGGGAACCTGGGCGGCCATTCCTCCGATCGGATGCGCGCCTCGTTTATGGCAAGTTTGAGCTAGTAGAACGGAGCAGGACTTGAGGAAGGGTGTTGTCATGGGGAGGAGCGGTCTTTCAGGAACTAGGAACCTCGGGTCGTGGCCCAGGAACTTGATCAGGCTGAAGATGTAGTCCCAGCGGCCGAAGTTGAGCGCGGTGATCCTATCACGCAATTCATAGAGAATTTCGTCCATCTGAAACCCGGCTAGAATGGTCTCGATGAGAACGCTGCACTTTATGCTAGCGTGGGGAAGTTTGAGCACCTTCTCCGAATAGTCGAAGATGTCGTTCCAGAGACGGGCTTCTAGATAGCTCTCGAGTTTGGGGATGTAGAAGTAGGGACCTGTTTCTTGGCTGATCAGTTTCTTGGCGTTGTGGTAGAGGAAGAGGCCATAGTCGAAGACGAAAGCGGGAACCGGCTTGGACCCGATTAGAACATGTTTCTCGACGAGATGCAGGCCTCGGGGCCGCACCATAAGAACCGCGAGTTTGCTCCCTAGATTGTATTCTCGGCCATCAGCACCAGTATATCTGATATTCCGGTTAACAGCGTCTCGAAGGTTGACCTGGCCCTGAACTGTTCCTTTCCAGGTGGGCGAGTGGGAGTCTTCAAAATCCGCCATGTAAACATCCGCACCCGAGTTAAGCGCGTTTATCATCATCTTCCGATCAACGGGGCCTGTGATTTCCACCCGTCTTTGTCGAAGATCAGGCGGGGGAGGTCTGACCTTCCAGTTGGAATTCCGAATACCACGTGTCTCTTCCGGAAAATTGGGAAGTGTTCCGTTTCGAAGATTCTCATGAACAAGGACTCTTTCCCGGAGTAGCGAGTCGAGACGTGGGAAGAATTCTAGGACAAGATCTCCGACAAACGCCAGCGCATCAGGTGTCAGTATCTCTTCTAAACCAGGGATGTTGGAGTCTGTGACCCTAAGAGTTCGCGGTTCCATTACTAGCTCGGATCGACTCTCGACTTCGTCGGATAAGTGCAAGCCTAGTAGTTCCGATCCCGGTCAGACTTGGTACTTGAGACTGGAGGAGTGGCGAGGGCTGTTTGTTCTTTGAACTGGGCTGTTTCGGTGGATTCGCCCATCGCTGTGGTCGATGACGTTCCGCTGGATATTACAGTTGAAACCTCGTCAAAGTATTCTGTTCCCACAAACGCCTGGTGTTTCACGGCCGTGTAGCCTGCAGGTTCCGCCTCGAACTCTTTCCTCTGGACACGAACATAGGCCGCCATTCCTTCAATAGCGTATTGTCTTGCCAGCTCGAACATGGATACTGAGAGACTATGGAAACCGGCCAATGTGACGAATTGGAACTTGTAACCCATCATGCCCAGTTCTTTCTGGAAACGCCGAACGCTCTCTTGATCCAGGTGTTTCTCCCAGTTGAACGAGGGGGAGCAATTGTATGCTAGTAGTTTCCCAGGGTAGACTCTGTGAACGGCTTCTGCAAACCTTCTTGCTTCATCAAGGTTAGGTGTGGGAGTTTCGCACCATAGGATGTCGGCGTAAGGGGCATAGCTGATGCCTCGCGCTATGCCCGCTTCTATGCCGGGTTTGATCCTGTAGAAACCTTCTGCTGTTCGCTCACCGGTGGTGTAGGGCAGGTCCCGCGGGTCCGCATCGCTTGACAAGAGTTTCGCTCCCATAGCATCAGTCCGCGCGACGAGATACGTTGGGACCCCCATTACGTCCGCCGCAAGCCTGGCCGCAATCAGAGTCTTGATGAACTGCTGAGTGGGAACTAGGACCTTGCCGCCCAGGTGGCCGCATTTCTTCTCTGAAGCAAGCTGGTCTTCAAAGTGTACTCCTGCCGCTCCAGCCTCTATCATCGCCTTCATTAATTCGAACGCGTTGAGCGGTCCGCCAAACCCTGCTTCCGCATCGGCGATTATCGGTGCGAACCAGTCGATTGTCCCTTCGCCGTTCATGAATTGGATCTGGTCAGCTCTCTGGAACGCTTGATTGATCCTCTTTACCAGATTCGGGACGCTATTGGCAGGGTACAGACTCTGGTCCGGATAAGTCTGCCCAGAAACGTTGGCGTCCGCGGCTACCTGCCAGCCGCTCATATAGATCGCCTTGAGGCCAGCCTGAACCATCTGCAGCGCTTGTGCCCCGGTCAGCGCACCGAGAGTATGAATGTAAGGTTCGTCTCTCAGGAGGCGCTCAAACTTTTCCGCGCCCTGTCGTGCGAGAGTGTATTCTGGATGGACTGTCCCGCGGAGTTTGCAGACGTCCTCTGCCGAGTAGGGTCGACGGATTCCGTTCCAGCGTCCTGATCCCCAGGCCTGCGACAACCGTTCAGCCTCTCCTGTGAGATGCGCAATTACATTCGTCAAAGCGTCTTGTCGTTGATATCTAACCTCGTGAATAATAAATTGTTGGTAGACAATCATTCCGATTTCTATCCTTAGATATATTTGCATGGATAGCTGGTTCTGGCGTCCCAAATGTATCAGAGTTACCAATCTCAGATCCTCAAAACATGCATTAGGAAATTGTCAGTCTTGTGGAGAAGAATTGGACAAGTCATTAGGAATGGCCTTTTCGCATAATGCGTAATCGAAGGGTCTACTCTCTTTGTTCTTTGTGAGCTTGTTCTTACCGAGCTCGTTAACGGAGGGAGGCGAAAGGTGTGGCCTTGGGTGAGCGAGGGTTATCTGTTGCGAGAAAGGCTGAGGTGACACAGTTGAGCAGAGAGATTCGAGCCGAAATTGTTACTCGGCAGTGGAGGATACGTCGTCTTCAAGCTGCCTTGAGTGCGGGGAAGCGAGAATTGTTGACAGCCTAACTCCGGAACGACTAAGGTTACCGTTTTTAACGAAGATTTGGTGGGCGCCTGTAAGTCTAAGATATGATTCCCTTTCTCGGTTCAAACTCTTAGCGATAGTCTATCTCAGTTCAGACTTCCCTTCAGGGGTTTGAACCGGGGCCCTCGCTAAGCTCTGCTTTATACCATGACCGAAAATCAAGATTGCCCTCTGAACCAAAATGTTTGTTCAGAGAAACTTGCAGTGTGGAGCCTCGGGCGTGGGAGCAAATGCAAGTTCAGACCCCCTCCACAGCTCGCCTCGCTTCCTGGTTTGGAGCGTTTGGATTCTACTAATCTCGTTTTTTGTCCAAGGCAAGAATCGAACTTAGGGCTTACCTTCAGGGTTCAAGTCCGCAGTCGGTTTGGTCTGTCAAGACTAGGATGGTATTTCGCTATTGAATCCGCCACTTGCTATTACTTTTGGCTGTTTACCCCTATTACGTGGGGGAGCTTGATTCACGTCGGTTTTTCATCCAACTCGTCGAAAATTTTCTGAACTTGCTCCCTCGAACGACGTATTCTCGGACCAACATCCCCATGCAGTGTAAACTCTCCTTTGAGGGAATTGATTAGCCTCTTGTCCTCCAAACTTTCAATGAACCGCTTAAGGTTACTCTTTAGCTTCTTTGGAGAGCCTCTATTCATGTGGCTGAGGACAGCTTTCCAATCCGCGTCTTCTCCGAGCATCACGATATCTCTCACATCGGGCTTTCTCGCAGCGTGTAACTTGAAAGCTATCAATAATTCCTTCGTGGGAATCTTGGCTTTGACGGATTCTTGAATGCCTGACACGTAAGCGTCCACCGAGTTGGTTGAGACATAATCGTAGCTCCAGGATCCGCCCGTTTGACGACAGACGAGGGAGTCTATTAGGAGGTCTGCGCTCACCGGTAATTCGTTAATCTTCTTTACGTACCGGATGAATCTACCACCGTAGGTTTCGTCGAACTCGTCACTTTCCTTTCGTTTGTCGAATCCTTCCTTTTCAAGAAGAACTTCCAGTGGTCTTAGATCGCTGGCCTTCGCGACTAGGTCGCAGTCTACTGAAAACCTGTGCTTGGCATGGGCACTGACTGCATATCCGCCTACTACTATGACATCTATGCCTGATTTTGAAACTATGTTGAGTAGCCTGAGGATTTCGTTTTCTCTTGCCACAAGATCCATTTCATCACTTGGATTCTCTGTATTTGATCCCCATGTTCAAGTCGTACATTTCATCCAACATTTCCAAAGCAGGTTCGTATGTGTATGCCTTATCTTTGCAGAACCTTATAGTCTCGTTCAACGGGTCTACATTGTACCCGTTTATCTCAATTTTAGGCAACTTTCCCACGGGTTGCAAGTAGTAGAAGATACCATACAACGTTTCTTTAGACGGTTTTCCCTGAACAACCCACTTCTTCTTTTCTGACTCAAAGAAATTTCGCCATCTTCTCAAGTCTTCCCGCTTGACTTTGAAGACGACAGGGTAAAAGCCAAAAAATCTGTCTGCGTTGTATCCTCCTTTCGTCCAGAAGAATACTGCGTCCGCTCCGGTAAATGCATAGGGTAATCCTGGCTTTTTCACTGTGTCATACGCAGTCTGTATGTCTGCCCTCATCTTCACGTACTCCTTTTGGTGAATCACCCGATATTTCCCCCAACCAGTTTTTTCCAACAACCCCTTCTTCGACATATCATGCAACACTTTATTGGGGTCAGGGCTGGCAAACGTGGAAGCGAACTCCTTTGTGGAGAATTCCTCCTTCCACTGGGACAAAACGTTCCACAATTCATAATAGCTCATTTTGAGTCTCCCTTAACTATCATTACCATAGCAGTAAGCACTAAATATGTCTATCGTATTCTTACCGTAGCAGTAATAAGTGGAGCCTCGGGCGTGGGAGCAAATGCAAGTTCAAACCCCTCCAATCCTCCCTATTGGAGCAAGGAACAATTCCTGAGGTCTGTCATCCGGTATTGTGGGCACGCTGGTTCAATCTCACTTCTCGCACATGGTGCGAATGCTGTTCGCTTGACTGTCGCGTGGAATGATCGTTTTCTAAATCAGATTGACCTTCCACTAGCTCTATGGAGCACTATTGTCGGACTAGTATTAGGAGACTTTAATACAAGTATAAGCACAATTCATATTGAAAGGTTAAGACAAATGAGTGTAAGAATGCCAGCGTTTTCAAGTGCACTGCTGGTTAAGCTACTTACTATATTGGCAACCATCGCCCTCCTTGCAATGCCGCATATTGCAAAGAAGCTTGTCGAAAAGTTTAGCGCCAGCGATTTTGCTGCCGCTGTAATTGCGCAAAACAAAGAAGTTTTCGACAGATTAGCCGAAATGTAATGGCAAGACGACAGCAGCTTATAATTCTCTATCCTACATCGAATCACGTCGAAGACTTCCACACCACTCTCATTCAACAGCGCGGTTCCACTGGCTACATGTCCCAGGGCATGGTAGACGGGTGTTTGGAATGGGCACAGACTGACGTTTTCAACTTTGTTCCATTTCCTAGCTTGCTAAGAAGGGCCGCCGCGATGATGTACGCCTACATAAGTTTCCACCCCTTCGCAGATGGAAACAAGCGGACGGGACTGATGACTACTTCCTTTTTCTTTGTCATCAATGGATACACATTCACAATAACGTCAGATGCATCAGAGTTTGCCGTGGAGACCGCGCGAAGATGTGAGGACGAAAAGGGACCTCAATTCCTGAGGAAATTGAAAGGATTTCCAAATGGTTGGTATCAAGAGTAAGCTATTCGAGTCTGACATTGGCTGCTTATCGAAAAGTGAGAAATTCTCTTCCACCTCATGCCTCAACTGATGAACTTTTGGTGGCTCAGGGATGGAATAGCTACTATCGTCTTTGGCGGCTTCAGACGACGCAACGGTTCGCAGAACTGATTGGGAAGAAACCACCGGGGATGAGGGATCTTCTCCGAGATCTGTTCAAGAGCTAACATTGATTCCAAGATTGTCAAATTGGTTCCAGACTAAGACGCGCACTTGCAGTGTGGAGCCTCGGGCGGGGTTTGAACCCGCGACCCTACGGGGCAAACGACCCGGTTTGCCTTTCCGCTTACGAGGCGGATGCTCTCCGGTGTGAGAAACATCTACCAGGCTGAGCCACCGAGGCACCAAGCCAACGCTCGACAACGCTTTGACTTAAAGCTCCTACCATAATCGACCATCCTGCAACTCGATGACAAGTCTAACAGAACGAGAAATAATCTGCATACTCACAAAACAATTCGCCCGCCAACTGAGGCCCCTACTTGGCTTCAACGATGACGTGTCCGCAATCCCTCTCTCATCGAAAACATGGATCATTGTCAAGACAGACATGCTTGTGGGAAGCACCGATATCCCGCCTGGAATGACAATTCAGGAAGCGGGACGAAAGGCCGTCGTTGCCGCGGTCAGCGATTTCGCCGCAAAAGGCGTCCAACCAACGGCCCTGATGGTGTCCCTGGGACTCCCCGGGCCGGTCGCTAGGAAGACGGTTCAAAATATTGCGTTTGGGCTAAGCCAAGCAGCGCGAGAATACCATTGCAAGATCATCGGCGGTGACACCAACCAAGCCGATGATCTCGTAATAGACGTAGCAGGCGTTGGAGTCGCGAACCCGAAGAAGCTGGTTCGACGAGACGGAGCACGGGTCGGGGACGTTGTCGCCGTAACGGGACCTTTCGGGAACCCTGCCGCAGGTTTGAGAATCCTCATGTCAAGGGAAAAGAAGAAACTCGCAAATCATACCTCGCTTGTTAACGCAGTTCTTCGCCCGAAGGCCCGTTTGACAGAAGGAATCATCCTCGCCAAAAGCGGTGGAGTCACAAGTTCCATTGATTCAAGCGACGGTCTGGCTTGGAGCTTGCACCAGATCGCACGAGCCAGTCTCGTGGGGATCAACCTTCACACAATTCCGGTTGCCCCTGCCGCACAGAGTTTCGCCAAAGAACGTCGCATTTCCGCGATAGAACTCGCGCTATACGGGGGTGAGGAGTACGAGCTTCTCGTAACCGTTGCGCCAAACAGGTTCTCCAGCTTGAAAAAACGCGTTCCATCGCTAAAGAGAATTGGCATTGTGGAAAAGGGGAGTGAGGTAGTAGCTCACCTTGACGGGAGGCGGATTCAGGTCGAAGAACGGGGCTGGGAACATTTCCGATAACATTCTTCTAGATCTCATGGATTGATTGTCATTCTCGACCGTAATCTAGAAGAACTCCGTGAATGCGCTTCAACGCGTATTCCATGTCCAAAGCGGTTGACGTTTACAACGTTCCTCGTGGTGCAGCCTACCTTACAACTCAGCAGATAATTACCTACGCAACCTACTTCATCTTTTACGCTTTGCTCGCCCGCGTTCTTACCACATTAGAAGTTACTCAGACAGGCGTTCTGCTTGCGACGCAGGCAGCATTCGTCGCATTGACACAACTCGGCCTGCCCTCATCTGCAACCCGTTACATTTCCAGCAACATTGCCAGAAACGACCCCGAGACCGCTGGTGCTGTTGCAAGAACCATCCTGAAGCTATGCGCAATGACAGGTGGAGCCGGGTTTGTTATAGCTGCCATTGTCTCACCGATCATAGGCCCTTCATTTCTTGGCAGGCCTGATGGTGGAAGTCTCCTGTTAATCACTTTCGCATCAGGACTCATGCTGGACTTTGTTCTACTGTTTGGAGCGTATTTCGTTGGGGTAGGGTCCTACGCCAGAAGCCTCTACCAGAACGCAACCTACGTACCATTGAGCCGTGGGCTCGGGCTAGTCCTCGCCCTACTGGGTTACAAAGTCCTTGGCATAGTTCTCGGTTGGGCTATTGGGGGTTTGGTCGCCCTCGTTCTCTCTTTCTATCTTTGGCATGGCCGTCTTCCTTCTCAATCGTCTCACCCAGTGAAACCTCTTTTGATGTTCAGCTTGCCTGTCTTTGGCGCTGCTCTCATCGTTTTTGGGCAACAATACGGTGACTTCGCAATCCTGACCGCGCTATTCGGCATTCTCCCGTCGAATGGGATCTACTACGTAATTGTAGCTAGCGTAAGCTCATTATCCGTTCTCTGGATCCCAGTTACTCAGGCGCTCTATCCTGCTCTCTCAGCGAGTCACGCCACTGAAGAAACCCAAGCTATTTCTGAACGATTGTCCATCGCATTCAGATTGACGAACCTAGCAGTTCTTCCGTTCGGGGCCTCGTTGGCCGCGATCGCACCAACCATAATCGAATTGATCTACGGGCCAGAATACGTCAGCCAATGGACCATATTTGCGATACTGGCATTGGCCTCAATATTTACAGCTCAGGGGGCGATCCTGACAACATCTCTGCAAGCCGTTGGAAGAACCAGACAAGTTCTCTTAGTTACCATGGCTGCCACCGCAGTAGGATTGGCGGCAGTTGCAATTACGGCGAAATTCCTCGGACCACTTGGGGGAGGCATAGGCAGGATTATTCTGGGAGCAGGAATTGTGATCTTGGCGCGTCGGAGCATGGAGTCGTCCGCCAAAACCCATGTCGGAAGTGCTTTGCCCGTCGCGGTGCTATTGGCCGCCGGGGTGGGGATCCCGCTTGCAACGGTTGACTATCTTCTCATCGGTCGTCTGACTCCTCTTATGAGAGTGCCGATACTATTGGTTGTGTTCGCCTTGGCATTTGTGACCATTAGCCGGACCTTCAGGATATTCAGAGCGTCTGACTTTGGGATCTTGAAAGATGCCTTGCCTCACCGTTTTCATCCGCAGTTAAGGGCCATCGAGCATCTCATTGTCGGTCGAAGAAAAGACAAAGATCATATCTAGTTTCCGGCGGGCTCACTAGGGCCGACCCGGAACGAGGTCAGAGCCAGTGGGACATGGCTCGCTGTTGACTTATTTCTTCGCGAGACGATGTAACCCGCTTATTTGAAGACTGTCGACGATTGAACGGCCCGTCCGATTTGACAGAGGGATCTGATGGGAGAAACTTGAGGGTGGGTTAGCGACGCATGCCTGGTCGACACCTCCGCTCGCATTTAGTCGGGATCCTTCGCTGCGTATCTTTTCGTGGGGCAATCGGGTATCTCTCACATAAGAGACCGATGGCTCAAGGCGTTCGTTCTGTATCATGCAGTCCGTCGAGCATAACAACATGAGGAAACTGACCATGCCAACCGATCGCGTTGCAACTACGATCCGTGAAAACCGCCCCACTGCACGCACACGCCTTCCCTTCGGTCGGACGCCGCGAAAGGCCGCCCCTTACCTTCCGCTGGATACGAGGCTGAAGCTATACCACGCGATCAAGGGAGCTTAGGAGTCGAGGCCTAAGCTACAGGCAATTGCAAAAGCAAATTTTCGACACTACGGGGAGGGAGTTATCGAAGTCATCCGTAAGCTACTGGGTCCGAGGAATTCACAACCCTTTGGGGAGGGTTAACCCGTTCACTCCCACGGCATGTCCGGAACTTGCTTACGTTATAGGCGCGGCCCTAAGCGATGGCAACCTAAATGTTCACGAACACCATAGAGAGATTCTGCTCAGTGTAACCGACAGAGATTTCGCTGAAGAATTCAGCAGATGCCTCGCAAAACTCCTCAGCCGACCCTCGCTGTATAAAGTTCGGTGGAGCCAGAAGAGAAAGAGATGGATAGTCCAAGGAGCAAGCATCTTTCTCCACAAATTCCTCAGTCGTCAATGTCGGGAGCTCAGGATACGACATTGCAGGAAATGTGAAACCGCCTTTCTAAGGGCATTCTACGACTCTGAAGGGTCTGTAAGTGGCGGAATTCAGGTTAGCAACACAAGCAAAGACGTTCTATTCTTCGTGAAGCACCTTTTACGCGAACTACGCATTGAAACAGGAAAGCTATACGTACAGAAAATTGCAGGGACGATTCTCAAAGACCCCCGTACGGGGAGGCTATATGCTAGAAAAAAGAATTGTTACGCATTACGCGTGCGGTCCAAATCCGTATTGGATTTCACAAACATCGTCGGATTCACTATCGAACGAAAGCAGCAGAAGCTTTTGGAGATCGCTGGAATTCGAGTTCAAACTAGATCACCTGGCGGGCCCGGAGGGATTTGAACCCTCGACCTTCGGCTCTCCTCTGATTGTTAGAGGGCCGACGCTACTGTCCGTACTGAGCTACGGGCCCAGTACGAGTCGACGAATCTCTCCAGTAAAATGCCTTACCTACACAAGTCGGCAGGATATTCTATGCTCTCAAACAAGAAAAAGTAGAATGGAACGGATGGGAACTAGTGCTAGGGCTTCTTGGGAAGATTACCGAGCCGGCTCCAAGTCAATGCAAGGAAGGCAGTCGCGATAACGAGGACCCCCAGAGTAGCAAGCGGAACCCATTGTGACAGTTGTGAGATGGATGACGGGGTATACGTCGCCACGGCCACGCTGAGCCCGAAGTCAGTTGGATTATATCGTTGGTTATCGGCGTTCCATCCCATAAGGATGCAAGCAGAGTAAATTCCATATCTAGTGTTCGTGGTTCCTCCGGGGCAATTGAACTGGGGCCTCGATGCGGCGCCCCACCAAGATGGAACAGTGAAAGACGGCGTCGTGTAGGAGACATTATTGGCCCCGCCACTAACGGAGGTCAACTCTTTGAACGGAGAGAAATTGTAGCTAATGTTCCCGCCCGTGAGCCATTTTCCATTGGTATCGTACCCGGCCCACGGATAGTACACGGTAACGTTCCGTACCTCCAGAGGATTTGAGCCGGTATTGATTATTGTGATTGTTAGCGTGCCCGTGTCGCCAGGAATGTATGCAGACTTGTCCGCTCGCCAGTTTACAGTTTGAGCATGGGCTGGCATACTGAAGGCGGCTACAATGAGCGCCAGTAGTGAGATCGCAGTAGCCGGTCGTCCGAGTTTTTTCCACATGAACATCGAGGGTCCCCTCGATCCAGTTTAAGCTGTATTGTTACCCACGACAGAGTGAGTCGGTGTTTGAATTGGTAAGCGGAAAGCTTGATACAGCCTCATGATTCGCCAACACCTGGGGCTCGTCGTCTAAGACGCCGTTGACGCGTCGGCGAAGCCTGGTTAGGACGTCGCCCTGACACGGCGAAGGTCGCCGGTTCAAATCCGGCCGAGCCCACTTGATTTTGCCCACTCTTTCGAGGGTGGCCTATTTTTCTTGACTCGGAGATTTCCCTGAGGAGGTATTAGGACAGCCCGGGTTTTCTCCCTTTGGGCTTCTCGAATTCGGCCTTTGAGCCCGCCTGCCGGAATTTTCTGGAGCAGTTCCTCTTTCAGGTAGCAATTCTTTCTGTGCAAACGACTACGTTTCCCAATGTTCCTGACGAACCATCTGAGGTTTCCCCTCCTTACTATTTCGAGTTGGTAGTGAACACTCGGCTTGCCATCTCGAACTCTCGTGCGTAAGAGGCAGTCAACTCCGAACTCGCTCATTCGTTGTGCAATAGTTCGCAGGGAGAGTCCATTTGCACTATGAATCACAAATCGTGAGAGTCTCTTGTTTCGCGTCAAAACGACCTGACCCTCCGCGTCGAATAGCCCCGCGATGTACGAGCAGTAGAGGTCCTTCGATAAGACCGGCACGTTCCATCTCTGAGTGCCAAATCTCAAATGTTGCTTGCTCAGCCACTTGACAAGGGTTCGGGAGTATACCGCCAGTCTCAGCCTCGGCTTCCACGGAGGTGGAGGTATCTCTAGATACGTGCTTGAAGCAAGGCTGAAGAGGTCGGTGACCACACTCTTGGCGATCTGTATGAGTTCGGGATCGGTCGAGTGGAACCAAATTCCATTTCTCGGGTCTACGCAGCCATCTCCTTGTAGATATCCTATGAGCCACCAGAAATCTTCATTCGTCAATATGGTCTCGTCGACAACGGGAATATTTGTCGTTGGTCTCTCATCGGTGGTTCCATTCTTCGCTGTTATTGTGTAGACGAAGGAGAAACCATTCTCAACGAAAATACTCTGCAGGACTACAAAACAATCCTTGTGCAACGCAGTGGGTCAGGAACTTGTGATTTTCAATCTGGCGAGCGAAGTTTACTCGGGGTCCGGGCTCAACTTCAATGACTAGACGTGGCTGGAGCACTTTGACTATTTTCGTATTCCAGTCGTTTCACGTAGGGGTCGTTTGGACCTAGTATGAATCCATCTGTGTCACAGATGAAAATCTTCAGTCTACTATTCCAGTGCATCGGGCGGTTGCATCGCGGACACCTAACTTCCACCAAAGGTGGTTTCATCCTCAGGTTCGAGCCGAAAAAGGAGAAGTGTAAACTAGGGTCGGATAGCTAAGACTGCTGGCTTCTAGACTATCCGTGTCCGGTTGATCTTCTTGTTTTGCCATGAGTAGCGTCGAAGCTTTGTGATCTCCCCGAAGCCGCATGCAGCGCAGCGTTTCTTCCGGACGTGGTATGAGTGTCGGCCACATCTCCGGCATCTGATGTGGGTTCCTTTTCCGCCTGCTTTTCCTAGTGAGGTGGTTCCTTTGCTACCCATCTATGGTTCTTCGCGGACGCTCGGCGCGTTGAAAGATAAACGTTGCACTGTCACGTAATCAAAGGGAGAGATATGTGGCAAGCTCCCTGAGCACCTTATCCACTTCGCCGGTCGTCTTCAAATCATCTGTTGTAGGCTCATCCTGTAAGCCCTTCGGAGGATCCTCACCGGTGAGCTCGCTAAACTCCCTTGACCAGCCGTCTGGGATTGTGTTATCCAACCTAGCTCCGGCAAGCGTTGCGAAGGCGACTGTCCAGACCCTGGGGACGTTAGCGAGTGTATATCCGCCTCCACCAAACAGCAAAAGTCGGCCTTGGCATAGTTCGTGAGCGAGTGAGTGCATCTCAGAAACAACTTCCCCGTACATATGTGTGGTGAGTCGAAGATGCGCGAGACGATCCTCCGCGTGGCCGTCTGCCCCGCACTGGACGAGAATGATCTCGGGTCGGAATCTTCTCACAATATCGGGAACAAGTTTGCGAAACGCCTTCATGTAGGCTTGGTCCCCTGTGCCGGGCGGGAGCGGGATGTTTAGCTTGAGCCCCCTTGCCTCATTCCCTCCGATCTCATCCGGGAATCCGGTTCCAGGGAAGATGTATTTTCCGCTCTCATGGAGGTCGATGTCTAACACTGAGGGATCATTGTAGAACCCGTACATGACCCCATCTCCATGATGAGCATCGATGTCCAAGTAGACAAGTCGCTTCAGCTTGTACTTCGTTTTCAGATAATTGATACTGACCGCAGGATCGTTGAAGATGCAGAATCCCGACGCTCGTTCGGGACGCGCGTGATGCAGTCCACCGGATGGGTTGAAGGCATGAGTGAATCTTCCACTCATTATCTCATCGCATCCCTCTAGGGAGGCGCCCACGACTAGACTGGTGGCTTCGAAGCATCCCTTGAAAGCAGGCGTATCGCCCGCGTCCAAAAGCCCTGAACCTCTCTCGCTGTACTTCTGAACCAAGCTAACGTACTCTCTTTCATGGAAGAGAAGAATTTCCTCCTCAGAGGCCATGCGGGGTGTCATGATACTGGCGATGTTTCCATTGACTAATCTTTTCGACTGGATCAGATCGTGTGTTAACTTCACTCTTATTGGACGGAGAGGATGAAGGGGTCCGAGGTTGTAATCTAGAAACCTCTCGGAATAGAGAAGAGCTGTCTTGCCTCCCACGAAGCGTCACACAGAGCCTATTATTCCACGTGGGCGTGGGCGAGTGGCGACTTTTCGTATACACGGACCGACTTTATGTTCGTGAATTCCAGCATTCCGTACCTTGAGAGCTCACGACCAATCCCGCTATGCCGGACCCCGCCGAACGGCATCCGAGGGTCAGAGACCACAACATTGTTTACTGTCACAAGGCCAGCAGAGACTCCTCTCGCCACCTTCTCTGCCCGCCTGGTATCCGTTCCCCAGACGCTTGCTCCGAGGCCAAACTCGCTATCGTTCGCGAGTTGAATTGCCTCATCCTCGTCCTTGACCGCCATCACGGGTGCGGCCGGTCCGAACGTCTCTTCCTTCATGATCCTCATTCTAGGTGTAGTGTTTGTCAGGATGGTGGGAGCATAGAACGATCCTTTGCGCCTGAGTCTCTCGCCACCAAGTTCCAGATTGGCTCCCTGTCTGACAGCGTCTTTGACCTGCCCGTCCAATGTCTTGAGGGCATCTTCCCCGACCATGGGTCCGATATCTGTCTCCGGACTAAGAGGGTCTCCTACTCTCAATGACTTCGTCTTCTTCACGAATTTTTCTAGGAATTCGTCTAGAACTTTCTTGACGACAAAGATTCTCTTGGTGGCGATGCAGCTCTGGCCGTTGTTGATGAAACGGCCTGCGACCGCGCCTGTTGATGCAGCTTCAACGTCCGCGTCTTCAAGAACTATGAATGGGTCGCTGCCTCCCAGCTCGAGAACGAATTTCTTCAGCTGACTGCTTGCTCTTTGAGCTACCATTCGTCCGGCGTTAACACTGCCGGTGAACGAGATAGCTGCAGTATCGGACTCGATTAGATGGTTGGCTACCTGTGAACTTCCGAGAACTATGCTGAAGCATCCGGTGATCATCCCGGTTGACTCGAAAGCATTTTGGAGAGCCAGTCCTGACTGAGGGGTTATGCTAGAGGGCTTGAAGACGGTCGTGTTGCCGACCATCAAGGAGGGTGCTGCGAACCGGATGCATTGCCATAACGGAAAGTTCCAGGGCATGATGGAACCGATGACGCCTAGGGGTTCGAATGATAGGTAGCTATCGTTCGCGTCTGTCTTTACGATCTCCGGGTTCAGGAATTTGGGGCCATTCTCGGAATAGTACTCCAGCGCCCAGGCGCATTTTGCAACTTCGGGTAATGATTCTTTGATCGGTTTCCCCATCTCTTGGGTGATAATTCTGGCCAGCTTCTCTTTCTGGGCCCGGAGAGTCTTCGCTGTCCTTTCCAGATAGATTGCACGTTTAGAGGACGAAAGTTGATGCCATTTCTCAAACGCCTTTCTGGCCTTCGTAACTGCCTTGTCAACATCGGTTTTTGTCGATGATTTGTATCGTTTGAGGGTCTTGCCTGTGGCCGGGTTGATTGTCTCGAACCAGGTGGGCTCTCTACTAGGCAAAGGATTCTCCCGAATGGTCTAGGCTCGTTTTGTGGGCACCTATAAGATCAACTGAGATTGTTTGGTGGACCGGGCGGGATTTGAACCCGCGGCCCTACGGAGCAGTGTTAGTGCCTTCCCGCATTCAGGGTCGAGGATGACCTGCCAAGCGGGCGATCTTCGGCCAGCTCTAACGCGCTGTGTACCAGGCTGATCTACCGGCCCACGAGGACGGCGAAACCTCAGACCCACTATTAAATTGGTTCTACCGCAGGGTGTTTCCAAGAACCGCTAAAAATGCGAGACCATATAGTCCGCAAAGACCGCGTCTAACACTCCGAGTCCTCCAGCCTTGAAAACTGTTACTTCATTCTCTCTTCTCTCTATGATACTGGGATCGAGAAGCAACTCGCCTAACTCCGCTCTGACATGCGATTTCCTAATCGCCTTCCCTTTGAGCGGGATCATGATGTCCCCATAAGTTGAGAAAGCCTGTTCCCGAGAGTCAACAACAAGAATGGATCTTCTCACGAGAGTCGTGTCTATCTCTCGTGAACTCGGAAGAGCAGCCCCTATAGCATTCACGTGAGTCCCAAGAGGAACCCTAGCGCCCCGGAAGAGAGGAACACGAGAGCTGGTGGCTAGGACGAGAAGGTCGGATTTTCGAGCCACTTCTTCGGCAGAACGTTTGGCAATTACCGATAACGAGGTTCTCTTTGAAGCCCTTCGCACGAATCTCTTCCGATGGGCCTTTGATGGAGAGTAGACTAGGACGCGTGAGACATTTCTCGCTTCCAGCATCGCTGGAAGATGGGCGTTAGCTTGATTTCCCGTTCCGATGATTCCCAGCGAATCTATCTCCTTGAGAGCTAGAAGGTCGGTGGCTAATGCGGAACTGGCAGCGGTTCTGATCGCTGTCAGGTTGTTCCCGGCGATTCGGGCGAGCTCCAACCCAGTTTTCGAGTCGAAGACGTAGATTGTAGCTGATATCGATGGGATTGAGCTGTTGCGGTTTCTAGGGTTTACGCTGACAACTTTCACCGAGACTGTTCTTAGGCCAAATATGTGCGCAGGCATGAAATAGAAAGATGCTCCACCTCGAACCGTAAACCACGTACGAAGAGGCTCGAGTACTCTTTTCCTTGCTCGAAGGACGTAAGCGCGCCGAGCGAGCTGGATCGATTTCTGGACCGTTAGAGTCTGGCCAACATCTTCTTCGCTGATTGATAGGATGGTCTTCACGAAGACAGATGAGCTGTTGGCAATTTAACCGCGTTCCTAGTCGGTCCCTTCACTCGCTCAAGTGCCAGTCATGAACGACTATGGCTGTGCGTGGGGAACATTTTGCCTATCTCCCACTTTGACCAGCCCTCAAGGGCTGGATATCCTTGCCCGCTCAGGATCCATTGGTCACACCGGTGGATGTTGATGTTCTTCGCCAGGTGAACGTGTCTTTGACTCGGAACCTGGATTTCTGTCAATCCGGTGAGGGGAGTCAAGCTTGGAGCGAGGTCTTGGGACTACGTGAGGATTTCAAGTCGCATTTGTCTTGGGTTATGGGGCTGGGTCATCTTTCAGAGACGTTTTCTCGTCATGCGGTTCCGAACTATCTCGTCCGGGTCCTTCATCCGTTGTCGCAGAGTCTTCGGGTGAATCTTCTCTTGGGTATGTTGCCGGACTGTTTCTTGGAGGTGCGGGCGTTGACGGAGCAGCTGGCTCGGGCGTTTCAGGCGGATCTAAAATTCTCGAAAGAATCCTCGTTTACTAGTAAGCTGTCCCGGTTGGACGTTCGGGAGCCCAGTCTGTACAAGTTGACTGGGGAAACGGATACGAGCGTGCTCCCTCTGCTTTCCGAGCTGGGCCATGGATGGGTTCGTATGGACCAGCCGTTGACAGGTATGGGTGCTTCCCTGCCTGTTTCAGCCGCGTCGACCACGTATAGTCCGCGGGATGTTCCTGAGCTGTTACGGCTTACGTCCGCTGTGAAGCGGTTCCGGGAGTTGTTGTCCAAGACGATGAACCAGTGGTCGGCGAAGCTGGATAGGAAGGATTCGTCCTCGGCTTCTAAAGGATCTTGAAAAGCGCCCTTCGATAGACTTAGCCTTCCAATTTGTAGGAATACTTTCACTCCTCACTGTGAGAGATAAGCGAATTCGGGCCGGTGCTACGCAGATGTGTAATGACCGCTGAAGTGTTAGATATTCAAGACCTAGACGGCGTTGGTCCGGTTACGGCGAACAAGCTCCGAGAAGCCGGATACGACTCTATCTCGGCCCTCGCAATCGCACCTATCCGCGAGCTTGTCGAAAAAGCGGGTCTAGAGAGCAGCGTTGCCCACAAGATCAGTAAAGCTGCTCGCGAAACCATCCAGACAGATTTTGTCACTGCCAAACAGTTATGGGAGCGACGCAAGACTCTGCTCCGCCTTAGCTTCGGATCAAGCAACCTCAATACGCTGTTGGGTGGTGGACTTGAGACACAGGCTATCACCGAGTTCGTCGGCGAATTCGGAGCGGGGAAATCGCAGATTTCTATGAAATTGAGTATTCAGACTCAGCTTTCCGCCGCAGAAGGTGGACTGGAGGGGAAAGTTCTCTTCATCGATACTGAGGGCACCTTCGCGGCCCAACGAGTATTCCAGATGGCCCAGGCAAGCGGACAGGACCCTGACAAGATTCTTGATGGTATCATCTACAGCCGGGTCTACAATAGCGACCATCAGGTACTGACTGTTGATCACGCTTTCAAGATCTGCAAAGAGGAGAACATCAAACTGCTTGTTGTCGATTCTATCCTCTCACACTTCCGCGGCGAATATATTGGTCGAGAGTCTCTCAGCGAACGACAGCAGCGTCTGAACAGCCATCTCCACAAGCTCCTCCGGATAGCTCAAGCCCTCAACCTCGCAGTCGTCGTCACTAATCAGGTGCAGGCTAATCCGCAGGCGTTCTTCGGCGATCCTATGCGGCCTGCAGGCGGGAACATCATGGCCCACGCATCCACACACCGTATCATGCTCAAAAAGTCCAGTCAGGGACTGCGCGTTGCCAAGGTCATTGACTCGCCTTATCTGCCGGAATCCGAGACTTACTTCCGCATCACGGAGAAGGGCGTTGAGGACGCTGTCGCCCGCAACAAACGCGACGAATAAGGACTAGTACATTGAGCCAGGAAAATGGGGACGCGACACACCGCTGAACCTCTACAGTCGAAGATCTGGCAGCTGGACCAGGACCAGTCAAGCCCTCAAGGCTTTCTGTACAGTTGCAGTCTCTGCGATGAAATACTAGTCCTCTCGAAACTGTTCATCAATCCACGAAAAGTCCAGCTTGCCTTCTCGAACATCTGCCCGGGATGCGGTTTCGAGATTAACAAGACCCTGAAAGTACAAACGTCAACTCTTCCGCTGGGAAGACGGTTTCTTACTAGTCCGGTCTGCAAAGACCCCGAGCAGCTGATCGAACCTGGCGGGTCGTTTGAGGCGAAACTGAGCCGAGGAAGCACACTGCTTCGAGATGTCCGGTCGGATCTGCCTTCAGGGATTGAACTGCTTGACGAAACCCTTGTTCTCCGCTTCGGCCAACTAGTCACTCTACAGGGCGAAGCCTCCAACGGTCTCAGCCATCTCTTGTGCGTCCGAGCAGTCTATCCTCTTCCGCCGGGATTGGATAGTGATGTCGTTTTTGTTGACGGGGGAAACGTTTTCGACGCGTACACTGTATCTCGTCACGCTTTCAGCCTCAGGCTTGATCAGGAGAGGACGAAGCTGCGGATTCATCTCAGCAGAGAGTTCACCCATCACCAGCTGAGCGGTTTCATAACTGAACGGCTCGCAGGGGCAATTGACGAGTGTGATGCCCGGCTAGCGATCGTATCGGATATTACAGCTCTCTATTGTGATCCGGATGTCAAAGAGAAGAGGGAAGCGCTCGATCTCTTCTCCAAAGATGTTCGTTCCTTGGCCACGCTCGCTGAGAAGAGGAACATGATCATCGTCGTTACGAATTTGCAGTCACGAAGTAAGGTGATGGATGATGTTCTAGCTAGAACAGCTCACGTCTCAGCGGTACTGGAGGATGGAGGAGCGCATACGCAGCTGACTGTGACCAGGCATCCGTTCCTCCCCACAGGCAAGACAGAGATCGCGACCCTTGATAACCAGACGCTGACAAGATACCTCTAGAACCGTTTATTCCAGAGAAACCAATTTCAGCGGCTAGTCGGAACTCGCCTCTCTTGCGTTGCGAGGTGCCCGGTGCAAGACCCCCCCTCCTGCGGAGAAAATCTGCTGTCTGGCATTGATTAAGGGCGAGACATGCGATTCAGGGCAGGATCCGGGCTTTGATGAAAAGGCAAAAAGAAGGGAATTCTTCAACTTTTCACGAACGAATTCCAGGCAAGAATTGAGCCATGTTCCAGATCGCCGAACGGGGGTTATTCCGGGCGATTTCCTCTGAGGAACGGCGTTATGGAAAACTCTTGAGAGGCTGCTGGTCGCTTCATCTCGGTTTTCTTGAACATGGATCGAAGATATTTCGTGTCATAGCCGAGGGGTAGGAGAAGGTTTGCTGCTGAAGAACAGAGAAGATCCACGTAACGCTCCGAATCATAGACTGTTCCTTCATCAACAATCTCAGGCGGTAAAGCCGTGCGAGTCTGGTCACGGGTTAGGATGTAGCTGACCTGCTGTCCCGCATGCACCGATCCTCCCTGTGCAACAAGATGTCTCGCAGCTATCGCCTGGGGAACCTGGTGAGTGTACTCGTCCGGATTCTTGCTCAAATTCCTGACTATCACCAGATCCTCTAGGGGAACGTTGCCGTCTCGCAGCAAGCCCACGAACTTTTCCAGGACCCTGAGAGCGCTGGGAATGAGTAGTCTGAACTCGTTTGAATCACGAGCCTTCATGAGGATTTCGAGCATTTTAGACTGGCACTGCCGAACGATATCGGGAGTATCATGTCTTCGAAGGTCTATTCCGCGAACTTTGAGTTTTCCATCTTCGAAAATACCATAGTACCGGTTTAGCACTCCGACCTTCGAGTCTGTCTTTGAACTGAGAAAAACAATCCACCTGTAAACTCCCTCAAAAGAGATCGGCAGCCTAAGCTTGTCACGTATCTCTTTGCAGAGATCCTCGTATTCGCTTCTTGTCGCTTCCTGCTTTCGCAGCCAGAACGAATCGACTATTCCATGGACCAATGTGAAACCGCGAGCCTCAGCCAGAGTTGCAGCCTCTCTCAGAGATTTTCTGCTGAAGGCGCAGGTC
>Ga0209237_1000088_pt1 | contig 42646 bp, 50 predicted proteins | sample GraSoi013_1_40cm_2_FD_185820 | JGI IMG/M metagenome (GOLD analysis project Ga0209237, IMG submission 185820) | Grasslands soil microbial communities from the Angelo Coastal Reserve, California, USA - Sample 10_02_2013_1_40cm (SPAdes) (version 2) | ecosystem: Environmental > Terrestrial > Soil >...
TGATACTTCGATGTGGAGAGTCGAGTGGATGGCGCTCTCCTGTTCAAACTCTTGAACTAAATATCCCGATCTCCATTGTTTCAACAGTTGGAAAAATGGCATCGCAAGTACCGTTGCTTACGCTAGCCCGACTCTTGGTCCTGATCGGCGGCATCGTCCTCTTGATCGGGGGAATATTGCAGGCTATTGACGTTGGAGGCCTGACGGATTTCAGCACCAACTTGGCCCGATTGGGAAGTCTCACGGGCATCGTCGTGGGAATCCTCGTGGGAATCCTGGCACTAGTTGGATCAAGAGAAGTCGCCAACCCTGCATGGAGCCTCATCCTCCTAATACTCGGCTTATTTGTAGGAAGCCTCGGCGGCATACTGGTCTTCATCGGGGGCCTAATCGGCCTTATTGCCCACTACGTGAAGATCTAACGAAAAGATAGATTGGAAACAAGGTGATCTGGTGGAAATAGAAGTATACAACTGCGGTTGCAAGGTTCGCATCTACGAAGTAGAGTTTGGCGAGTCAAAGAACGACCTTACAGAACGACCCAGCCTTATTTCGGACTACAGCCCTTGTTCTAAGCATAAAAATGTGCGGAGGATTCCTCCTAGAGAGGCTCGTCTCCTAAAGGTCCGAGGCGAACATGAGGCCTTTCTGAACGAGTAAGGACCGACTATCATCAAGATTCGCTCTAGTTGCTCGTAGAGAGGGCAGACCCTAGTTCTTCTTCCTATGGCGAAGATAGAGGGCTCCGAGTAGAAGCGATGCTGAAACTGCCCCGAATACAATCGGGTTGGAAGATACTAGCTGAACGCCTACCTGAACTTCGGGGCTCTCGGTAACCCCTCTCAAGTACGGTATTTCGTAGGCTCCAGTAACATATCCGTATAGCCACACCGCGAGAAATCCCCCCAGAAAGACCACAAGTGCGCCGCGAGCGGAGCCTCTGTTTCGGGTCCTAACCGGAACAGCAGTCTGGTTAGAGTCCTGGAACTGAGTCGACTCCTCTATCTCAGATGCCTCTTCCACGTGGCCTTGTTCAGGATGTGCATGTTTTGTCAGGCTGTTCAGAATATCGTCCCTTGTAACGCCGGCCGCGCGAGGCGTAGAGGATGTTTCAGGTTGCTTGCTCTGGCCGGAAAAACTGAATAGGTGCCTTGGCCTCGGGGGTTTCTTCGAATCCGACCCCAAATGTACCTGTTCCCCATTTGTTATCTAGGCTTCGGTTCGATTTGGGCGTAGACGTACTGTCGAGCGTCTGGCTTCGGACAGAATCTGAGGTTGCATGCCCCGTTCGAGCTGTCCGAGTCGGACTCCAAGTTCCGAGGAATAGACGGTTTAGCTTCCTTCACGTTCTGTTCAATAGTGAAGAACACGAAACCCGTTAAATCCATGCCCAGTGCATTCGGGTTCTAGCAATGTCCAAACCAGGTGCGGTTGACTTTCCTAGAATTAACCTGATCTCCATTCTAGCTGGAGCTCTCGCGCTTGCCAGCGTCTTTCTCCCGTGGTGGGGGATAGACGCATCTGGCTTCGGTTCCGTTGTGTCTCCCCGCTGGACCCTCTGGAACGGGCCCTCAACGGACAGTATCTTTAGAGGTTCAACGCAGCCATATCCGACATTGACCTCAGCAAGCCCGATAATCGGGGCCCTAGTAGTAATCTCCGCTCTTCTGGCTCTAGCTGGAAGTTTCACTTGGAATATTCGGCCTCTGATCGGCAGCTTCATACTTGGGGTTCTGACGTCTATTGCATATCTGGGAGTCGTCAGCTACGCTGTCACGAACTCCTGCAATGGCCAGTCGAACTGCCTGAGCGGACCTTTTGGCTCAGAAACTGTTTTCGGAGTCACTCTGAACTGGGGCTTCCAGACGGGCTTCTATCTCTACCTTTTCGCTGGGGCTCTGACGCTGGTCGGGCTGGGCTTCCATCGAATCTTCCACAAGACAACTCCAATACGCGAGACAGCCCAAGCGTCGGTGGCCGCGAGCTAAGCTCTGATCCAAACTGCAAGGCACTCTGTCGTCGGGTCAAGGTATGTTCTAATTGGGGAATTACCTGGTATCATTGAATCGGTGTTAGTCCTCTGTCAGCGAAACGTCCCGACGCCCAGGACTTGGTTTTCTTAGGTACGGGCGGCGCGGATTGCACTCCCCGCGTTGGATGTTTGTGCGACTTATGCGCGGAAGCCCGTCAAAAAAAGGGAAGATATTCTCGTAACGGGCCCAGCGTTTTCCTTACGGGTATCAATGTGCTATTTGATACTCCGGAAGACATCGCCCACAGTCTAGAGAGGGAGGACATTCATCACGTGTCCCATCTGCTCTACAGTCACTGGCATCCCGATCATACAATGGGTCGTAGAGTTCTGGAACAGCTCAATCTGAATCTTCGAAAGAGAACGAAAACTATCACTGACGTTTGGCTACCCTCTTGGGTCCGCGACGATTTCCGGAAAATGCTGGGTCTGGAGGATCATTTCCAGTTTTTTGGAAAGATGGGAATCGCGAGGATTCACGAGTTTGCGGAGGGGGAGGCGATCAAGCTCGGCAATGCAACCGTGAAGGCTTTCCGTATGACTCAGCCAGGTCTCGCGTCGTACCTTGTTCAACAGGATGGGAAGCGAGTCGTACTTGCCCTTGATGAGATCAAGGATTGGAATCCGGGAAGCGAACTGATGGAGCCGGACGTGCTGGTCCTCGAAACAGGCTGGTTCGAACACGACAAACAAGGTGAGCAGATCATACCAACCGGACACTGGATTCGCCAGTCAGAAGCCTCCTTCGAAGAGACCCTCAATCTTGTTCAGAAGATCAATCCACGCCTGGCGATTGCAACCCATATCGAAGAGTTGAACGGTCGCTCCTACGCTGACTATTTTGAACTCGAGAAGAAATACGAGAAATACCGGCTGCGCTTTGCATACGACGGACTTCGAATTTCACTTTGAAAAGAATCGTCGATTCGGAAGCGGACCGTCAATCCGAAGGCAAACAGGTTTAGAGAACAAGGAACATTAACATAACGCCTGTCAGTTTTAGGACGTCATGTCCGGACAGAGGACTCTCTCCCTTGAAATGAGAGAGTTCGATCCCACCGACTATCCGAGGCTATTGGAAATCTACAACGCGAACTATCCGGATTACGCTCGCAGCGTTGTGGAGTGGCGTTCTAGAGATGAAACCGTGGACAGGTCGAAGTACTATTGGCAAAGATACTCCTTCCTGGAGAGAAATGCGATAGTTGGATTTGGTGACGTGTCTCATGTCACCGACATGTTCCATCCGTACAAATTCTGGATTACCATCCTTGTCGATCCCTCGTCACAGGGAAGAGGAATTGGCGGCTCAATATACGAGCGATTAAGCGGAGAGCTTGGGAAACTGAATGCTGCCGTAGCCTGGGCTGGAAGCAAAGAAGACCTGCCTAGACTCACGGAGTTCTATCAGAAGCGGGGTTTTGCGGAGAAACTGAAGGCTTGGGAGTCACGACTCGACCTTCGAACAATGGATCCGTCGAGGTTTCGGGACTATTCTGAGAAGGTGTTGAGGCAGGGAATCACAATTACGAACCTAGCTGCAGAGCGCGAGAAAGATCAGGGCTCGCTTAGGAAGCTTCACGAACTTGTCCAGCAGATCTCTGCGGACATGCCGAGTCCCTCTCCTTTCACTCCGATATCTTATGAGCAATGGGAGGCGTTTGAGCTCAAGAACCCGAGTCTTCTTCCTGAGGGGTACATGATTGCAAAGGACGGTTCTAAGTTTGTTGGGCTGAGCACTGTCTGGCGGATCGAACGGGAGCCTAGAAGCCTTGTTCAGGGGAATACTGGTGTTAGACGAGAGTATCGTGGGAGGGGAATAGCGGTTGCCTTGAAGCTGAAAGTCATCGATTTCGCAAGGCGGAACGGGTATGAGAAGATGAAGACATGGAACGCGTCCAATAACGCCTCGATGTTGGCGGTCAATACAAAGTTGGGGTTCAAACGGGAAGTCGGCTGGATTACCTTGGAAAAAGACCTTGCCTGATATAGAAGGTCCCAGCTTTCTCAACGTCTCCCTCTCGCTAGTAGCTTGTCGAGAGCAGATACGGGTATTTCGGGGAAATAAGTCACTTCGAGGCCGAGGCTCTGGTAACGACCTGCAAATTGGCTAACCCTGTCAGCCTTGTATGGGACACGAAGGTAGGGAGTGCGAGACTTGGCAACCTGGGAAGAGCCGAGAGAGCTGGACACTGACAATGAGGCTGTGATCAGCCTCTACGACGGCATCAAGAAAATACTAGAGAAACAGCCGAAGGCAAAGACCAAGCCAAGCTCTGGCATCCCGAGAGAAGCAAGGCACATCTTGCGCTGTGGTCGAATTCTCAAAGTCGATATCGAACGGAAACTCGTCGTCATTACTGTAATGAAGACGGATGGCGAACTTCACCAGCTCAGAATAGAAGCAAACCAAGACTAGCTGAACAGGCGCCCAGATAAATGGATTAGGTTCGCGGCCCTCCGTTTCTCCCACTCTTGCGTCTCGAGGTCGAGTCGCTAAGACCCCCCCTCTGATAGAGAATATTTTCTGTCCGGCACTGATAATCGGCGAATCAAGCCGATCAGGGCGTGGTCTGGGCTTGATCTCGTTTTGGGACAAGACGCTTAATTGTCGGGCGGTTTCCTAACGAAAATTTTCGGCATGTCTCAGATTCGAGATCAGGGCTGAAAATGGGCGACTTCACGGATCATATTTCTCCCTCAACCGCTCCTGCGTCGTGGGATGCGATCACTTAGACCCCCCTCCCCCTTTTTCTGGAGGAAATTTCCTGTCTGGCTTGGATAATGGGCGAGACAGGCGGATCAGGGTGCAATCCGGGCTTCGATGAAAAGTCAAAGAAACGAGAAATCATCAGCGATCCCCGAACGATTCTAGGGCGAGAATTGATCCATCTTCTAGATTCGAGATCAGGGCTGATAATGGGCGATTCCAAGACTCATCATTCCATCAACGATAATGTTACACGTCGAGCCTTACCCGGTATTCTCCGAACGAGTCTCTTAGAGCGTCGCTGATCTCGCCCACGGTGCAGTCGGCCCGGACCGCGCGCAATATGTCAGCCACAAGATTCTGCTGACGTCGTGCCGACCTAGTGAGCGGTTCGAGGGCCTTCTTTACGCTAGAATTGTTTCTCGCTTGCTTCATCTTCTTCACCTGTCTTATCTGAACTCTCTCAAGCTCGGGGTCGATGCGCTGGATTTTTGGTCCGCTACTCCCCTCCGTAAACTTGTTGACTCCGACAATAATCGTTCGGCCTTCGTCAACCGATTTCTGGAACCTGTACGCACTTTCCTGTATCTCGCGATGGACAAAACCGGACTCTATCGCCTTTCGCGCCCCTCCCAGATCCTCAACTTTCTCCAAGAGATTAGTCGCGCTAGCCTCAAGGGTTCTCGTCAAAGATTCAAGATAGAAGCTTCCGGCTAACGGATCTACTGTCTTTGTCACTCCAGATTCGTGCGCGATGATCTGCTGGGTTCTTAGAGCAATTTGCACTGACTCTTCAGTCGGTAGAGACAACGCCTCGTCTCTGGAATTTGTATGGAGAGATTGTGTTCCACCGAGGACTCCCGCCAGGGCTTGAATTGCGACTCGAACGATGTTGTTGTCAGACTGCTGCGCGGTCAAAGTCTCACCGCTTGTTTGAGTGTGAAAGCGTAGCTTGCACGATTCAGGGTCTCGCGCTTTGAAACGGTCCTTCATTATGCGGGCCCAGATTCTACGCGCAGCTCTGAACTTCGCAATCTCCTCCAAGAAATCATTCCTGCAGGCGAAGAAGAATGACAGCTGGGGAGCGAACTGGTCTATCTTGAGTCCTCGACCCAGAGCCGCCTTCACATACTCAATTGCGTTTGCAAAACAGAACCCCAGTTCTTGAACCGCGTTCGCGCCCGATTCGCGGATGTGATAGCCGCTGATACTGATAGGATGCCAATGAGGCATTTTGTGGGCACAGTATTCGATGAGATCAACGGAGAGTTTCAGCGATGCCTCAGGAGGATAGATGTACGTATTCCTCGCGATGTACTCCTTCAAAATATCATTCTGTGTCGTTCCCCTCAACTTGTTCTGCGGGATCCCTTGGTCCATTCCAACAGCAACGTAGAGAGAGAACAGAATCGGCGCGGTAGCGTTGATTGTCATGCTAGTACTCACCCTTCCGAGGTCGATGCCCTCGAAGAGACGCCTCATGTCATGGAGGCTGCTGATAGCAACCCCGACCCTGCCAACTTCTCCAGCGGCCCTTGGATGATCCGAGTCGAGGCCGAGCTGTGTTGGAAGGTCGAATGCCGTGCTGAGTCCGGTCTCACCGTGTGATATCAGGTACTTGAAGCGCCTGTTGGTTTCTCGAGATGAACCGAATCCTGTGTACTGGCGCATAGTCCACAGCCGGTCCCGATACATTCCATCGTAGATGCCCCGTGTGTACGGGAATTGGCCTGGTTTTCCCAGCGACTTTGTCCAGTTTGGCGGAACATCTTTGTTCTCATAGAATTTCCTGACTGATATTCCAGAGTCAGTCGTTGGGTCCGTCAAGCTTTCTCTCCTACCTTTGCAATAATCCCCACAAGCCTCGACGTAGCTGTCTCCGGATCCAGTTCACGCTTGACGACTCTTCCTACTAACGCGTCGAGTTCTTTCTGATCTCTGAGACGCTTGACAGTTTGATGGTAGAAATCTGAGAAAGCAGCGTCTAATAGCTCAGACTCGATCCTCTTCCTCAATCTTTTCTCCCTAAGGCCTCCCGCCTCCAAATGTTTCCGGAATTTCTCGAGTGCATCAACGACTGCCGGCACACCTGTTCCCTTCGCTGCCACTGTCTTCAGAACTGGTGGCCTCCATCCATCTCTCTCTTGCAGACCGCTTGCGATATTGTAGATTGTCTTGGCCGGGTTGACTAGGTCTGATTTGTTGATGACGAACAAGTCACCAATCTCTGCGAAGCCTGCCTTGAACGCCTGGACCTCATCGCCCAACTGAGGCATCAGAACTACAACCGTTGCGTCGACTGTCGTTGCAATTTGAACCTCTGTCTGGCCCGCTCCCACAGTCTCGACGATAATGATGTCCATTCCGGCCGCGTCCAATACACGGATCGTGTTTCTTGCCGCGCGAGCGAGTCCTCCTAGGTCGCCCCGGGAGGCCATGCTTCGAATGTAGACCTTTTTCTCCAGACTATGGTCCATCATCCGTACACGGTCTCCCAGCAAAGCACCACCTGTGAACGCGCTGGACGGGTCGATGGCTAGAACTCCAACACTACGGTCCCTCTTGCGGTACTCTTCGATTGCCTTGTCGACGAGAGTACTCTTGCCGGTCCCGGTTGGACCCGTAACCCCGATGGAGAACGCTCTGCCGGTATGCGGATACAATTCTTGAATGAGTCTCTGGCTCGGCTCCCCGCCTGCCTCAACTATCGAGATGGCCTTGGCAACGGCTCTATGGTCTCCTTGGAGAACTTGAGAAGATAGGTCTCGTGCCAAGTGAAATTCTCAGTTCTGTTCTCGCCTCTAGAGCGTATTTCAAGATTCGGCGACGGAGGGGGTTAGGATAATGGAAAAATAGGAACCTCCGGGCATCTTCTATTGTTTCGTGATCGTGTTTTGGCAAAGGGTTACTGGAAGAAAATTCTAGACGAGGTCAAACAGGAACGGAAGGCTTCGCCAACTACCTTCGACAAAAAACAGCTCGCAAAGATCAAGCAAGAGAGGGTCCGGTGGGAGAGCAAGACGCTCAAACCATGGAGCCGTGAGAGCCCTGAACAGAAAAAGGAATTCCGAAACCTATCCGATATTCCGGTAAAAAGAGTCTACACACCGGAAGATGTTTCGCATCTGAACGAGTCCGAGCAGGTCGGGCTTCCAGGCGCGTACCCCTATGTCCGTGGCGTATACCCGACGATGTACCGGGGGCGACCGTGGACGATGCGCATGTTCTCAGGATTCGGAACCCCTGAAGACACCAACAAACGTCTACACTACTTGCTGGAGCACGGAGAGACTGGTCTGAGCATCGCGTTCGATATGCCAACCCTTTACGGGTATGATCCTGATAGTCCGAGGGCTGAGGGCGAGGTTGGACGTTGCGGCGTGTCGGTGGGCTCTTTGAAAGACATGGAGATCATTCTCGAAGGCATACCGTTGGAGAAAGTGAGCACGAGTATGACGATCAATGCTCCGGCATCGGTTCTAACCGCGATGTATGTTGGCGTTGCAGAGAGACAGGATCTGAAACCGAAAGAACTACGCGGAACGGTTCAGGCTGACATTCTGAAAGAGTACATCGCCCAGAAGGAGTGGGCTTTCCCACCCGAGGCACATCTCCGAATCATCCGGGACATGATGGTATATTGTACGAAAGAGATGCCACAGTGGAACTACATCAGCATCAGCGGATATCACATCCGGGAAGCAGGGTCCAGCGCAGTCCAAGAACTAGCATTCACACTGGCAGACGGGTTCGCATATGTGGACCTTGGGCTTGAAGCAGGGTTGAAGGTGGAGGACTTCGCGCCACGCCTTTCCTTCTTCTTCAACTGCGGAATGGACTTTTTCGAAGAAGTCGCAAAGTTCCGCGCTGCCCGTCGAATCTGGGCCCGGGTGTTGAAGGACAAGTACAAAGTCAAAGATTCCAGATCATTGTTGTTGAGAACGCACGCGCAGAACTCTGGCGCATCCCTAACATGGCAGCAACCTCTCAACAACATTGTACGAACAACCATCGAAGCACTGGCGACAGTGCTCGGCGGGACACAGTCGCTTCACACCAACTCTTACGACGAAGCATGGGCTTTGCCATCGGAGGCAGCCGCTACTGTCGCCTTAAGGACCCAACAAATTATTGCAGAAGAGACCGGCGTAGCGGACACTATCGACCCGTTGGCTGGGTCGTACTATCTGGAATGGCTGACTGATGAAATGGAAGAGCGCGCGTTCCAGTACTTTGACAAGATAGAAAGGGCCGGCGGTTTGCTCGACGCGATCAAGACCGGTTTCATTCAGAGAGAGATCGCTGAGAACTCCTACCGCTACCAACAGGAACTTGAGAGAAAGGACCGGATAGTTGTTGGCGTGAACAAGTACCAGATCGAAGAGAAGAAGCCAATTGACACTTTGAAGATCAACGAGGAGGCACAACGGCGCCAGGTTGCAAGGATAAACATGGTGCGGGAAACTCGAGACAACAACAAGGTCGAGCAAGCGTTGGATGAGCTACGGAAGACGTTCAAGGATGAGAAAGCGAATTCGATGTATCCCATGGTCAAAGCGGTCAGAGCTTACGCGACGCTTGGAGAGATCATGGATGTCGGACGGAAGATTTTCGGAGAATACAAAGAACCACCGATTCTCTGACCACGGGGCCGGAGCAACGACGAAGAAGAAAGCAGATTCAAAACCAGCTCGGATTAACTATGAGGTGAAGGAGCTAAGCTCCACAACTTGGCCTGATTTCGAGAAGTTCTTCGCGAAACACAACGGGGTCCAAGGCGGGTGCTGGTGCACCTTCTACCACCATACCGAGGGCCGCTTACTCAAAGAAGGCTTGGAACGGAAAGACGCGGTCGCGCTGAACCGAAAAGAGAAGAGGACTCTGGTCAATAAGCGTCGTTCTCACGGAATCCTGGTCTACGCCGGCAACCAAGCAGTTGGATGGTGCCAGTACGGTCCTAAGGAAGAATTGCCCCGGATCGATTCAGGCCGCAACTACAGCAAGCTGGACGTGTCAGATGATCAGGGCCGGAACCTCTGGCGTCTCACTTGCTTCTTCGTAGACAGAGACTTCAGGAAAAAGGGCGTAGCAGGAGTTGCCTTGAAGGCCGCGTTGGACTCGATTCAAGAGCAAGGTGGCGGAATAGTCGAGGCGTACCCGTCTACTTCTAAAGAAGGAGGATCTTGGGCCCTCTGGTTTGGAACAGTGGCCATGTTTGAGAGGGAAGGCTTCAAAGCCCATGCTAAACTGGGCGAGAAACACTTGCTCATGCGCAAGACCCTCGCGTAAGGTGCTCCATTGTTGTCAAGAGAGAACCTGAAGTTTCGCAGGACACCCAAACCTTGGAAGACGGTAGAGAGCAGGAAGATCGCGTCCCTGGGAGATCTGAGGCTTCACCGGGATCGGATCGTCTCAAAGACTGGATTCGAAATGGTCCATCCACGACTATTCGTCGACGACTTTTCAATAATCGTCCCGGTTCTTGGACACGACAAGCTAGTAATGGTCTGGAACTACCGCCATGCGATCCAAGGATGGGAACTCGAACTACCTGCTGGCCATATTGAGAATGGTGAGAGTCCGGAGGCTTGTGCTAGGCGGGAGCTTGAGGAGGAGACGGGATACTCTGCGGGCTCGTGGAAGAGGCTTGGATGGTTTCATCCCTCTCCGGGAATATCCTCGCAGAAAGCCTACGCCTATCTTGCCCGTAAGCTGAAGCGGGGAGTTTTGCATCGAGAGCAGTACGAGTTCGGTATGGAGGTCAAGACCCTCGGACTACGGGATGCTTACAAGCGGTTGTGGCATGGCGAGATTGTCCACTCGCCGACCGCGTCGGCTTTGGGTATAGCGCAACCAGAGATCCTGAGAATGAAGAGAGCTACTGTTTCGCGCCGCAGTTAGTGCAGAACGAGTTCCCCGGGGCAAGCGGGACTCCGCAGGAACGACATTTCGCCGTTGCAGTCGCCACCGCCGGTGCTTGTACCGGTGCCGAGGGGGAAGGGTTGTACTGGAGGGTTGCCTGTGCCGCTGGAGCGTACTGAGTCTGTGATTGAAGGGTGGGAGCGTATCTTAGTGTCGGTTGAGTATTCATCGCGGGCATGGAGGTTGGGACCATTCCTTTGCCGAAGAAGACTTTGACGTGAGATCTGGTGAGATAGATGATCATGATAATCCAGAAGACTAACGCATAACCTGCTTGGTACAGTCCGGTAAACGCGACGTAGGCTGCGCCAAGGATGGAAAGCACCGTGAAGATCATTCCAAGGGTCCACGCCCAACCCTTTCCATGGAGAAAGCCGACCCCGGTCGCCAGCCATATGAGACTGAAGAAGAGAAAGACTCCGCCGATAACGATTCCGACGGTACCAATCAGGGTTCCAACTGTGGGAAGAGTGGAGAATATGGCGGCCAAGCCGATGATAGCGAGGCCGACTAGAAGTCCAAGGACACCGATTAGGATCTGAACTATTGCGAGGAGCGTAATGCCGATTGGCCGGGAGGGCTTCTGCATCATGGGAAAGTCGAGTCTCACCGGAAGGTGTTAAGCGGACTGTTACCAACCTCCTTCTTGAAGAGTGAGCCGCGTCGGAATGCGTGATCAGAATGGAGAGAAAGCTTGATTCCGATGGCTTGAGATATTGGCTCGACTAGGGTGTCGAGGAACCTGTTCCTGGCATAGTGGAGCGTAATGCCATTGGGGTTCCCTTGCCGAAGAAGACTTTGACGTGCGGTCTCATTAGATAGTAGATTATTAGCAGCGAGATTATCAGCGAAAGGACACCGCTGTAATTGCCACCGATCATCTGAATTACGTTGAGGACTATTCCAATAGCGCTTACTACTATTCCTAAGTTCCATGCCCATCTTTTCCCACCTAAGAACCCAACTCCGACCGCGAGATAGAGAATTCCGACAATCAAGAATACGGCGCCGAGGACGATTATGAGTGCCGATATGGTTCCTACGCCTAGGGAGGCTAGTCCTGGATACCCGGCAGTTGTGATAGCGTTAGTAATGTCAACGGATGCGGTTAGCGTACCAAGGAGGAGCCCAAGTCCAATGAGGGCTGACCCGAAAAACAGAAGCCCTATTGCTGCCAGAATCGCTAGTACAGCTAGAACTGTTACGCCGGTTGGTCGCGGTGGTTTCGGTTGCATGGCTGCTAGAGATTCGCTCCACAGCTAGGACAGCGTGTTGCTCCCGCGGGAATGCTTGCTCCGCAATTCTTGCAAGTCATGCCCATCGATCCCATAGGTGCTGAGCCCATCGGCATTGACGAACTCATCATTGGAGGTGGCATTGCACCCGGAGCCATGGCTGGCTTGAAGGTTAGTGCGAGTATGCCGCCTATCAGTCCGAGAAGGAAGCCGATGAAAAGTCCTCCAGCTGCAGTAACCCAGCTGATTATAGAGAGTATCAAAACGATAACGCCCCACATTTTAGCGCTGGTTGGTTTAGAGTACATCATGAATCCTCCAACAACCATGATGAGTCCCATGATTACGCCGACGATTCCCAATGCCAGCGCTGTACTGCTGGCAGAGCCCGCCCCTGCGACGTTAAGCGAGCCAATTAGCGACCCTATGAATGCTATGAATGCTCCTCCTATGATTACGAATATTCCTCCGATAAGTGAAAGAACCATTGCGGCGGTTGGTTTATCGCCCATATCAGATCAGTCTCAGCGACGTTCTGACAGTATATATAAGATATTCCGTTCTCGCCGATTTTCGGCGATTCCTCCGAAATTTGGGGATTTTTTCCGGTTTTGAAGCCAGATAGCCGTTGACAGGACCAGAGCCTCGGGATAGTGTTCACGTTTCATGAAGGGCGGGGCGCGGGAAAATCGACCACCCCCCCGGGGGGTCACATAATAGTTAACAGAAAAGAAAAGTTACGGAGAAAGAATAGTTACAGAAAAAGAGCTCTGAATCCCTCCGAGGTTTTCCTCGTCAGGCTATGTTACGTCAGGGTCCGTTGGTTCGGGCATTTCGAACCCAAGTTGAACGGAGGACCGGATTCGCGGGAGTTGCAGGGTGATCTTCTTCCTGATCCAAACGGAAGGAGATGATGAAGGCGACTCCTAGTGGCGCTCGTCCCAAGTTGCCCTATAGATTAGAGGATGAAATCGAAGAAGGCTGCGAAGAACAACGCGCCAGTCATCAGTCTTATCTTTTGGAGGTCGCTGAATCCTCTCTTGGCTCCTCAGATGATTAGTCTCTCGTAGCCGAGGACAAGGATTGCTCAAACTGTCATTGTCCCAGCGGCTATCGGGATTAGTGCGTTGGTGAAGAGGAAGAGGAGTAGGAGGATTGGTTTTCGATAGACTTTCGTCAGGTTTACCGTTGCCAGAATCGGACCCTTTGAAAGGGGACGGTAAGAGGCGAAAAAAGGGAGTTTGATACTGTACGCTAAGCTAGCGCGTAACTAGGAACGCGCGTGCGCGTGTTGGAGGGTTACTTTTTGCTCCAGAGGCCGATGACATTGCCGTGCGGGTCGCCAATGGTGCCCCAGTAGCCCATTCCGCCGCCAATAGACTTACGTTTCTTAAGGATTCGTCCGCCGAGACTCTTTGCCTTCTGCTGTGTAGCGGGTATGGTGTCCACGTTGACGTAGAATGTCGTCGAGCCGGGTTTGACTTTCTTGCCGAGCATGAAGCCGCCGCCGACGCCCTTCTGCGAGGTCTTGAACATTGAATAGCCGTCGCCGAGCATTTCGAATTTCCAGCCGAAGAGTTTGGAGTAGAACTTCTTTGTCGCCATTAGGTCCTTTGATATCAGTTCTATGTGGCCGATTTCTTTTCCCATAGTAGCTGTATATTGCCAAATATTGAGTTTAAAAGTTCTCACACGAGGCTCAGAAACGCGCCTTTTTGATGTATCGACCACTCAGGCCCTGGTCAAACGGTCTAGAAACAACTGCTTGAAGCCTTTGGAATCGACGTTCTTGCAAATCATCATTTTTTCGCCTTGAATCTCGCGCTCTGGTGGCCACCAACGTCTGTCTGCAACGGTCATGCTTGCAGTGATTTCGCCTCTCGTCTCGACCTGGACCTTGTAGCCGGCAAACTCGAAGAGTGAAGGCTTGACCTTGGTCGCGACAGTCATTGGATCGTGCAACGCGAAGATTCCATGTTTGTGTATGTTCTTGCTGAGAATCGTGGCCGCGAACGCTGCAACTCGGCCCTTGCTTTTCTTGATCTCGGCATATTCTCTCAGCGTCAGCTGGTTCCTGGGGATCATTGTCACGTCGAGGCCGACAGCTTCTAAGGGGACTCTGGATTCGAACACGATCTTCGCCGCCTCCGGGTCCGCGTAGATGTTGAACTCGGCCACCGGGGTTACGTTTCCAACACCATATTCTGTTACGCCATAGGCTCCGCCCATTATCACGAGTTCCTTGATCATTTTGGCGGCATCCGGAAAACCGGTTAGTAGGGCAGCGATATTGGTTAGAGGGCCAGTACAGATTATGGTTAGGTCGCGACGCTTTGAGATAGCTAGCTCGCCAGAGATAGTGTCTAGAGCATTCTTTTCTGCGGGACGAGTCCTTGAAACTGGTAGGTTGGAATCGCCCAGCCCATCTCTTCCATGGAAGCTGGTAGCCCGGACTGCATCTCGCACAAGCGGGTTTGCGAGTCCTCGAGCAACCGGCACATCTCCTCTATTGAGGAGATCAACGACTCGCAATCCGTTCAGTGTCGCCTGTTCTACTGTTACGTTGCCGGAGACTGCTGTTATGCCTGCGACTTCTAGTTCTGGGGATTTTAGTGCGAGGATGAGGGCGAGCGCATCGTCTATTCCTCCATCTTGGTCGATGATGACGCGGGTGGGCTTCTTCGAGCCCGAGCCCTTCCTAGAACAACTTCACGATCTTCTTTGTCGGAAGAACATCTGTCAAGTACCAGAACTTGACGTACTGTAACCCTGTCCGGTACTGTAGCTCGGTGAAGGAGTTGACGGCGTCCTCTGCGACGATGGTCTCGTAGCCTTTGAAGAACGCGTCCGCGCAAGTATGTCTCACACAACAGTCAGCGTGCAGTCCCGCGAGTATCAGCGTGTTTGCGCCTTTGCCATCGTCCGCCCTCTTCAGCTCCTTCTCCAGTCTCGTATCATGGAAGCTGCTGTAGGTTGTCTTTGGAATCTCAACATCCTTCTTTCTTGGTCTGAGAGCACTGATCACCTTTGCGCCCTTCGTCCCTCTCATCGCGTGTTCGCCCCAGCGCTGGATCTCAAAGTCCCGGCGTGTGTGTGAATCGTTAGGATAGAAGACGGGAATGTCTGCGCTACGGGCTGCGTCGGCTAGTTCCCCAGACTTGGGAATTATGGGAAGTGCGCGGTCAGTCTTGATCTTCCCGTAGACAAAGTCATAGAGCATGTCGACCACCAAGACAGCGTATCTTCGATCCTTGTCGTATACGTGGGGCGCGACTGACATACTGGGATCGTAGAGTACCAGATTCTCGGCGGAGCCTTGTCCGTGAATTCTGCTCAAGTCTCCTCAATATCGGTTCAGGCATGATTTTAAGATATCAACTAGATTGGCCCGAGGGGACATCTGGGGAGAAAAAAGTTGCCCGGAAAGGCTGACGTTGTAATTGTGGGAGCGGGCATAGCCGCTCTCGCGCTTGCGGTAGAATTACAGAACAAGGGAATCTCGACAATACTTCTAGAACGGCAGAGAAGTCCAGAGGGCATTCCGCGAGGACTCACATTCCAGCCTAATGGTCTGGCGGTTCTGGAAAAGCTTGGAGCCCTAGGCAGGGCGAAAGAGGTAGGTTCTACGTCCCAGATTCTAGAAGTGAAGAGCTGGAAGGGAGAAGTTCTCTTGGAAGCGGACTACGGACTGTTGGAGCATCCCCAGAATTATCTCTTGACAGCCAACGCGACTGAGATAGAGCGGCTACTGGTCTATCTGGCCGAAAAGGTGGGGGCGCAGGTGCTGTGGGGAGCCTCATTCCAAGAAGTGATGCTAAACGGGGGTCGAGCAGATGGGGTGATCTACGAGGCCGAGGGAGGCAGAGACGAAATCAGAGCGCCTCTCGTAGTTGGGGCGGATGGCCCTCAATCTCATATCCGAACCAGTCTGGGCGCGGAGGTGAAGACGAAGAAATATCCCGATTCTTTTCTAGTCGGACTCGTAGGCCCAGTTCCGGGCTTGGAGGGCAGGGCGCGTCAGTATCAGAGTCCCGGGAAGATGCTTGGGATAATGCCTTCGGGTCCCGATGCGACCTATCTCTTCCATTGTGTCGGTCCGCGTAGTTTTGACAGTGTCAAGAAGGAGGGTTTGGCGTCTTTCAGAGAGGAGGTTGTTCAGGCGGCGCCGGAGATGGCGGACGCATTTACAGGCGTGGAGGCCTGGACGAAGATGGCGTACTTCACGCCCTCATTCATACAGGTGGAGAGGTGGGTGGGAAACGGGATCGCCTTGCTGGGGGATGCTGCGCATACATTTCATCCGCACGCTGGACAGGGAGTAAACCTGGCACTGGAAGACGCGGTGGCATTGGCCGAGGTGATCGAAAAATGCAAGGTCGGGGGAGACTTCTCGCAGGCATCCTTAATGGAATACCAGAAGCAACGGAAGATGCGCGCAAACGTGATAGGGAAACATGCCAACTATACGGTGACGTATGCGCTGAGCGATAACTGGCTGATAAAACGGCTGAACAAGAGGGCCCTCCACAAACTCAACAAGGACAAAAGGCTACAGAAGAAGGCACTGGAGATTACTGCTGGAATCTTTGAGAAGAAACCTGGACTCGTAACGTTGGCAAAGATCGGCGGAATACTGCCATAACTACTGGCTCAAGTTTCATCTGCAGAGCACGGGTATCTCACTTGTCATCGTTTTCTTTCCGCACCTGCTCCTTTACTGACTTGAAGAAATCGGTACTCTCTATTCGTCCAGCTTCTGACCGGACCGCGTCCAAATCAATTTTCAGTCGAGCATGTGTTACTTTCCGTCTTCTGAACAAGAGGAATACAGCTAGTAATAGTAAGGCGAGTAGAGCAACTATGATCCCGAAGAAGTAGAGCGGGAATGATGCGCTGCCGCCAGTCGTATTCTGGACCGTGATAACCCTGGTTGCAGAGCCAGTGTTGGGCGGTGTCGGTGAATCCGACGCCATGACAACCAGGGACCATAGTCCACCAGTGTCTGCGGGCTTTACTGTATAGGTCCCAATCCATAGTCTCAAGCCTGTGTCAAAAATGACCGGGACGGTATCGTTGACGGTGGGCGTCCCACTGTAGAGCAGGTACGCTTTCACGATGCCTGACTGGAAAACTGTTCCATCAGGATACGTGATTGTTGCGTTGAACTTGAGCTGTTGGCCAACAGCGATGGTCGTGTTGGCAGTTACGCCAATTGATAGAGCGGCAGATGTTAATTGTGGGGTATTGGTGACTATCGTTCCCGGACCGTTGTTCCCGTAGGCGTCACTATAAGCATGCCCCCCCAGAGAAGCGGTCCAGGTCCCGGTCTGATTATCCACCGAGGTCTTGTAGGTCGCACCAAAACTCTGAGACGTACTATCGTAAGTTGCGGTCAGAGTGACGCTATTACCACTGGGCCTCGCCAAGGTTAGAAGAGCGACTCCGGTCGAGGAAATTGACCCGTCGGGATAAGTCGGTTGAAAGAAAAATCTCATAGTTTCAGTCCTTTGATAGCTCGACTTGAAAGACGAGATCGAGCTGACGACCATTATCGCCCATCCCACCACAAATCGTTGAACATCAGCTGGATTCTTCACGGTGCTGCTCCCGCTCAGAGTAACTACGTAAGTGTCGATCGTGGAGTTCCTCAGACTCTTCCAACTTGCCGCCACGATCCCCGCAGCAGAGGCTACTACGGTTTGAGAGAAGACGATGGTTGAAGTCGTCTGCGTCCTTATGGTCACGGCCACGCTTTCAGACGCGTTGTATCTGCTTGCCTGTATGCTGACGGTTTGAGTTCTCTGATACGATGCACTGTCAGTGATGCTGAGGATGAAGGAGTTCTGAGCCACATTTAGTGATGGTAGAGGCATTAGTTGGTCAACCTTTGCAAGGTATTGGCCTACTAGAGAGTTAGATCCCGGGAACGATGGGCTCGGGTACACGGCTACTATGCTAAACTTGTCTTGGCCTGGTAGAGTCGTATAGTTCTGCAGCGCTGACTGGACTGTTCTGCCTAAGGGGTCCGTTACGAAGAATCTGAATTGGTACGGGGTGATAGGGGTAGCACCGGTTACCGATAGGACAAGGCTGATCGTGTTTCCTTCTTGAGACGCGGCCGGAACCGGGTTCAGGGAATATGGAACATCAGCGTGGACCCTTGGAACTGTGTTGATTGACAGAAAGGGGGCAAAGGCGACGAGCGTGAGCAGGAGCGTAAGCCGAGTGATACTGGAAACCCGCGTAATATGACTCCCCGTGAGCGTGAATAGTGAGCATGAGAGTTTAGTCAACGACTAAAGTGGCTCGTAACTTCAGGCTCTAGGACGAAGTACCGGAAAGAGTCCCAGAATTACGATTAGGGCTTGTTCCGGGCGAATACCAGATGTTTGCCCTAGGTTGTGACGGGGACGACCTCGGCTATCGGCGCCAACACCTGTTCCTCTGGCAGTTTGACGTCTCTGAATGATCGCCAGAAGTAGCTGATAGCTGTGAGATAGAGTACTGTGCAGATCATGAAGGGTAGAACTAGATAGATTGAGCTTGGATTACCAGCCCCCATGCCCATGATAGAGGCTCCGACGCCCGTGCTGATCGAGTTGGGCAGCCTCCACAGTGCAGCCACGAGAGCTGAAGCGATTGACCTCTCCTCCGGCGAGACCAAGCCCATCAGGAGAGAATTCTGCGCCGGGTTCGACATCATCATCAGCATGCTCCTGACGATATAGATCGTGGAAGCCGAGGCGAAGTTTGGCGAGAAGGGCATGGAGAATAGGAACAGAGTTGACGAGCCCTGGGTTAGAACTATGGTCCGAACAGTTCCGAATCGTCGAGCGAGCCGAGGAGTTGCAAGGTTCGCAACTCCCATGACCAGACTGTTGACACCGCCAAAGATGGGTCCAGTCACATCGTTTGCAAGGCCGTATTTGAGAAAGGCCCAGCCGGAGACGAGGGGGATTACCATTCCTGCTCCAATTGCTATCACAAATGCGTATATCACGTATCGAAGGATGATACGGCGGGCTTTTCTAGGTATAATGTGAAATCCTATCCGCTCGTCCGCCCGGGGCTGGGACTCTGATACTCTGCTGTAGACGATCATCGGGCCGATAAGGCTGAGGGCAGCAATTCCGACGAATAGGTATCTGTTCCCGGTAACGAGGTCGATCTGGTAGACTGATTTCATCACGGCTAGGAGGCTAGTGCTGAACCCGCCAAGTGCGGCGCTGATGGTTGCCACGAAGAATGAGAGGCCGAAGGCGCTGGTCCGTTTTAGGTTTCCTGCTTTGTCAGCTAGCATTGCCCCCCAGGAAGATGCATACATCGCTTCGGAGAGGCCGGCCAGAACCGCGGCCCCGAACAAATGCGAGATGTTAGTGTCGAGGCCGAAGATTGCTATTGAGAGGCTTGCTAGTACTCCGCCTCCCACTACAAACTTCTTCTTGCCATAGCGGTCAGCTAGGCCTCCAAAGAGGAGGGTAGAGGCAGCGCTAACGACACCGAAGGTTCCGAGGATGTAGCCTCCCGTGCTAAATGGGATGCCTTCCAGAACTAGGAAGACCTGCAAGGAGATGAAGAAGAGTCCTTCTGCCGCCCAGTTGAAGAAGCTAGAGTAGATTAGGAGATTGGCTTCACGGGGTATGCCCTTGTACTCGTCAAAGATAGAACCGAGCCGCTGAAACAACGAAGAGCATCCCCGAAATGTCGAACGGATGGATGTTAGAAGGGGATTCTAAAAGATTGGTCCCGCATGTGCTTCTATTGCTGGCTGGAGTTTTCAAGGAGAACAAACAGCAGCAGGTGTCTGAGGCTAATGGAAAAGAAGGGGATTGGACGGTGGAACCGTCCCGGAAATGTCTGTTCGTGAAAGCGGGGGTTATAGTTGAACCGGGCAGAGAAAGTCTAGGGACGAGTTCCTTGTCACAGTAACTGTACCAGCGCTCTGGGCCGCGAAGACGGCTCCTTGGGACGTTAGGAGTACTGGAGCTGCGTCTTGGTTGAATGTTACAATGAAGACTTTCCAGTGGCCGCCATGATAGCCGTCGGCACCGGGCGCGACTGATGCTATGCCTAACTGTCCTGCAGCGCCGTTGGTAACCTTGTAGAAGTTGTCAATGCCTGTGTTGGGAAACGCCGCTGGTGGAACGACTGTTCGGACTATCGTGCCGTTGAAGTATAAGTTACCGAAACCGGGGGTAGCGGCGAAGACCGAGCCTATGGGCAGAGCAAGAACGAAGGGAGCTAGAACGAGGACCGAGACGAGTAAGGACTTTTTCATTTGAGAAATTTCACCTCTCTGGGTTTGTGAGGTCCTAACGGTCAGGCCGACTTTATGCGTTCAGCGAGATCAGGTGTGAATTCTGTCCGAATCACGTCAGGATCAGAAGAGTCGGGAGGTTGCTTGATGAAAAATGCTTGATTTGTCCAAGGTTGAACAGGTTAGAATAGGTTAGAAAAGCCTGGTGTCGAGTAAACCTTCGGCTGGGCGACTACTCGTAAAGAGAGGCCCAATTAGGTCCTGCCTGATTCATTGGACGCTGAGTCCAATCGATCCACGGTTCTCTGGCGTTTGGCCTACCTTTGTGAAAGATAACAATCCGCTCTTGTTTTATTCCCTTAGTTATTGGCACGTGAATGTATCGACGTGATTTGAGTGGAATCGGGTCTACAATAATTCTCGCAACTTCCATCTCGGTACTCCCCTGATCCCGCCACTCCGAGGCTATCTGCTCACCAGTTTCTACAATCTCTTTTCTGCTGCCTGAACTCATCTCAACGTCTCCCACAACCAAGACGCAGGCTGAGTCATCATCTAGATTTGCTTCGATATTCTTGAGGCAACGCATCAAGTAAGAAGAATATTCGGACTGGTTTGATATCTGAAACATTCCCCGCTGAACTTTTTGGTAGTCATAACCGAGAAACCACAATCGATGCCTGTTGTCGTAGGCATATGTGTGGGCGTTGTAATATGGAGGTGAGGTTATCACCAGCTTCGCGTTGATCCCGCATGAAAAGTTCACGGCATCGTCCATGAATGCTTTGCCGTGCACCCCGGGGATCTCATGACGAAATGTCTTCTCAGCCTTCAATGCGATGCATGCAATTACGTCCTTGTTCTCAGTCTCATATTTGCCAGGGTAAGCCTCTTGCATCTTCTTAATGTGATTAGTTGTAAGTGACTTCGACCTATCGAGAGGCAAAGAGAGAGACTCGGGACGATCACCGTGTAAAATGCCCAGGATAAGCGCTAAGCAAAACCGTGCACTACGAAGATAATTCTCAGAGGTAGAAGCGAACTCTGTCAGCACAATAGAACGCAACTTCAATAGTTGAGCCAAGGTCTCTCGATGGTAGTAGAGTCTCAAGTTCAGTTTTTGTCTGAGAAAGTCCGAACCAAAATACAGTTCATTGTCATCGACATCAATCTTCCCTGAAGAACTCAGTTTGCGACGTATATGAGTGAGATATTCGAAGAAATCCGCAGGTTTTGGAGGATCAACTTTTGCAGCTGTCAACATGTAGGCCTCTGGAGATATGTCGTTTCCAAGTCCGACACGACCATCGAGACACGCTTGCAAAGGAGCGGTACCTGTCCCACTGAAAACATCGAGCACGACGTCTCCGGGTTTTGTGTACATCTGAATGAAGTAGTGAGTTAGTGGAGGGGGGAAGGAGGCGACTCTTGAACAGATCTGGTGAAAGCTATGGCGCCATGTTCGTGGGGCCACTTTGTACGAGCTAATGAGACGATTGGCGTCGGTATGCGGTATCTGGAGCGTACTCAGCAATTAGAGCTTCGTTCCGCCAGACCTGGCGCGTCCCTTTTATGACTTCGACTGGTAGCTCGTAAACGGGTTCATGATCGAAAAATGCCCCGGAAAGACTCCTTTATCTGAAAAGTCCCTTGAAATAGGACATTTTTGGCTAAGACTTGGTCCCATTGGACCGTATGGACCGTACTAAGGTTTAAATTGGAACAACGGACCGTTAATACTGATTGCAATGGGACCGAAAGTAGAGATTGCCGTTGGAGGACGCAGGGCTGAGGGTTCACTCGAGAAGATATCCCTTGACCAGCTCAGGCTCGACCCGACTAACGTTCGATTCAAACATCGAGAGAAGGAGCTCCCAGAGGGAGAGGTTGAGAGGTACATTTGGGAAGAAGAAGACGCCAAGACGCTCTACAAGCAGATCAAGACAAGTGGTGGTCTCATGGAACCTCCAGTCGTTCTAAGAACTTCTAATGAACAGTTCCTTGTCAAAGAGGGAAACCGAAGGATAGTATGTCTTCGAAAGCTAAGCAAAGAGGCCCATGAAGGAAAGCTAGCGAAAGAGGGCTACAAATACACAAAAGACCACTTCGACAGTGTACAGTGCATTGTTCTACCAAGCGAGCTTTCCCAGAAAGATGTAGACTCCCTCATCGGCACTCGTCATGTAAGCGGGCCAAAAGAGTGGGCGACTCTCAATCGTGCTTGGCACATTTACGACATGTACACCAGGGATAGCATGGACTTCGACGAAATTCGACAAATTCTAGGCTTTGGGAAAGGAACAGTGATCAGAATGGTCAAGGCATTTGAGAAGACGATGGAATATGGGAAGAAGCATCCAGAAGACAAGTACTGGTTTAGGAAATTCACCTATTTTGATGAGCTGTACAAGAAGCCCGAATTGAGAGATTGGATTGAACAAGACCCCCAAAATCTTGACGCATTCATAGAATGGGTTGCCATGGGAAAATTCAACGACGTTCGCGATGTCAGGATCCTTCCTGGCCTTCTTGGTGACCCCGATGCTGCGAAAATATTTCGTAGCCCTCAGGGAGACATCGTGAAAGCAAGAAACATCCTCGCCCTTAGGGACCCGACAATTACTAGCCAGACCTTTGCGGCAGTAAAGAAAACCATTGAGGCTCTAAGAGCTATACCTCGAAGTGAGTTCATCCAGGCCACACACGATTCTTCGCGCGTCAAGCTACTGAAGGAATTGCGTCTGGAAGTGGATGGTCTCCTCGATGACATCGGCAAGATGAAAGCCGAACCACCAAAGAGTGGTGAATAGCGTATGTCTCAACAAGTTCTCTTAGATCTGGACTCGATTGAACCCAGCAAGAAACAAAGTAGGGCCGTTTTCGATTCTGACAAACTGCTGGAACTCGCCAACTCGATCAGGGAGCAAGGCGTCCTTCAACCGATTCTGGTTCGCCAGATGGGTCCGAAAAAGTATGAGATAATCGCTGGAGAGAGAAGGTTTCGTGCCTGCAGATTGATTGGATTGTCTAAGATTCCCGCGATCGTAAAGTCTTCTGATGAAACTGCATCTATGATAGGTTCATTTCTAGAGAACGCACAACGGGAAGACCTCAGTCCGGCCGAGAAAGAAAACGCTCTGATAGCGTTGTGGAGAACGGGCAGGTTCAACGCGTCGAAGGACCTTGACAAAGCACTGGGTTATACATCTGGATATTCTGGTGCCATTATTGAAGCTAGAGAATTCAGGGACAAATACAACATTCCACTTGCACTCACCACCACTACGATCATATCGACGAAGGGACTTCCTGAGGACATTCGTCAACGCCTTCTCCTGAGAGTCATGAAAGACGAGGGAAAATTTGGACAAGTTAGAACGGTTCGCGAATTGAAAGCGGTCATTGACAAAGCACCCCCACAGATAGTCAAGAGAATAATCGATGACATGGCCGACGTCGATGAGGCGAAGAGAGTAGTCGAATTGTACCTACAAGCAGCTCAAAATGAGAATCTGAAGCCTTTGGCCTCGGCATTGGCAAAGGGTGAAGTGAGCTCTGCCAGTGGCGACAAGACAATCAAACTCTACACCAAACTTACCCAAGGTGGGGCGACGCTCAACGCCGAGATGATTGCAAGAGACCTCGAGGAAGTCAAGCGCCAGACTGCCCTCAATGTTGTGCATGAGAAGCTGATCGAAGAGGCACGAGTCGAAGTGTTGACGGGTAGGAAAAGCGCCATTGAGTTCAAGATTGCTGATCCCGGTGAGGGTTTTGTCCGTGAAGTCAGCGATGTTGCGTGGAGAGTTCAGAAGTGGGGAATTCCAAACTTGATGGAGGCAGGTGCGGAAAGGTGGAGAATAGCAACAAAGTACTTCAAGGAAATTGATGCCAAAATTCACTCCCTTCTCGGTTATACCAGACTCGAACAGAATTCCAGCTGATGATGCAATCGAGCATCATTCCCACCCAACTTCGTTTAGAAGCAAACCAGCATCAAATCGAACAGAACCAACCAGTGATTCTTTCCGTGCACCTAGTTGAACAATGGGGAAACCCTGTCTCCAGCGTCGACGTTTCCCTATATGTCGACCACCCCGATTACGGAACGCCTCTGTTGCTAAGCAATCAGATGACCGACGTGCACGGCAAGGCACTGTTCGAGATTACTCTTAGAAGCTTGGGCAACACTACACTGACCGCCTATGCAGCAAACCTGACAAGCCCCCCAGCCACTGTCGAAGTCCTGCCTTCTTCGCTCCCGCCTCTTGGTCCAAGAACTTGGAACGGAGTCTTGCGTTCCCTAGGGAGGATTGGAGTCGACCTCAACACTGTCATAGGCCAGGAGATCTCACAAGGGCATCACCCTACAAAAGAGGAGTTGTGCCAGCGACTTGGACTAGATTACCAGAGGGCAAATGACCGCAACAAGGTTTCCACGGCTCTCAATCATCTCAAACAATCATTTGATTATGTTTGGCGAGTTCTATATGAGCAAAGTTCGGAATTCGGGAAGGACTTCGCTAGTTTCATGCGAGACAGCGCCGGATACTTGACGTGGAAGAATTCTTCCGACTCTCCATATCCATATCTGAAATCTCGCTATCAATTCTCGGACGAAGAGATACACAAATTATGGGTTACATCCCGGCTGTGGGACAATTTCGTCTCAATGGCTAACAAGCAGAATTTACACCTGTTCGTCGCCTATTATGATGGGGATACCGCCTCGCATCGATACAAGCAACCCAGCTTTTGGGAGTATGTTCTGAAGCAGATAGAATCAGCTTCTCATTGGGCAAAAGCTTTGCTAACAATTCTCACGCGACATAGGGATCTAGGGATGATGCTGACATCTGGAGAGCCAACGTTCAAGGCAGTCGAGGGGGCGGAAACGATTCGCCATATGATCACAGAACAAACGACCCCTAGGTTCAGATGCCCATCCTGTTGGGAGAACGGAATCAGAATAGAATTCTCAGGAACAACGGCCTACTTCGACCACATCAAGAAGACGCATTAGTGGACGTTCGGCCTGATAGCTGAAGCGGGGATCCGGGTGGATCGTCGGGCCGGAAGTTGCGGCCGTACAAGTAACGCTTATATCTTGACGTGACGTATGTGGCCGCATGGTTTTCACTCTAAGGGTGAGGATTGCATCAGGAGAAGTCGAGATGCAGGGTCCGAGGTCGGAGATTTACGAAACAATAGATGAGTTGCCGAAAATCGTTGGCAAAGTGCGTGAGGCTCTTTCCATCTCGCAGGCCCAAATGGAGCAGAGAATTGGAAATACTGCCTTTCAAGTCACGCCTGAAGAACCCGAGCACGCTCCCGGCATTGATAGGGCTACAGGACTCAACGACGCCATTGTGAAACTACTTTCGACAGAATGGGGAAAAAGACCGCGAAGGTGGTCAGAGCTAGATCATGCTCTAAGACAAAACGCGCTCAATTACAGCAGGGGAAGCATAACCGGTGCCCTCGCGTACCTAGTGAAGTCTGCCCGACTTCGCCGACTTCTGATTGATGGAGTCTATGGTTATCAATTGCCACCACAAAGGCTTCCAGGTCCAACACTTGAGGATCGCAAGATAGAAACTGCGTCACCCCCGAACCCTGGAAATAATGGCGAAGGCTTAGGGAAACGTGGAAAGGCGGAAACGAGCATCATCCTTCAACAGATCGAGAACAAACTGATCCCTCAAGGCTTTTTCAGCACGGCAAAGAACACTGGCGAGGTACGAAGTGAACTGGAGCAACGGCTTGGCCTAGAATTTCAAAGTCGAAAAGTAAGCCAAGCTCTAGGAGAACTCTACCAAAGGAAACTTCTCTCGAGGACTGGATCAATCGGCACCTTCCGCTACGTAATTGTCTGACACCATGCTGGATCCCGACAAAGTTCCCGTTGCACAGTCAGCGTTACTCGTGATCGATGCGCAGGACTCGTTCAAGATTGATCCCAGATGGGACCGGCGCAACAACCGCGCCTTTGAGAAGAATGTAAGTGCGCTGATCGAAGCGTATCGTGCTGCACATTTGCCGGTCGTGTTCTTCTTGCATACTGACAGTGACGAGGGTTTTGCCAGAAACAGCCCCGCATTCAAGCTGATGGAATTTCTTAAACCCCGGGTGGATGAGCCCGTTATGGTCAAGAATACGAGAAACTGCTTCACAAGCACGACGTTACAACCTTACCTGATTGAAAAGGGCGTGAGGCGCGTCTGCATCGCGGGCATCCAAATGGAGCAGTGCTGTGAGACGACCGCGAGGATCGCGGCAGACCTCGGCTACGCGGTGGACTTTGTCACGGAAGCGACGATGACCTTTCCCATTCCGAACTGGGACAAGCCAGGTGAAGAACTCGGAGTCGACGCCATACGGGAACGCACAGAATACGCCTTGCGTCGCCGCTTCGCACGCATCACTACAATCGCACAACTTACGGAGGAACTAAAGCCGCTCAACGCGGTACAACAACGGCGATAGAAGAGATTGGCTCGTGAAGATCTTCTTGAGTGAGAATGCATTTGTCGCAATAGTGACGGCGGCCGTTGAAACTTTTCCGCAAGAGACACTCGGAACCTTGATCGGCTTTCCGAATCCAGAGAAAATCCTAGTGCAACTTGCTGTCCCGTATCAAACAGCTGACAGAACCGAAATAGACGTCTCTCCCAATCCCAACAGGAGTGGAAGGATGGAAAGATTCCTGCATAGAGTAACCCTCATGGAGACTGTGGGGGACTTCCATTCCCACCCATCTATCCCTTTGGAAACAGGATACAAGCTCAGTAAAGAGGATAAAGCGTCCACGATGATAGAAGGGCTCGGATTAGTGGTTGTGATCAATCGAGACTCGATAGAGAGGGCTTGGGAACATATGGAAAAGGGATCCCTGTGGGGGTCCGTATACCCCTTTAGTCTCAGGTTGACCTCATGGTACAAAAATGATGAGGGTCGCTTTGAGATCGCGTCTATTCATTGCCCATATGCCCTTGGACTCGGCCTCTGAGGCTTGCGCCAGGGAAACAGCTCGTTACGAGGTGCTCGTCGCCGTCACTTACAGGTTTTCCCAAGGGAATGTTTTGTGTTTCTTGTAATACTCGACCAAGCCTCCTTCTCGCATGAGTCCCCGCAGAAACTCTGGAACTGGCAATGCGTGGAATACCTTTCCATCTTTGACTTTCTTGACGGTCCATTCTTGTAGGTTGATCTCAAGTTCATCCCACGGAGAGATTTGTTTGGTTATTCCTGGGACCTCTAGGGCTGGTAGGCCGATGGCGAAGCTATTCCGATAAAATATTCTTGCAAAGCTTTCTGCGACTACGGCTGCTACTCCTGAGTATTTGATGGCGACTGGTGCTTGTTCGCGGCTGGATCCTCCTCCGAAGTTTCTTCCTGCAACGAAGAGGTCACCTGGTTTGACTTTCTTGTAGAATTCGGGGTCGAACCCATACATGGCATATTTCGCCATCTCCACAGGGTCGTTCGTGCGGGCTTTGAACCGGAAGGGTATGATGATGTCCGTGTTCACGTCGTCGGGCCAGACCCATGTTCTGCCCCGGATGATCGTGGACGGCGGTGGGAGGCTCATAGGTATCTCCTTGGATCGGTAATGTGGCCTTCCAAGGCTGATGCTGCGGCTGTTGCTGGAGATGAGAGGTAGATTTTGGCGGTTGTGGCGCCCATTCGTCCCACATAATTTCGGGGAGAGGTGGAGAGACAGGTTTCATTCTCGCCGAGAACACCGAGATGCGTGCCAACGCATGCGCCGCAGGTGGCGTTGGTGAACACTGCTCCAGATTCAAGAAACGTTTCCACCAGACCATCCTGGATTGCTCTTTCGAACACGTTTTTGGAGGCGGGTGTGATTATGCAACGTGTCCCGGCCTTTATTTTGTGTCCTTTGAGGATCTTGCCCACGACCTGGAGGTCCTCGAATCGTCCGTTGGTGGAGGAGCCGATGAAGACCTCGTCCAAGTGATCATCCCTGAATTCGCTGGCTGTACGCACTTTGCTCTCGTTTCCCGGACCCCAGACCTGGGGCTCAAGAGATCCAAGATCGATTTCGTACTCTTCTTTGTAGTGGGCCTTTGGTCCCGCGTGGACCTCGAACATAGATTTCCGGTTTGCCGTTTTGAAATAGTCCTGTGTTGCGGCGTCGACTTCGAAGATGGAGAGTTTGCAGCCACACTCCATCGAGTTGTTGCTGATGCAAGCCCGTGACGAGATGGAGAGGCTCTTGACCGCTGGACCCTTCCACTCCAACGACTTGTAGTTCCCCCCATCTTCTCCTACCATTCCGATGAAGCGGGTTATGACGTCCCGAGCGTAAACGCCCTTCTTGAACTGGCCTGTAAGGTTGATCTTGATGGATTCTGGGACCCGGACCCAGAGCTTGCCGCTCGCCCAGACAGCAGCCATCTCCGAGCTGCCAATGCCCGTGGCGAAGGCGCCTATCGCCCCGGCCTGACAAGTGTGAGAGTCAGCGCCAAAGAGAACCATACCCGGCACAACATGGTTTTCGAGAAGATGCTGGTGGGATATGCTGCCCTCGACAAGCCGGACCCCTTGCTGTTTGACGAACTCTCGAATCAGAATATGGAGATTAGCCACTTTCTCGTCAGGAGCCGGAAAACTGTGGTCTATGACTAGGTGGATTTTTTTCGGGTCCCAGACCTTCTGGACGCCCATCTCACGGAAGACCTTGATCGCCAAGGGTCCCGTACTGTCCTGGGCCATCGCCATGTCGGCAGGTAGAACAGCAATCTCTCCTGCATGGTGGGTCTTTCGGCCACCGTCAGCCTTGACGCTAATGATCTTCTCCGCGAACGTAAGCGAGTCGTCGTTTAGAATCGTCTGAGACAACTAGGTCGCGAGGGCGAAACAAAAACTGTCGTTATTAAAGATGAACCTTGGCGAGATGTTAGGAATATGCAGGCTTCCCCAAAGTTGCCGTTGAAGAGCCAACGGCTGTCACTCAGAGAATTCGTAGAAGCCGATTGGCAGAGTGTTCATTCCCATGCTTCCGACCCCGAGGTCTTCCGCTATGTGGAGGGCGGCCCTCTCAACGAGCAACAATCGAGAGACTCAGTCCAGAGGGCAATTGTAAACCAGAGAGAGAATCCTCGGTTCGACTTTCGTCTCGCAGTGACGTTGAAGAGGGAGGGCAATCTGATAGGTGACTGCAGGATACGCATCTTAGACCCAAACCTTCACCCGGTGTATCGACTTCTAGGTCAAGCCTACATCGGATTCTACCTCAACCGCAAGTTCTGGGGCCAAGGGTACGCCAGTGAAGTTGCAAAGGGTCTCTTGCTCTCGGTTTTGACCAGCTGGGGCTGCACAGGATTTTTGCATGGTGCGATTCAGAAAATCTTGCTTCTGCAAGAGTTCTAGAAAAGGCTGGGATGCGACGCGAGGGTGTTCTTCTGAAGAACTGGACAGTGAGGGGAGAATTGCGTGACGCATTTCTCTACGCGATCACCAAATCCGAGTCGAGCAACTTGGATGAGAGAGCAACCAATTCTTGAAAGGACAGAAGTTCCCCCTGGAGTCAGGAGAGAATGCCAACTTCAACTTTTGTCCCCAGAAATTCCCCTAAGCTGGCAGCCTCATCCCTGACAAGCTGTTTTTGGACTGAGCTGAGGTGTCCGAATGGTTGCACCCTAACTTCAGTGAGGCCGCTCTTACGACGTTGTTCCCATACCCCTCCCGCGACTCCGTCGATGAGCAGAACAGGTGCGTTGCCTTCGAGCGTCCTAAACACTCTGGCTCGATAGCTCTGAGAAACGAAAAGCTCTCGAGGGTGATAGAACATTACATAGCAGTCCCAGCTCGGAAGTAGGTTCACAGAACGAACCCTTTCGACATCGGCGATCCGTTCAACGTCTTCTCTTCGAACCCATCTCTGTTCGCCTTCAAACTCAACCTCTGCTAGCTCGTCTGCAATATGCTCCATCAACATCTTCGCCTTGTCGGGACGAAGGCCCCACCAATGACCAATATCGCGATAGGTGGCCGGGCCATATGTAGAGAAGAATCGCCGAAGAAGCATATTCCAAGCCTCATCCCCACTAGGCTCGTCCCATCTTCCGATCCATTGATCCGGCCGGACGAATGTGACTTTAGATCCCTCGCTGGGGCCGAAGCAGAGGTATCCCTGTTCGGCTGCTGGGTTCAGGAGGTTACCCCAGCCTGAGAGCATATGTTTTGCGAACACTCGCGCTCATTCCGAGACGCTTGACGACTTCCTCAGCAAGTCGTTCTCTGGTTAGAATTCGTCCGTCAAGTGCCTCACGTATTGCACCGACGATTCTCTTCCTCTCTTCCACATCAATCTCAGGTGTGAGCCAGTCTCGTTTGACAACCGATGTCACTTTCCTGGCGGCCACGTAGACGGACAGGTCGGATGCTGAGATTAGGTGAAGAGTCCCACGCATGCACCAAGTCTTCACAAGAGAACGATGCTTCCAAAGAGCGTCTTGAACATCCTGCCTCGTGATGCCCTCGACCCTCGCCCAGATTGCTAGCGCGGCGTACGACAGGACTTGGGCCTGGACCCCGCAGAGGTCCGAGACAACTTTCTCTACTTGCTCTTTTCGAGCTCGTGTGGCAAGATGATGTCTTGACAAACGCCAAGAGTTCACTTGAGCTCTGGAGAGTTTTACGACCATGCTATCCGACAATCCATAATTGGGGAATCTGTCCTCGACAATGCTACTGTTCATCCGTCGGAGACGGCAGGGTTCGAATGTCACGTACCTCTCCTATCGCGAGAAACATCGATATTTTGTGGCCTCCGAAACTCCCACTCATGATTTTTTCATCATAGGTACGCATCTTCAATCCGGCTTCTTTCAGACGCTCTTCAAGACTTGTCCTTGAAAACCCGGGGTGCCTGTCCAAGGGTTTGCTCAAGAGTTTCTTAGGGTGGTGTACTCGCCATTTCAGGTTAGATCTTGTCAGCCATGCTTTGGGAAAATCGGTGAAATCGACGATCAGAATGGCTCCTTGCTGCTTGCAGACTCTAGCAGCTTCGATGAGAGCCTTGGACACATTGGGAACCTCGTGAAGAACACCTTTGAGCAGAACGTAGTCAGCCGAACGGTCTGGTAGAGGAATACGGAACACATCTCCAGTCAGCACGATAATGTTCCGGACACTTCTGAGTCCCTTCTCTGCCTCCTCGACGCGGTCATGCTGTGATTCGACTCCGTAGACCTTTCCCTTGTCTCCCACTATATCGGCGAGACCTCGAAGCTCATCTGCCTGACCGAAGCCCAGATCGACAACTGTTGAATGAGCCCGTATCCCAAGCTTCTGTAATATGTCGCTCACGACTACCCTATCCTATCAAAGGTGAGCTGGCCTATCTTTCACACTTCGGGCAGGCCGCTAGCCGAGGTCGGCATCGCTCCTCTTGATTCTTGGGACCCACCCTGGAACAGTTTGTCTGTATCGGCGATAGTCTTCGCCAAACCTTCTCTCCAAACCTTTCTCCTCACGACCAATTCCGATGTAGATGATAGGGAGACCAATCCATCCTAGAATGGCTAGAAATAGAGAAGGAATCGTGACTATGATTCCAAGGTAGATAAGGAAACCCCCGAGATAAAGCGGGTTCCGAATCAGCCGATACGGGCCCGTCGTAACAAGAGCCTTCGCAGGCCGGGTATAGAGAGGGGTGCCGTTTCCCGTATTGAATATCGTGGAGCTTGCCCAAAACCGGAGAGCTACTCCGCCAAGAATAGGAACAATCCCCAGGTAATTGTATGGCCAGGCTAGAATCGTTCTCAATCCAAGGAAAGCATCAACCCATAGCCCAAGCAACGCCCATGCAACAAAGCCTACCAAAATAACTGCCTCGAAGAGGGCTGGTTTTACAATATCACTCATTGCTACCGTCTGAGCGAGAGCACTGGTCTGCGGTGTGGGTCCAAAATTCTTCCGGTTGCTCAGTCCCATCTGTGCTAGTTGCGCTTGTAAAGCTAAAGTGCCTTCGGGCCGATCAAACATATCGCGGTCAGTTTGACTGCTGAAAAGACACAGGTACGGCCTCAGCTACCACTGAAGACCCAGCGTCTCCTGCTCAGAGAATTTGCGGAAGATGACTGGCAACCCGTCCATTCCTACGCTTCTGATCCTGAGGTCTTCCGGTACGTTGAAGGCGGCCCTCTCAACGACCAACAGACCAGAGTCTCGATTGAAAAGGCAATAGCAAGTCAGAGAGAAGACCCTCGACTAGACTTCCGTCTCGCAGTGACACTGAAGGAGGAAGGCAGGTTGATAGGTGACGCTAGAATTCGCATTCTCGATCCAAATCTACATCCAGCCTATCGTCTTCTAGGTCAAGCATACATAGGATTCTACCTCAACCGACACTACTGGCGCAAGGGGTATGCCAGTGAAGTGGCGCAAGTTCTACTCGCGTTTGGTTTCGACCAGCTACGGTTGCACAGGATCTTCGCATGGTGCGACGCGGAGAACCTTGCCTCAGCTAGAGTTCTAGAGAAGGTCGGGATGAGACGTGAGGGACTTCTGCTGAAGAACTGGACAATAAGGGGAGAATGGCGTGACGCGCTTCTTTATGCGATGATCGAGTCTGAATGGAGCAGTTCGAGAGGGTCAATTCCTTGAAAAGCTAGATGTTTCTCTCGTGAGTTATGAGAGAACAATTCGACTAGGGCCATCGATCATCTAACTGAGGGGAGAGAGTGCCTTCTCTCTTGCGAACTAATCTACGCGTGGAAAGAGAGAAAAGAACAGAGATGCTACGCTCCACTAAGGAGCAGAAGAACCTTGGAAGTTCGCGACTTCCCGTCTTATCGCAATCAGATTTTCGACCTGTACAATGCTCGAAAGTATCAAGAAGCCTTAGCAGTAGCGTTTCAGGCGAAAGAGAAATTTCCCGAGAGGAGTGCAAAAACCTCCTACTGGATTGGCTGTCTCAAATCCAGGCTCGGAGAATCAGAAGAGGCTCTTCAGACGCTTGAGAAGGCTTCGAAGGATGGCATTTGGTGGCCAGAACAAGCTCTCATGATGGAGCCGGACCTTGAACCGCTTCAAGGCAGATCCGAATTCAAGGTGATAATCGCAGAGAGTCAACGCCTCAAACAGAGAGCCCTGTTGACAGCCAAACCGGGCGTGATGGTCTTGACTCCTCGAAACTTTTCTCCCGAAGAAAGGCACCCTCTCATTATCGCGCTCACCCAGAGGGTCGGGCATCCCGGTGAATTTGCGGAATATTGGAACGGTGCTCGGAATCAAGGGTTTCTTCTGGCTGTCCCGCATTCTTCGCAGCCAATATCCTCTGAAGAATATTGCTGGGACGACCCGGAGCGTTCAGAGCATGACGTCGAGTGGGCGTACAAGCAAGTTCGGGACAAGTACAACATTGACACTGCCAAAGTGATAGTGGCAGGTTTCTCTCAAGGAGCAGCCCTTGCCGTGTACCTGACCTTGAACAGAACATTTCCCTGCCGTGGGTTTATCGCCGTTGCCGTATCGGATTGGGTTGCGCCTGAGGACAAACCTGCAAGCCAGCGAGAGCGTCCGAGCGAAGCATTCGCGTCATTCATTAGGGCAAAGGACGTGAGAGGGCTGAAAGGCGTAGTTATCATGGGCGAAAAAGACGCCTTCCTCCCAAAGATCAAAATGCTCCTCGAAGGATTGGTTGAACGGGGCTTCAAGGGCAAGATGGATGTGGTGCAGGACCTGGGTCACGAATTTCCGACGGATTTCGAGAATCGGCTGGAATCAGCAACTAACTTCTTACTCAGCTAACAAATCTGAGTAGGAGTATTGACCATGCTAAAAATTCGCAAGGCAAGTGCTGAAGACGCTCCCCTGATTCTATCGTTCATCCGCGAGTTGGCTGAATATGAGCGGGAACCCGGTGCGGTTCGAGCTACAGAAGACGACTTGATCAAGGATGGCTTCTCAGCGAATCCCAAGTTCAGGGTGATTATTGGCGAGTCGGATGGCAAACCGGCCGGTATGGCCTTCTTCTTCCACCATTACTCCACCTGGCAGGGGAGGCAAGGAATTTTCTTGGAAGATTTCTTTGTCCGGCCAGAGTTCCGAGGCAAGGGGGTCGGCAAAGCCCTCATGGTTCACCTCGCACAGATCGCCCTCGCAGAGAAATGCTACGGAATGCGATGGGAAGTGCTCGACTGGAACACAACCGCCATAGACATCTATGGGAAACTGGGAGCTCGTTTCAGAGAGCATCAACGAGTCATGCAGATCACAGGCGAAGATCTGAAACGCCTATCTGAAACAGAACTGTGATCGATATCATCCCAACTCTCTTAGGAAATGCTGGCCACAGTTCTGATCGCCTCAAACGCCTCTCCGAAATCCTCGATCAAGTCTTCTGTCGCTTCGATTCCAATCGATACTCGAATTAGTCCATCTGTGATCCCGAGTCTCTTCCGGTCCTCGGGAGACACTCCTGAGTGTGAGGTGGCCGCTGGTCTAGTGAGCAGGCTTTCGACCCCACCAAGGCTCGGGGCGATGATCGGAATAGTCACGTTTTTCATGAATTGCTCGGCTGCTGTCTTCCCTCCTTTTGGCTCGAAACTGAGCATGCCGCTGAACCCGTCAAACAACTGTCCAGCCCGGTTATGTTGTGGATGACTCATGAGCCCAGGATAGTTCACCTTGGCGACTGCGTTGTGCTCCTCCAGAAATCTCGCAATCTTCAGAGCGCTCTCGTTATGGTGTCTCATGCGGATCGCGAGCGTCTTCATACCACGATGTAATAGGAAACAGGCGTGCGGGTCCAGGCTTCCACCGAGATGATCCAGCCGATGCTTGACCTTGCTAACTAGATCCGAGCTTCCAATCACCGCCCCAGCAACAATGTCCGAGTGGCCATTCAGATATTTCGTACCGCTGTGGAGTGAGAGGTCATATCCATGTTCGAGGGGACGGAAGTTGATCGGGCTCGCGAAAGTGTTGTCGATCATGGATACGAGACCATGGGCTTTCGCGAACTTGACGACCGCTTTATGGTCAGCTACCTCCAGCATTGGATTCGTCATCGTCTCAACATAGATTGCCTTCGTATTGGGCCGTAGTTTCTTCTCCCATGACTCCGGATCATTGCCATCGATGAAATCGTATGATATCCCGAATGTGTGGAGATCTTTCGTGACAAAGTCGTGGGTCCCACCGTACAGGCAGTTCTGGATGAGCAGGTGATCCCCGTTATAGAGGAAGGTGAGTAACGTGGTGGAAATCGCAGCCATTCCGCTCGATGCCACAAGAGCGTCCTCCGCACCCTCGATCGCGGCCAGCTTCCCGTGGAGCGCCCTAGCGTTCGGCGTGTTGTTCAGGCGAATATACTCGATATCATGGTAGCCTGGTTCGCTGCGGGTCTCAAACATGGCCGACTGGAATATCGGCATGCTAACAGCTCCCAAGACGCGAGGTTCCGGCTCACCGGAATGAATCAGTTTAGTCTCGATGTGCTTGAATTTTTTCTGTTTCAAGACAAGAACCTGATGTGATTATCACTCAGCAATCATTTCTCGGATAGCTAAGACCCTTGCGCCCAGCGCCGCTACGCAGATCCCCGGACTCCGAGCACGTCTCCATGCAATAACTGTTCAGACTCTAGAGGCCACCCCTTGGTTCTTGTACAACATTTTTTCGTGCTGGTACAAGAGTATGGTTTAACCTTCACAATACCCTATAGCTAGCGCCTTGCCTGTCTATTCGACGCGTAAATTTCTTGTTCTGATTCTCCTGTCGGTTCTGGTCGGATTTGCCCTTTTCAGCGGAGCGCGATCTGCCCTCAACTATCTGTCTCGATCAGCAGCTCAGCCTGTGGGCCCGGATTACAGTCTCGCCTGTTGCTGGCCCACGAACGACGGAATCGTGAACGCCCCTGTCGCATCCACCTCCGACTCGTCCCTGACTTCGTGGGTCACTGTGAAGAGCGTAAACAACTTCTCTGGGAGTGTAGCGTTGAGAGTGAACCTCGGACTGCCAGTCTCGGTCGCTCCGAACCTGGTCAATCTCATGAGTGGAGGCAGGGTCCAATCCGCCGTAACTTTCTCTATTCCGAGAGGCACGCCTGTGGGAGCCTACAATGGCACGTTCACAGGAATGAGCGGCACCCTGGTCCGCTCAGTCCCCATCAGTGTGAACGTGGTTTCGCCTCCGCCTGACTTCGCACTCAACGCCAGCCAGACTAGTGTGGGCATTCCAGCTGGCGCCAAGGGATCAATCTACGTTGGCGTGTCGAGCCTGAGAGGTTTTGAAGGGACGATAGGCCTGTCGACATCTGTCTCCCCATCTGGCTTGAACGCGTCAATCACCCCTGCCAGCATTACTCTGGTGCAAGGAGCATACGCGTCTGCGACCCTAAGCGTAGGGCCGATTCCGTCGGTCGGACCCGGCCAGTATTCAGTTACAGTTGTTGCTAGGAGCGGTGGTATAGTGCATTCGGAAGTCGTCTTAGTGGCTGGAGGATCGAGGGGGCCCGACTTCAGCCTTGTTTGTTGTTGGCCCACGAACGATGGGAACGTGACTGTTTCGGTGGGCTCAACTTACAACTCATATCTCACACTCTGCCCACGTCGATCTCGCCATCCAAAGTCCTTTTCTCTGCGAGTAATGGAACGAATGTCCAGGCCGGTATCACAATTTCAGTACCGGGAGGGGCATCGCCTGGCATTTACGCGGGCAAGTTGACGGGGACAAGTGGCTCCTTGGCGCATTCCATAGGTCTCACTGTTAGAGTGTTGTCCTCCACGCCGGATTTCATCATCGGGGCTAACGAGACTTTCCTGCAGATCAGTCAGGGCTCGTCGCACGAGGTTACCATAACGGTGACGAGTGTCAATGGATTCGCCTCAGGCCTGAACCTGACAACCGCTGTCTTCCCCAGTTCTCTTTCCGGTCTATTCACGACTGTGAAACCAGCCAACGTGACTCTGCATCCAGGCGGCACCGCGTCCTCGACGCTAACGATCGCAACCAGCACTTCGACTCAGACCGGATACTACAACGTCACCGTAACTGGTTCCTTCCAAGTGTCGCCAACGGGGCCGTCGATATTCCACACCCTCGTTGTCAATGTCTTGGTCACTGCGAACGCTCCGGTCACGATCACGGGGTCGGCTGCCATGACACCGGTAATTCAAACGAGGCTAGACTAGGAGCCCTGTCTGGGGGAGACGCAGGTGTAATAGGTGCACTCTGGGTGAGCGGGGAAAAAGAGGCTCTAGAGAGGGAGGTGGCCGGGGAGTACAACACGCTCAGAATCTACATCTACATGCTGAAGGTCAAAGCATCTTCCTCACGGGAGGTGCAGAGGGCACTCGACCTCTCAAGCCCGACTCTCGCCCAGCACCATCTAGAGAAGCTAAGAAAATATGGACTTGTAGAGAAGAACAACGGCACCTACCACGTTAGGTCGAGAGGGATTGGAATCCTCAAATTCTACGTGAGGAGCGGAAAGTGGATCGTCCCGAGAACGATATTTTTCGCAATTATTTTCGGCATTCTAGCCACAAGCCTGGCGCTCTCCACTTCTCAAAACCAGTACTTCATAGTAATCTTGACGGTGTCGATAGTCGGGCTGGCGCTTTCCTTGTATGAGACGTTTCGGTTCTACAAGGTACTCCCGAAGACTTGAGAGGATAGACTGTCTCTGAGCTTGAGATCACGGCCTTTACGAAGATTGTAACGGTGATCACCGTGACGCGAGAGCGCTCTGTACAACTTCTTTCTTAACGCGTACAAAAGAATGGTTTATCCTCACTCCCCCAGAATATGGCGCGGAAAAAACCAATGTCGAAAAACATCACCATGCGATCCATACCAGTACTCGCCATCTCCATCTTAGTTCTACTCGCAGTATCCCTCCTCAGCTCGACCGCGACTTCCAGCGTGACCGGTCCGGATTTCACCATGAACGCCAGTCCCTCATCGCTGACCCTCAGACAGGGCGCTTCAGCATCATCCAATATCGTCATGGCAAGCCTTAACGGCTTTAACGGAACGGTGAGCCTCAGCACAACGCCTCTACCGCTCTGTCCCAGCCCTCAGTGTCCTTCGTGGTCCGTGAGCCCCACAACTGTCACCTTGAACAACAACGGCACAGCAATCGCCATCTTTACCTACACCGCCGGCACCCAAACAGGCACTGGAACAAGCTCCGTCACTGTTTTCGGGAAGAGTGGCTCACTGTCCCACTCGGTCAACGTAACAATAACGGTCGTATCTGGAGCACCCGATTTCACGATGGCCGCCTTTCCCTCCTCGCTCACCATCACACAGGGCTCTTCGGCAAGATCAAACATCTATCTAACAAGCATGAACGGATTCAGCGGGACCATCAACCTCAGGACTTCCGCTCCACCAACATGCCCCGGCTGCCCAACTTGGTCGATAAGCCCGACTAGCGTAACGCTTGCATCGAACGGAAACACGTCGGCCACACTTACGATCACAGCAAGCACGGCACTTGGAAACTTTACCGTGACGGTCTACGGGACCAGCGGTAGCCTCTCGCACTCGACCACAGTCAACTTCTCGGTTGTATCCAAGCCACCTCCACCACCTCCAGACTTTGCCATGACCGCGAACCCATCCTCCCTAGTTATTCCAGAAGGAGCAACGGGAACGTCTACTGTGACAGTGACGAGCGTCAACGGTTTCAACGGTACCGTGAACCTCAGCACGTCGCCACCGCCCCTATGTCCCGCCTGCCCAACCTGGGGCTTAAGCCCGTCTAGCGTCCAGCTGGCTCCGAACTCTACTGCATCGGCCAAGCTCACGATCTCAGCTGGTTCAATTCAAGGGAACTTTACCGTAACGGTTTATGGCACAAGTGGAAGCTTGGCGCGTTCAACAACGGTTACCTTTACAGTAGTGCCACCACCTCCCCCGCCGGACTTCAGAATCTTCGCTAACACAACCTCTCTCACCATCCGAAGCGGGGGCTCTGCAACGGACCTGATAATCCTGACAAGCATCAACAACTTTTCAGGTGTAATCAGCTTGACTGCCACGATCTCACCTCTGATCAATCGCGGTCCAACGGCATCTCTGAACCCTACATCGGTCTCCATCAACCCTCAAACCACAGGCTTCTCCACGCTCACAGTTTCAACACTCAGGAGGACCCCAACGGGCACCTACACAGTCACAGTAACAGGCGTCAGCGGTTCGATATCCCACTCGACTACCATAACCCTCAACGTAACGCGCTGATCGCTGATTAAACAACGAACCCTTCTCTTTTTTTCTAATCGACGCATGAAAGATAAGAGACTTTTCGCGGAAGTGGAGGAATGGCCCTTCTGAGGATATCCGGGTTAGCCGGGATTTTTGGGCCCGTGACGTTCGTAATTGTTTACACTGTCTTTGGTTTTGTCTCAGTTGGGTATTCCCCGATCACGCAGGTGATAAGCAATCTCGAACTGGTCCAGAATGGCTGGATACAACAGCTCAATTTCCTGCAGTGCGGATTCTTGATCATCGTCTTCGCCCTCGGATTCCGTAGAGCACTACTAGGAATCGTTCAAAGGCACCTGCGACTTGGCACTGCATTCCTTGTTCTGTCTGGCGCTGGTATGGTCGACGCTTCGTATTTTACACCGGCCACTCCCGTAGAGCACACGATAGGATTCCTCTTCTTCATCATCCCGCTCATAGCCTCGTTTCTCCTGGTAGGACGACAGCTCTTGAGATCTGATTCATGGCATGCTATGGGCATCTACACCGTTGTCAGCGGGTTTGCGACCCTCGCCCTGCTCTTGTCCTTCTTTTTCCTTGGTGCCTCCGAGTCATTCGGGTTTGTCGGTGTGGTCAACCGTCTCTTCGTCATGGAGGCTCTCGCCTGGTTCGTGGTTATCGGAACAAGATTGTTCCGAAGCAAACAATAGAAAACACTCACTTCACAAGAGAGAGTGCTGACCCGTTACAAGGGTCGAACACTTAGGCAATGCAACATGAATCCCCAGAACAAGCGCGTTCGTGTTGATGGCCCCAAGAAACGGACAGCCGACCAAGGGAAGGGAACGAACTGGGGGAAATGGCTGGAGCACTGGGAGACTTGGAATGCGATTGTCGCGGAGGTCAAGCCTCCAACGTGTGGCCTATTCGGCTGTGACGAGAAGGTCAAAGTCCGGGGCAAGTGGAAGTGCACTGCCTGCGGCAAAATTACAGATACCGCAGGCTGAACACTTTGGTTACTACATGGGTTCTGTGAGTTCTCCCAGCTTGTTCGTTAGCATGGTGTTCTGTGCATAGTCGACGGGGCAGGCGATGATCGAGACACCGTTATCGGCTAGTGCGCGCTTTAGTGTGGGAAGTAGTTCTCTTGCCTGCTTGATCAAGTATCCTTTGCCTCCGAAGCTCTCCGCGAACTTGACAAAGTCAGGGTTGCCAAAGTCAACATGCGAGTGATGCCCGAGCTCCAGGTCCATCTCCCACTTGATCATTCCATAGGACCCGTCCACCCAGACCAATACTACTAGCGGTATCTTCTCTCTAACGGCGGTCTCAAGCTCCATCGAGTTCATCAAGAAACCAGCGTCTCCCGCGACAGCGAGAACCTTGCGATCTGGAAATGCGAGCTTTGCCGCAATCGCCCCCGGGAGAGCGAAGGCCATTGTCGAGAGACCGTTGGAGACAATGCATGTGTTTGGCTGGTAGGTTGGGTACAACCGGGCCATCCACATCTTCACCGCTCCCGTATCGACCAGCACGATGTCCTTCTCGCCCATCGCCGCCCGGATATCGGCGACGATGTGCTGGGGCTTGACCGGGTAGGAGTTGTCGTTTCTTCCCATCTCAAGCTCCTCCTGTAACAGGCGTCGGATCTTCTGACCTGTCGAGTTCATTGTCGGGCTTAGCTTAGTCTCTCGGGATAGGGCGTCGAGAGACTCTGAAATGTCGCCTTGGATGCCGACAGCGAGGTGGTAGTGAGCGTCGACCTGAGCAGGGTAGCGATGGATGTGAATGATCTGCTTGTCACCCGTCGGATTGATCTTTACCGGGTCAAACTCTTGCATGTCATATCCGACACATAGAATGACGTCTGCCTGGTCGAAGCCAAAATTGGCATAGTCGTGGACCATGAATCCAATCGTCCCAAGCGCGTTGGGATGGTTGTCTGGAAACACTCCTTTGCCCATGAACGTCGTCGCAACGGGAATGTGGAGATGCTCTGAGAAACGGATGAGAGATTCGGTTGCGTGATTCCGCACGGCGCCGTGTCCCGCGAGGAGAACCGGTCTCTTCGCCATTCCTAGAACTTTGGCGGCCCGGGAAATCTGTGTAGGAGAAGGAGAGGTGTCGCGCACTACGTTAATTTCGAGCGGATGATGCCCCGGAGGTACCGGCATTTTTTCGACATCCTCGGGGAGGGCGAGGTAGACGGCCCCGGGACGCTCGGTCTGCGCCAGCTTGAACGCCTTCCGAACCATCTCCGGCACAGCCTCCGGTCGAGGGATCAGTTCAGCCCATTTTGTGACAGGTTTGAACATGCTGACTAGGTCGACTATCTGGTGGGATTCTTTGTAGATCCGGTTCAGCCCGCCCTGAGCGCTGATCGCTACGAGTGGCACACTGTCCGTGTTGGCATCTGCAGTTCCCAAGAGAAGATTGATCGCTCCAGGTCCGAGGGTTGAAATGCAGACACCCGCCCGATCGGTCAGGCGGCCGTAGATGTCGGCCATGAACGATGCAGCTTGCTCGTGACGGACAAGAACGAAACGGATAGACGAATTGTTCAACGCGTCGATGACGTGTATGTTCTCCTCGCCAGGTATGCCAAAGGCATACTTGACATCTTCATTCTCTAGGCATTGAATTAGGAGCTGAGCCGTGGTCATCGATCGCTGCTTTGCGGGGTGGTTCATCGAAGGCGCAGGTTCTTCCATCCAGGTTCTCAGGCTCCTCTTGAAGGATAGCCGGCTTGATTTCTTTTCTATTTAACGTGGAATTCGCTTCTGCTTTGAAACACACTACAAAGGTAAAACCTTTTAACTACGTCGTCACTTGGCGGGAGCATGGCAAACTGGAGTGCTCGCAACCTGCTCATCTCGAGTATACTCCTCGCAGCAATTGTTGGAGGCATTACTGGACTGGGTGCCAGTTATCTTTCGCATCCGAGCCCCTCACCCCAAACACGAGACATCTACCTGTTCGCCCAAGATTTGAGCTTCAGCGTGCCATCAAACCTGAGCTCTGACTACATCTACTCGTCGAGCCAGATCACCGTGAACAAGGGCGATACCGTGACAGTTCATTTCTACAACCCCACTGACAAAGCTCACTCGTTCACGATCGGCGCGCCCTATGCAAATGATGTTGTCGTTGCGGCCCAATCGAGTACGATCCAAAACGCGAACATAACAATCACCACAACCCAGCCTGGAAGCTTTACGTTCCACTGTAAGTTCCATGCCCCACAGATGATAGGGACGATCCTAGTTCAGGGATAATTTCAGTGAACGGGCACAGTTCGACAC
>Ga0209237_1000089_pt1 | contig 42467 bp, 42 predicted proteins | sample GraSoi013_1_40cm_2_FD_185820 | JGI IMG/M metagenome (GOLD analysis project Ga0209237, IMG submission 185820) | Grasslands soil microbial communities from the Angelo Coastal Reserve, California, USA - Sample 10_02_2013_1_40cm (SPAdes) (version 2) | ecosystem: Environmental > Terrestrial > Soil >...
GAACGTGAGACGGAGCTGCGCACGGGCCTTCATCCGAATAGCCCCGGGCAGATTCGAACTGCCGTCGCGGGTTCCAAAGACCCGAATGCTTGGCCACTACACCACGGGGCTGCCAGCGTGGATTTGCACGGGCGTATAAAGTCCATTGGTCAACACGTGACCGGAGAGATCCGTCGCCCGCGCGCCATCGATTTTCACCCGGAGAAATTCACCGATCGTCGCGGGTTCCCGCAAGACGACTTGTCGGTATTCCCGCGTCCGCGCAAGCACGGTGCCCGGCTTGCCCGGCTCCGTGACGAGCACCTCGACCTCCCGCCCGACGAATCGCTCGTTCCCGTCGCGGGAAATCTGAAACCGAAGTCGCGTGAGGCGGCGCGAACGATCCTTCACTTTCCATCCCACGATCTGTCCGGCCATCGTTGCGGCGGGCGTGCCTTCGCGCGGGGAGAAGCGAGTGACGTTCACGATGTCCGGTCGCACTCGGCCGATGAGTTCCATGCTGGCTTCGAACTGCTCCTCGGATTCGCCGGGAAAGCCCACGATGACGTCGGTCGAGAGAGTGATGTCCGGGTACGCGCGGCGGAATGTCCGGACGATTTCCTCGAACTCCGAAACGGTGTACTGCCGGCGCATCGCCTCGAGGATACCGTCGTCTCCGCTTTGGACGGGGAGGTGCAGGAATTTGAACACCTTTTCAGACGCGTATGCGTCCACGAGATCGTCTTGGATCGGGTGGACCGTCAAGGGGTCCGCCATGCCGACTCGGACGCGGAATTCGCCCGGAATGGCGTCGACGGCTCGCAACAGCGCGGCAAGGTTCGTGCCGGCGTCGAGGCCGTACGCCCCGGTGTCCTGACCCGTGAGCTTGATTTCCCTGACGCCACGCTCGACGTGCCGACGGACCTCCGCGACGATCGCATCGATGGGGTACGAAGCGACCCGCCCGCGGGCGACCCGCGTGATGCAATACGTGCAACGGCCCGCGCATCCCTGGGCGATCGGGACGATCGCGTCCCTCCAACCGAATGAGGTCGACTCGATCTCCGCCGCGCGATCGCCGCACGCCGTTCCCGCGCCGAGCAGCTCGACGATCTGCGGCCACTTTCGCGGCGGCAGCAGCTTGGCTCGCGGTACGATGGATTGTATGCGGTCCCTCTGGGCCGCGGCCATGCAGCCCGCGACGACGAACGGCTTCTCGTACGCCGCCAGTTCCGCCATGCGGCGCGCCATCTTCCTCTCGGTGGTCTCGACCACCGTGCACGTCACGAGGACGTGAGCGTCTGCATCGGCCTCCTCGGTCGTGATCCTATGGCCGCTCCGGATCAGAGCCTCTTGCATGAGCCGGGCTTCCCCGTAATTCTGGGTGCAACCGTACGCTTCGACGTAGACCTTCACGGATCGAATGGAACGACGGGCCGCTATTTTCCTGTTGCGCGACGCGCACCCCACAACTCTTATCCCCGCCCGCGGCGTTCGAGGCGCCATGGGGTCAGGCCAGGACAGCGTGCCGACGTCTGCGCCGTCGCAGCGTGCCGTGTTCCCGCCGTCGCCTCGGCCGAGGGCGCCCGAGCACGAACTCCGGGATCGCGCAAAGGCCGCGAAGCTGCGACACAAGGCCGCGAGAGCGCGCGTGAAAGCGAACCGACTTCAGGACCGCTCGCGGTATCTCTTCCAGAAAGCGACGACGATGGAGAGTCGCGCGGACGAACTCGACGGAATCGTGCGGACGCCGGTCGCGGAATCCCTCAACCCGTGAGTTTCGATCGGACGGGCGCGGGCACGTCGAGATTCGGACGGACCGCGTAGCCGCGCGCCATGATCTCGTTCACGTATTGCGTCTCCAGATATAACGACAAGACGGCGCTGTCCGTCTTCGTGAGCTTGCACATATCCCATCCCGCGGTTCGATGGCCGCTCATGCGGGATAAGGGTTTGTCAACGGGACCGCGAAGGTTCATACCTGAACACGACGCTCGTCGCGCGGTGGTGGCGTGCCGCGCGGAATCGTATACGAGGAAATCGACGAGTACATCGATGGCTTGGCGAACCGAGGGGACCCGGCGTTGCGGGCCGTGGAACGACAGGGGGAGGCGGAAGGCTGGCCCATCGTCGCCGCAGCGGAGGGAAGTTTCCTCCATATCCTCGCGCGCTCGATCCGCGCACGCCGGATCCTCGAGCTCGGCACCGCGATCGGATACTCGGGCACATGGCTCGCTCGCGCGCTACCCGACGACGGCGAGCTTGTCACGGTCGAGCACAATCCCGAGACCGCGGCGATTGCCCGGAAGAACATGGAGAAGACCGGCGTCGCCCCAAAGGTCAAGATTCTCGTCGGCGATGCGCAGGGAATTCTGAAGGACCTCAAAGGTCCCTTCGACTACATCTTCAACGACATCGACAAGCCCGGATATCCCGCGGTCTTGGACCCCGCAATCGAGCGCCTCCGAGTTGGAGGACTCCTGGTGACGGACAACGTCTTGTGGCATGGCGATGTGGCCCGCAAGGACCGATCGAGGGAGACACAGGCCATCCGGACCTACAACGAACGGCTGTCGAAAGACCCGCGGATGATCGCCTCGATTGTTCCCCTCCGCGATGGCGTCTCCGTCGCGCTGAAAGCTCGAGAGTAGGCAGGCAGTCGCCACTTCCGCGTCTTCCCGGACACGGCGTATTCTTGACGAAGCTCCTCCCGTGAGCATTTTATACAACGCATGGGCATGGATGCCTTTGCATGGGTCGGAAGCCAAGCCGCGGCCACGTCTTCGTCGAGACCGACGGCCAAGTCTACCTCGTTCGCGATCGTGGCACGCTCCGGTTCCCCCGCGTCGGCGAGACGCTCCCCTTTCCGACGGAGCCCAATGGCGTGATGGACTTCGGCGATGACCGCGTCCTACGGCAAAAGCCGCTGCTCGATCACCATCCGGAGGAATGGTTCGGTCGGGACGCGATTTTCGAGCGGAGCGATGTCGACCCACTCGTGAAGCGCGCGATCTACACGACGATGATCCGATGCGTTTCCGAGGTCATCCTCTCGAAAGGGCCTCGGGTGTTGATGGTCAAAGCGGTCCGGGGCTTTTCGAAAGGCTATTGGAACGTCCCCGGCGGATTCATGGACTACGGCGAGAGCCCCGAGGTCGGAGTGGAGCGCGAGGCAGAAGAGGAGATTGGCGTGGACATCGTCCTCGATGGCCTTCTGAACGTCTACGTCTCCGGGTTCCCAGGCAAGCCTGCCTACACGCTCGGGTTCGTCTACAAGGGCCACCTCGACTCGGAAGCGTTCCGCCTGAAACCGGATGAGATCGAAGACGTCGCTTGGTTCACCGTCGACAAAGCGCTCACCCTCACCCGCAACCCGTTCGCGAAATGGGCCCTCGTCGACTTCTTCCTCCAATCGGGCGAGGCCCGAGCCGGCCTGAAAGTGAAACGTCACGGCTCGGCTCCGCACGCAACCGGTTCAGACCGTCCAACGGTGTTCCTCGATCGAGACGGCGTGATCAACCGCGGACGGGCCGGGTACGTTCGGACGCCGGACCAGTTTGAGTTCCTCCCGGGTGCCATGGACGGCATGCGGTTGCTGCAAGACCGCGGTTGGCAGCTCGTGATCGTGACGAACCAGGATGCCGCCGGGTGGAAATTGCTCCCGGAGCCACTGCTCGCGAAGGTCCACGACCGCATGCTCGAATCGCTGGACAAGGCGGGCGTTCACGTCGCGGAGATCTACTACTGTCCACACAACGTCTTATCGGACTGCGCATGCCGGAAGCCGCGGCCCGGGATGCTCCTCGCGGCGGCTCGGGACCTCGGCGTCCGTCCTCGGGGCGCTTGGATGGTCGGCGACAAGCCCTCGGATATGGAGACGGGTCGCGCATTCGGGTGTCGGACCGCATGGGTCGGTCCGAAGGCATGGAGAAAGCGGTTCGCTGCGGAAGTTCGGCCATTGTCTCCGGATGTCGTTGCGGACGGTCTCCTCGATGCCGCCCGCGCCATCGTCCGGTATTCGGAGAATCCGGTCGTCGAGGCGTCCCGCAAATCCATCGCGGATCCCACGATAACGTCATAGCCTGGCCTGACTTTGCATCTCTCGGCGAGGACATGGTCCAGGAGTACGGCCTCTTCATCGGCGGCAAGTGGCGGAAATCGGACGGGAAGCGCTTCGAGACGCGCAACCCGGCGACGGGCGAGACCCTGGCGACATTCCCGCTGGCCACGAAGGACGAGCTCAACCAGGCGGTCCGCCAGGCAAAAGAAGCCTTCGACAAGTGGAAGAAGACGCCTGCCCCGCGGCGCGGCGAGCTGCTCCTCGAGGCCGCACGGATCTTTCGCCGGAAGAAGGAGGACCTCGCGCGGACCGTGACGACCGAGATGGGCAAGATCATCGCGGAGGGCCGCGGCGACGTGCAGGAGGTCATCGACTTCTACGAATACGCGGCGGGCGAGGGCCGACGGATGTTCGGGGAGACGGTGCCGTCCGAGCTGCCGAACAAGATGTGTCTCACTACCCGCCTCCCGGTCGGCCCGGTCGGCCTGATCACGCCTTGGAATTTCCCGATGGCGATCCCGGCGTGGAAGAGCGGGGCCGCGCTGATCGCGGGCTGTTCGTTCGTCCTGAAACCGTCGAGCCTCACGCCCCTCTGTGCGGCGAGATTCGTCGAGGTGCTCGACGAAGCGGGTTTCCCGCCCGGGGTGGTGAACCTGCTGACCGGAAGCGGCGCCGTCGTCGGCGACGGCTTGGTGGCCCATCCGGACATCCGTGCGATCTCCTTCACCGGCGGCGTCGACACCGGCAAGCACGTGTACGAGAGCGCCGCGAAGAAGATGATCAAGGTCGGACTCGAGCTCGGCGGCAAGAATCCGATCATCGCGATGGACGATGCGAACGTCGACCTGCTCATGGACGGCGTCATGTTCGGCGCGTTCGGGACGGCGGGGCAACGGTGCACCGCGGCATCGCGCCTGATTGTCCACCAGAAAGTCTACGATCGAGTGGTCGACGAACTTGTCGAGCGGGCGGAGAAGCTCCGGGTCGGCAATCCCATCGACGAGAAGACGGACATGGGTCCCGTCGCATCCGCAGACCAGGAGAAGAAAGTCTTGGAGTACATCGAGATCGGCAGGAACGAGGGGGACAAGCTCCTCACGGGCGGCCAGAAGTTGAAGGGCGGAGCGTACGACCGCGGATTCTTCATCTCCCCGACCGTCTTCGCGGTGGACCGCAAGAAGCGCCTGGCGCAGGAGGAGATCTTCGGACCTGTACTGAGCGTGCTCAAGGCGAAAGATTACGAAGACGCGGTCGCGATCGCGAACTCCGTGAAGTATGGACTCAGTTCGTCGATCTACACGAACGACCTTCGGTGGGCGTTCCGCGCGATGCACGAGCTCGAGGCCGGAATCACGTATGTGAACGCGCCGACGATTGGGGCCGAGGTCCAGCTGCCGTTCGGTGGCACGAAGGAGACCGGTCCAACCGATACCCGGGAAGCGGGGACCACGGCGCTCGAGGAGTTCACGTACTGGAAGACGGTCTACGTCGACTACTCGGGTCGCCTGCAACGGGCTCAGATCGACACAGAGAAGCTCGTTGGTTCTTGAGCGGAACGCTCCCGCGGTTCCCGTTCGGCGCGCCTCGACTCTGAGAGATCCCCGAGGTCAAAGCTCGATCTTGTACCGCACGATTCGACTGTGTTCTCGGAAGCCGTTCTTCTCATAGACCCGCCGGGCGGGGGCGTTCGAGGCCTCCGCGACCAGATACATTACGGCGAACCCAGCCGCGCGTGCCTCTCGGGCTGCCGAGCGCACGAGACGGGTCCCGATTCCCCGATCCTGGTAGTTCGGATGGACGTGGAGTTCATCAAGCTCTGCCCAGCGCTCCACACCGGGGTCGAACCAGGCGGGCTCCAACGCTGGACCCCACATCACGAACCCGACGGCGTGGCCGTCCGCCTCCGCCACAACGATGCGGCTGCTGCCGTACTTCAACGCGTTGTCGACGAAGAACATCGGATAGATGCGGCACAGGTCCGCGGCGTCATCGAGACGGAACGGCCTAAGCCTTGCCCGGGAGGGCTTCCGTCGCGTCATGTCGCGTTCATACCACCTCCCTTTGCCGGCGCATGCGTCAGCGGGATGAAAGACCTTGCGGCTTGCCCCGGTCGCGGTCCGATTCGAGGCTTCTGTCTAGGTCGTCGATGATAAACTCGTAGTCGCGTACCACCTTGCATGCCTGGACCGAGTAGCGATCGTAGAACTCCTCACGGCCGCGGCGCTGCGCTTCGAGATGTTCCGGCTGCTCCTTCCAAACCTTCAAGGCATCCTCGTTCGCGAAACGGACGAGGTCGATCTCCTCCCCGTCCTCGCCGGTGTACGCCTTGATCGAGATGAATCCTGGAATCTGCTCGACGAGCTCGTGCATGCGCCGGGATGTCTTCCGGTACGCTCCCGCATCCGCTCCGTCGCGCAGATGGGTCTTGAAGATGACGACGACCTCGGTCGGGTCTTTCACACGACGATACGACACAAGTTTCCGCTCCCAGGCCCGTTCGGGCCACTGCCGTGAGCGAGCTGTAAAGGCATGTCCTTTGCGGCCGACCTCACCCGCGGTCCTTCGTGCGGTATACGAGTTTCAGTCCGGACCACGTTTCATCCACGGCACAGACCTTCACGTCGACGAGGCCCTGGGCCAAGGCGGTGGCGCGCACGACATCCTCGGTCAGGTCGGTCGGGACTCCGGCTGCCTGCTTCGGCCAAGAGACCCAGAGGCTTCCATCTGGCGGGAGAACTTCTTTCCAAGCCAAGAACCGCGCTTCCAGGTCCGCGCGAGTCCGAACGAAGGCATGGATTATGTCCACGCGGCCGTCCAACCTCTCCCAGATTGTGACGCGCTCCGGAAGTCGACCCAGGAGCCGCTTGTAATCTTTCGGCGGATGGATGACGACCACGGCGAAGCCCTCTTTGATCCCGAGTTTCTCCGCCAGCGGCTTCGCCGAGGAACCGGCGGGCATCGGCGGGGCCTAGCCTCCTCCGCCCCCGAGCATGTCTTTGCTCGGGCTCGTCAGGTGTCGCGGGTCGAGGACCTTCTCCGCTTCCTCGGGGCTCAGGATCCCCTTCTCGATCACGAGCTGCTTGACCGTCTTCCCGGTCAGGCCCGCCTCCTTCGCGATCTCGGCGGCTTTCTCGTACCCGATGATCGGGTTCAGTTTCGTCGCGATCGCGGGGCTCGATTCCGCGTAGCGCTGGAGGATCTCGACATTCGCGGTGATCCCGTCGATGCACTTGTGTGCGAAGACCTGGGCTACGTTCGCGAGGAGCTCGATGTTCTGCTGGATCCGTTGCGACATGACGGGCATCATCGTCGACAGATCGAGGTTCGAATGGGTGTTCGCGATCGCGATCGCCACGTCATTGCCGATCACCGTGACGCCGACCTGCATGACGGCCTCGGGAATCACCGGGTTGACCTTTCCGGGCATGATGGAGGAACCGGGCTGGACCGCGGGGAGGTTCAGCTCGCGCAGGCCTGTGTGAGGTCCGGATCCGAGCCACCGCAAGTCGTTCGCGATCTTTATCATCGAAATCGCGACGGTGCGGATTGCGCCGCTCGCTTCGACGAGCGCATCTCGGGCCGCCTGGGCCTCGAAATGGTTCTCCGCGACCCGGAACTTCGTGTTGGTCGCGGCGCTGATCTTCTCGACGACGCGTCCCGGGAGGTCAGGGTGCGCGTTGATTCCCGTGCCGACGGCGGTGCCGCCGATCGCGAGTTCCGCCAGAGCGGCCCTCGAGGCGGACACCCGGCGAATCCCGTGATCGATTTGGGACTGGTACCCGGAGAACTCCTGGCCCAGTCGGATGGGCGTGGCGTCCATCAAGTGGGTCCGTCCGGCTTTGACGATCGGATCGAATTCCTTTGCCTTCTTCGCGAGGCTGTCCTCCAGCTCACGCAGGGCCGGCAATAAGCTCTGGTCGATTTCCAGCAAGGCGGCGACGTGGATCGCCGTCGGGATGACGTCGTTCGAGGACTGGCCCATGTTCACATGGTCGTTCGGATGGACGGGGCCCTTCTCCCCGAGCGGATGGCCCAGGATCTCGTTCGCACGATTCGCGATCACCTCGTTCGCATTCATGTTCGTCGAGGTCCCGCTGCCGGTCTGGAAGATGTCCAGAGGGAAATGGCCGTCCAGTTTGCCGTCCATCACCTCTTGGCACGCTTGGACGATCGCCTTGCCGATTTTGTTGTCGAGCAATCCGAGCTCCATGTTCGTCTGGGCGCACGCCATCTTGATCAGGCCGAGAGCGTAGATGAACCGCCGGCCGAAGCGGATTCCGCTGATTGGGAAGTTTTCGATCGCTCGTTGAGTTTGGACTCCCCAGTATGCGTCCTTTGGGACTTTGACCTCCCCCAAGAAGTCTTTCTCGACGCGGAACTCCGCCATTTGAATGCGCCGCCGTGCCGACAGAGCCCGGGGAGCATTAATATTGCCAATGAGTTCGTACATACGAACGGCTCGGACCGTCCGATACCGACGACCGTCTGCCTCGGCCTACTGGCCCCTCGAGGTCACGGTTTCCGGAGTGCGATCGGAGCCCGGAGGCACCGATGGTCGAGCGTCACTGGCCGTTAGGACGTCCTTCGTCCTAGCGGGGTCCGACCACTCCCTCTGAAGAGGTGGCTCCTAACGTTGTTACTGCGAGCGATGACAAGGTATAATATAAACGCGTTATATTAACGGAATTGAGACCTGAGAGCAGAAGCCCACCGGAAGGTTGGTCATGCCGAGCAGTACGCCGGCGGAGCCGGTCGTCGAAGAAGACCGGGTCTGCCCTGAATGCGGGAGCGAGCACCTCGTGCGCGACTACGCGCGCGGCGAGCTTGTCTGCGATTCGTGCGGCCTCGTGATCAGCGAGGGGGCGATTGATGAAGGTCCCGAATGGTCGGCGTATTCGGTCGAAGAGAATGACCGCCTCGCTCGCACCGGCGCTCCGCGCAGCTACGTCGCCGGTGCATCCGGACTCACGACCGTGATTCCCCTCGCCAACAAGGACGCCCGGGGCAACACGATCCCGCTCCGCGAGCGCGAGAAGTTCTACCGGATGCGCAAACTCCAGCGTCATTCCGGCCACTCCCGTCCGGGCGAGCGCAGCCTGCCTGAGACGATCCGTTCACTCGACCGCGTTGCGTCCCTGATGGGCCTGCCCCGTCCGGTGAAGGACGAAGCGGGTTTCATCTGCAAGAAGGCTTTGGAGAAGGGCCTCGTCCGCGGTCGGTCCATCGAGGCGATTGTCGCCGCCGCCGTGTACGCCGCGTGTCGAATCGATGGCGTCCCGAGGACCTTGGATGAGCTGCAACAGGTGACGGGCGTCCGCAAGAAGACGATCGGCAAGGCGTACGGCGCCCTCCTGCGAACCCTGACGTTGCGCGTCCCGCCTTCCCGGCCGACGAACTACGTGAGCCGGTTCTGCTCGAGGCTCGGCCTATCGAACACGGTCGAGGCCGAGGCCCAGAAGATCCTCAAAGAACTCGAGAAGATCGACAGCTCGATGTCCCTCTCCCCCTCGGGGACCGCGGCGGCCGCGATCTACCTCGCGTCCCTGTCGTGCGGGGAGCGCCGCCCGCAGAAGGCGATCGCGAAGGTCGCGGGCGTCAGCGAAGTGACGCTCCGCAACCGCTTCCAGTTCATGGAGGGGTTCATGCAGCAGCTCGTCTTGCCGCGGGGTCGCGCGCCGAAAATCGGCCCGTCGTCTCAAGGTCCTCCGTAGGAAATGCCGCGAACGAGTTCTCTCCCGCGGAATCTGGAGGAAAGGATTGATAAGGTGCTCTTGCGTCCCTCACTTCGTGTTCGGACCACGCGGAGCCATCGACGAGGTAGAGGGCCGGACGTCCGGCGTGTCCCTCCCGAGGAATGGGGAATTGGAAAACTCCCAAGAAGGCTCCCGCCTTTGGGCGTGAGGGCGGCATGATCCGATGAGTTCCTCTGCGGCGAAGGTAAACGACCTCTCCTGGATGATCGGAGGTCCGCAGGGGAGCGGTGTCGACTCGTCCGCGAACGTGTTCGCGCGCGCCTGCGCCGCGGGCGGCTTGCACATCTTCGGGAAGCGCGAATTCTATTCGAACATCATGGGCGAGCACTCCTACTTCGCCCTCCGCGCCCATTCCAATCTCGTCCGCTCGCACATCGACGACGTGAACGTCCTCTCGACGTTCGAGGCGGAGACCCTGTTCCGGCACGCCCGCGAGGTCACTGACGATGGCGCGATCATCTACGATCCGTCGCTCGGAAAGACGCGCCTCTCGGACATCCCGACGATCGAGACGCGGCTCGCCGCCGACCTGAAGACGTACTTGATCTCCCGCGGGGTCGGGGAGACGCTCGACGACGTGCTCGCCGCCTCGAAGCAGCGGGGCGTGAGCCTCGTGCCGATTCCATTCAAGGACCTCCTCGAGCAAATCGCGGACGAGTTCCAGATCGACCAGCTGAGCAAGATCTCCCGCGTCGTGAACATGCTCGCGGTCGGCGCCTCCTTCGGCATCCTCGGATTCGACTTCGAGATGATGCGCCGCGCCCTCGAAGACGTGTTCCGTGCGAAGGCGAAGGTCGTGAACATGAACGCGGCGGGCGCGCGGAAGGCGTACGACATCGCGAAGGCCCTCGTGCCGGAGTTCCTGTACCGACTCGAGAAACTCCCGCGGCCGGAGTCGCGGCTCTTCCTCACCGGCAGCCAGGCGACCGCCCTCGGAAAGCTGTACGGCGGGATGCGATTCCAGACATACTACCCCATCACCCCGGCGTCGGACGAGAGTGAGTTCCTCGAGGAGAACGAGCTGCTCGACCTGAATGGCCATGGGCTCGACCCCGAGACCCGCAATGCCGCGACGCCGAAGGAGGAAGGCGCCTCCATCCTCGTCGTCCAGACCGAGGACGAGATCGCCGCCATCACGATGGCGACGGGCGCCGCGCTGACCGGGGCTCGCTCCGCGACGGCCACGTCCGGGCCCGGGTTTTGCCTGATGATGGAGGGGATCGGCTGGGCCTCGATCAACGAAGTGCCGATCGTGATCACGCTGTACCAGCGCGCCGGCCCGAGCACCGGGATGCCGACCCGCCATGAACAGGGCGACCTTCGGTTCGCGCTCCACGCGGGTCATGGCGAGAGCCCGCGGATTCTCCTGGCGTCCGGAGACTTCGAGGAGTGCATCCGAGACGGGCTGTTGGCCTTCAACTACGCGGATCGGTACCAGATGCCGGTCATCCACCTCGTCGACAAGGCGCTCGCGAACAGCTACGCCACGACGCCGGTTCCGGACCTCTCCGATCTCCGGATCGACCGGGGCGCCCTCGCCCTGGAAAACAACGGTTACTCCAAAGACAATCCGTACAAGCGGTTCGACCTGAGCAACGGTCCCGTCTCCCCCCGCGCGTTCTTGGGTCAGGAGGGGACAATCTTCTGGAACACCGGCGACGAGCACGAGGAGCGGGGACACATCACGGAGGACCCGATGGTGCGGGATGCGATGATGGAGAAGCGGTTCGCCAAACTCGACCTGGCGGCGAAGGAAATCCCGCGCGACGTCAAGTTGCGGTACTTCGGTCCGAAGGACGCGCCCACGGTCATCGTGAGCTGGGGGTCGACGAAGGGCGCGCTCCTGGACGCACTGGACCGACTCTGGGCCGAAGGCGCGAAGGTCGGCTACCTCCACGTTCGCCTGATCAACCCGTTCCCGACCGCGGAGATCCTCCCGTACCTCGCGAAAGCGAAACGCCGGATCGGGATCGAGATGAACTTCGGGGCGCAGCTCGCGGGAATCGTCCGGGAGCAGACGGGCGTCGAGATGACCCACTTCATCCTGAAGTACAACGGTCGCCCGATGTCGAACACGGAGCTGTACGACGCGATCCAGGCCGTCGTCCGCGGGAAGGCGGCGAAGAGGACGGTGTTGACCCGTGGCTCTTGAGCAGATCCTGAAGCCCTCCGACTTTGCGACCGACGTCCACAACGACTGGTGCCCCGGATGCGGGGACTTCGGCATCCTCCGGACGATCCAGATGGCCCTCGCGGAGCTGAAGATGGAGCCCCACCGGGTGACCATCGTCTCGGGGATCGGGTGTTCCGCGAAGACGGTCCACTACGTGAAGACGTACGGAATTCACACGTTGCATGGCCGCGCGCTCCCGTACGCGACCGGAGTGAAGCTCGCGAATCCCCAGCTCAAGGTGCTCTGCCTCAGCGGCGACGGCGACGGGCTTGGAATCGGCGGCGGACACTTCGTGAACGCCGGTCGGCGGAACTTGGACATGCTGTACATCATCCACGACAACGGCGTCTACGGGCTGACGAAGGGACAGGCCGCGCCGACCCTCAAGCTCGGGGTCCAGACGAAGTCTCTCGCCCATCCGAACATCAACGAGGCCGTCAACCCGATCTGGCTGGCCCTCGCGGCTGGCGCGACATGGGTCGGCCGGGGCTACTCGTACGATATCAAGCATCTCGTCGCGACGATCAAGGCGGGGATCGAGCACAAAGGGTACGCCTTCCTCGATGTCCTGCAGCCCTGCCCGACGTACAACGACCTGAACACGAAGGAGTGGTACGGGGGCGAGGATCGGAAGGATGCGGCGAGCGGTCGACCGTTGCCTCGCGTCTACAAGCTCGAGGACGAGGGCTACGACCCGGTGGTCCGCGATCCGTCCGAAGTCGAGAAGAAGACGACGCAGGCGCTGGAGAAGGCGCTCGAATGGGGAGACCGCATCCCGATCGGGGTGTTCTACAAGAACGAGCACGTGCCGACGTTCGAGGAGCGCATCGCGCAGCGCGTGCCCACGTACATGGACCACCCGCCCGCCCTCCAGCCGATCGCGGGTCCGAACGGCGAGCCGAGGACGGACCTGACGCGGCTCCTGCAGCGCCTCACGTTCAAGGCCGAGTGACCTCGACGCGTTTCGCCGCGCGGTCTTCCTCGAGAAGATCCCCTGCGGGGGTCCCCATCTCCCAGATCCGCTCCGCCATCTCGGACATCGCATCCGCGATCGCCAGATCGTCGGTCCAGATCGCGATGTCGTCGCCCCGGTACGATGAATCGTCATCCGGGATCGGGTGGCTCATCAGGAACTCTTTGCCGTCGAAGACGTGCATGTAGACGGGCATCATGAAGTCGATGTGGCGGACCTCGGCATGCTTCAGGAGGGCGCGCACATCGTCGCGGTTCTCCGGCGTAAAGCAGAAGGCGTACTTCAGGCGAACCCCCTGCTTCGCTTTGTCGACGAGGTCCGGCATGAACGCTCCGAGGATTCGTCCGGGGCTCTTCGTCGTCCCGATGCCGATCACCTCTCGGGTCGCGCCGTCGTACATCTTCAGGAGTCGCTCTCGGACGTTCTTGCGGCCGTAAATCGCCTCGAACCGTCCGCGCGATTCCGGCTCCTGCTGAGGGCTGATCGCGAACTCGCGCGCAAGGGTGTCCAATCCCGTGTCAATCTGCTTCGCCCGGGAGCGCATGTCGTCCGCCAGGGCATGCAGGTAGGTCGCGAACGGCACGGCCTTGTACCGGAGCGGTGTCTCGGGTAGGATCTGGACGAGCCCCTTCTCGTGGAGCTGTTGCATCGTCGCGTAGATCCGCGTCCGAGGGACCTTGGACAGCGGGGAGATCTGGCTGGCGGTCGCCGACCCAAGGTCCAACAACGTGAGGTACACGCGGGCCTGGTACTCCGTCAGCCCATGGTCCGTCATCTTCCGCAGGCGATCCTGATTGATGGGCACCGAACCATCGAAGGCGGTGCGCGACATAAACGTTGTTCCTGCGGCCGGTGACACGCCCGTGCGAAAAGGGCAAGTGAGTCCCCGGCGTTGATGCGCCGTTCGGATGACCGGCTCTGCGGACGATGCGACCCTTCGGCGAGCCTTGGAACACGCGATCGGAGCGGAGAAGGTCCGCACCGACGATTCGATCCTTCGGACCTACTCCACCGATGCGAGCGCGTGCGCGGTCCAGCCGCGAGCCGTCGCGTTCGCCGAAGCCGAGGACGACGTCCGGGAAGTCCTGCAGGTATGCCGCGAGCTCGAGGTCCCGATCACCCCGCGGGCATCCGGCACGTCTCTGTCCGGCGCCGCGATCGGTCCCGGTGTGGTCCTGGACACGACCCGATTCAACCGCATCCTCGATTTCGATCCGGAGCGCCGGTTCGTGCGCGTCGAGCCCGGCATCCTCCTCGCCGAGTTGAACGCGTATCTCGCGGAGCGCGGAATGCGGTTCGCTCCCGATCCCGGAAGCCAGGATCTGTGCCGGATCGGCGGCATGGTCGGGCACAACGCCTCGGGATATCGCAGCGTGAAGTATGGCCAGACGAGGGATCACGTCCCGGGCCTGAGGGTCCTCCTGGCCGACGGCACGCCGCTTCAGGCGCATGACGTCCCGGTGAACGGGGCCGAATGGAAGGAGATCGTCGGCCGCGCGGAAGGGCTGGGCCGAGTGCAGATGGAGATTGAGGCCCACCGCGACGCGATTCTCTCGAGTCGCCGTCCCATTCGGAAGCATTCGTGCGGATATGACCTCGTTGGTCTCGTGGAGTCGCTCGCCCGCGGCGTTTTTCCCCTCGCGTCGCTTTTCGTCGGGAGCGAAGGCACCTTGGGAATCGTGACCGAAGTCACCCTGCGCGTCCTCCCCGTCCCCGCTCGTCGGGTCACGCTGCTCCTCTACCTCGACCGATTCGAGGACCTCGGCCCGGCGGTCGCCGACATCCTGACGTGGGGTCCGAGCGCGATGGAGGCCGTCGACGGGGACTCGCTGGCCCTCCTGGACCGGGAGGCCCTCGGCATTCCCCGCAACGCGAAGGCGATGCTGCTCATCGAGTTCGACGAGGGCGATCTCGATGCGATCGCGGACGCCGTGGTGGGGCGCATCGCGACTCGCTATCGGTTGAGCCGGGACGCCGAGGTCGCGTCCGATCCGGTGCGTCAGTCGACTCTTTGGAAAGTCCGACGATCCTTGTTCCCGACCATCATCCAGCGGCCCGGGCCGCGCAGAGCGTGGGGCTTCGTGGAGGACCCGATCGTCCCGCGCGACCGGGTGCCGGAGTTCATCGCCTTCCTGGTGGACCTCGCGCGACGTCACGGCACCCTCGCTGGGATCTACGGCCACATCGGAGACGGGAACACGCACTATCGCCCGTTCTTCGATCCGACCGACCCACAGGATTTCGAGCACATGCGAGCGTTGCGAGAGGAGTTCGATCGAGCCTTGCTCGAGCGTTTTCGCGGCGCGCCATCCGGCGAACACGGAATCGGTCGGATCCGTGCGGAGACGCTGCCGCGCGTCTGGGGAGCCGAGGTCTACGGCGTTATGCGACAAATCAAGGACGCGCTCGATCCCCGCGGGCTCCTGAATCCCGGCGTCATGTTCTCGTCGGACCCGTGGTGGACCACCTGGGGCGGGCTCGAATCTCGTGTGCCGATGTGATAGGTGCCGAAGCTTTAAGCCGACCGGGGAGTTCGTTTCATCGGGCTGCGACCATGGGCCGTTGCCCGGAGACTATCGGGGATGCGAAGCCGCGAAGGAAGGGTTAAGAGCGACCCCGATATTCGAGCGCTCCAGGAGCGATTCGCGGGCCGCACCTCGGGGGTCCAGATCCAATGATCCAACGCGCGGAGCAGGCGAACATCGTCGGCCTCCGCTCGAAGGATTTCGTCCAATGGGTGGAGGAGAACATCGATGCCCCGATGAAGCGCGGCCCGGGCGGAGCCATCCTCGAACGGCTCAAGGCCGGCCTCGTCGGGGAGTTCTTCAACTGGGCGAAGCGGAACTCCACGTGGCCGTTGCACTTCGGCATCATGTGCTGCGCGATCGAGATGGCCGCGACCTCGGATCCGCGGTACGATATCGAGCGATTCGGGGTCATCTACCGCTCGTCGCCGCGGCAATGTGACGTCCTCCTCCTGAACGGTCCGATTTCGCTCAAGCTCCGCCCCGCGGTGCGCCGGCTCTACGAGCAGATGGCGGAACCTAAATGGGTCATCGCGATGGGTGAGTGTACGATCTGCGGCGGTCCTTACTACGACTCGTACTCGGTGGTGAAGGGATCGTACACGTTCGTCCCGACGGACATCTTCATCCCCGGCTGTCCCGTGCGACCGGAAGCCCTGATCGACGGCTTCCTGAAGCTCAGCGCGAAGATCAAGGCCGAACGGACCGGCTGGGTGCGGACGAAGAAGGGCCGCCTCGTCAGCGCGCGCGAGGGCCAGCTGATGGACATGCAGAAAGGCGAGTACACGTATGAAGTCCCCCAAGTCCGAAGCTAAGGCCGGCCCGAAAGTCGGCACGATCGGGGGCACGGTCCGCCCGCTCCTCGCGACGATTAAGCAGGCATTGGTCACGATGCCGGGGATCAACCGCCTCATCCCCGGAGGCCGCAAGCCCGTCACCCATCTCTATCCGTATCAGAAGGTCGAGCTCCCCGTGGCGTTTCGAGGGCAGCACAGTATCGACTGGTTCAAGTGCATCGGCTGCGAGCTCTGCGCGAAAGTCTGTCCGAACGAATGCATCTACTTCGAGTTCTACGAGGTCGAGCCGACCTCCGAGTATCTCCACCCCAGCCGTGCGCAACTCGATGAGATGAAGAAGATCATCCGGCGGCCTGCGGTCGACGTCGGGCATTGCCTGTTCTGCGGAAACTGCATGGAATACTGCCCGACGGACGCGTGGAACTTCACGCAGGAATTCGAACTCGCGGACTATGCGCGAGAGGACCTATACTACCGCGCGGACGAGCTCCGGATGCCGAAAGAGAACTCGGACAAGGAGATCGTGTTGATCAACCGCATCGGCGAGCATCCGATCCTCGAGGTGGATGTCTGCATCGGCTGCCGCAAGTGCGAGCGCGAGTGTCCGACCCGATGCATCGACATGCTCGACGGTCCGAACGATCGGAAGGGCAAGCCGATCGTGATTCCGGAATTCGACTACACGAAGTGCATCGGCTGCCAGCAATGCGTCGACGTGTGTCCGGTCGACTGCCTGCACATGGAGGAGATCGGCTACAAGGATCTGGAAGGGTTCTACCACATCAACCTCCAGGGCGAGGTCAAGCTGCTCGAGGAGCAGGTCGAAAAGTAGCGCGCCGGCGTCGAACCGCGATTATTCGTATCGGAATTGTAGACCTTTTATACTATTCCCATTATCCATATCCGTCCTCGCTGCCCGGAGGGCTCCACTTGGTCCGAACCACGGTTGTCGGGAATTATCCGCGCATTGGCGACACGTTCGACGAGCAATCCTTGCGGCGGGCGATTGCTCGATTCGACAAGGGAGAGATCAGCGCCGCGGAGCTCGGAGACGCCGAGCGAGAGGTCGTCAAGGCGGTCCTGCGGGAACAGAACGATGGCGGAATTAATCTGGTGACGGATGGCCAGATCTCTTGGTACGACAGCCAGAGCCACATCGCTCGCCGCCTCGCCTCCGTCGAGATCAATGGCCTCGCGCGGTATTTCGACACCAACACGTATTACCGCCAGCCGGTGGTCCACGGTGCGATTGCGTGGAAGGAGCCCATCCTCGTGGACGAATGGAAGTTCGCGCAGGCAAATTCGAAAGCGGCGGTGAAAGCGGTCCTCACGGGACCGCTGACCCTCGCTTCGCTCGCCCTTGACAAGCACTACCGCAAGAAGAAGCCCCTTGCCGTCGACCTCGCGAACGCCCTCGGAGAGGAAGTTTCCGGCTTGGTCCGTGCAGGCGCAGCTCACATCCAGATTGATGAGCCGATTCTCACCCGACATCCGGAGGACCTCCCGCTCGCCGTCGAGGGGCTCGAGCGCATTCGGGCTCGCAAAGGGGCCGCTGCCCTCACCCTTTTCACGTATTTCGGGGAGGTCTCGAAAATCTTCGAGGAACTCATCGAAACCCCCGTCGACGCGATCGGTCTCGACCTGGTCCAGGGAGCCGCGACATTGTCCGCGATCGCGAAACACGGCTCTGAGAAACCGCTCGTCCTCGGCCTCGTGGACGCCCGCAACACGAAGAAAGAGGATCCGGCCGAGGTCGCCAAAAAGGTCCTGGGTCTGAAAGACCGGATCAACCTGAAGGCGTCGTTCCTGTCTCCCTCGAACGGCCTCGAGTTCCTTCCCCGCGAGCGGGCGCGGGAGAAGCTCCGGATCCTGTCGGCGGCTGCGAGGAAGGTGGGGGTCGCCGGATGACCGGTCTCCTGACGACGAGCGTCGGTTCGTTCCCGAAGCCCGAATACCTTCAGCGTGCGCGGACGAAAGCCTCCAAGGGAGAGTTGTCGGAAGGAGGGCTCCGGGCCCTCGAGGAGAAGGCGACCGCGGAGTGGATCCACTTCCAGGAGGAGATCGGAATCGACATCCCCGTGGATGGCGAACAGTACCGGGGCGACATGGCCACGTACTTCGCCGAGAACCTCGACGGAACGGAGATCTCCGGCCTCGTCCGCTCCTACGGCAACCGGTACTACAAGAAACCGATTATCGTCGACGAGCTCCGCCGGAAGGGTCCGATCAGCGTCGACTGGTTCAAGTTCGCCCAGGCCCGCACGAAGCGCCCTGTGAAGGGCATGATCACGGGACCGTACACGATGATGGACTGGTCGTTCGACGAGTTCTACGGGTCGCGGGAGGAGGCGTGCCTCGCGTTCGCGAGACTGCTCCATCAGGAGGCAATCAGCCTCGAAGCCGCGGGCGCGAAGATCGTCCAAGTCGACGAGCCCGCGCTCTCGACGCGCTTCGATGAGCTGCCGCTGCTGGTCAAGGCGGTCGGCACGGTGACGAAGGGCCTGCGGGCGAAGACGATCCTTCACACCTGCTACGGGAGCTATAACGAGATCTTTGAGTTCTTCAACAAGCTGCCGGTGGACCAGCTCGACCTCGAGATGTCCAACTCCGGCCTGGACCTGCTGGATCGCTTCAAGCGGGAGCCGCTGAAAAAGGAGATCGCGTTCGGCGTGGTCGACGTCCACAGCCATGTCGTTGAGCCGGAATCCCTAATCCGCGAGCGCATCGAGAAGGCCCTGACCATCTTCGAGCCGGAGAAGCTCTACATCGATCCGGACTGTGGCCTCAAGACCCGGAGCGTGGAGGAGGCCCAGGCGAAGCTGCGGAACATGGTCGCCGCGGCCCGCGCCGTGCGGGAAGCCCACCGCCTTACGTAGGGCAAAGAGTAAAGTCCTTCGCAAACGATAGATACCGCGAGGAACCCGATGGGCAGCCCGACCGATCTCCGCCTGCACTCAGACGCGCTATTGCGCATGTTCACGGTGACGGAGGCGAACGCACTGCTTCCGCGTCTCGAAGAGGCCTTCCTGCGACTCGATCCGAAGCTCGCCGGCCTGCGAGAATTGCGCGAGCTGATCGAGGACGCCGAATCGTACTACGGGGAAGGACTCGCGGCCGCACCCGCGAAAGAGCGCGAGGCGTACGCGGAATCCCTCCAGGAACAATCGGACCTCGAACGCTCCGTGCAAGCGGACGTCGACGAGGTGCACGCCCTCGGCTGTGAATTGAAAGACATCCACCGCGGGCTCGTGGATTTTCCGGCGCGAATCGGGAATGAGGTCGGATACCTGTGCTGGCAACGCGGCGAACTCGCGATCGGATGGTGGCACACGCTCGAGACCGGATTCGCGGGCCGGAAGGCGCTCGCGCCGGAAGCGGAACGTTAATATCGGACGGCCCTCCTAAGAATCCGAGGATTCGGAACATGGCGACCAAAGATGACGTGATCAGCGTCCTCCGAAAGTGCTACGATCCCGAGATCCCGATCAACATCTACGACCTCGGCCTCGTGTACAACATCGAGCTCAAGCCGGACGAAGGCAAGGTCGACGTCCGCATGACCCTGACCGCTCCCGGATGTCCCGCGTCCGCGTACATCCACCAGGACGTGAAGCGGAAGCTCGAGCAGCTTCAAGGGGTCAAAGAGGCGACGGTGAACATCGTCTGGGATCCCCCGTGGACGCCCGAGATGATGTCCGAGACCGCGAAGAAGCAGTTCGGCTGGGGCATCTGATCTCGATCGAGGTCCCGCCTCCCATAGTACCAAATCTTGATATTCTCTCCCCCGTATCCAGCGGTCTGCAGCGTTTCCGGGGGTGGCCGGGTACTTGACCTCCAAAGGTGGAAAGGAATCGGACGCCCTCGCACGGGCGTTCGGAGCCCTGGTTGAGGGGCTGACGTTTTACGACCTGGCCAACGTGGCGGTCGCGGAAATGCGGGTCAAGGTGGCCTTCGAGGAGCTCGGCCGCCACAAGAAAGACCAGCTTTCGCGGCTCGAGAGCGTGGCCGGGTCGGGCGCGAAGGACGCCGCCGTGATGCCCGGCATCTATCCGATGAACGTCGTCGCGAAGGTCGAGTGCTACGTGTGTGGCTTCGTGGCCGAAACGAAGGCGATGCCGAACACGTGCCCAAACTGCGGCGCCGCGCGCTACGCGTTTGAGAAGGAGATTTCCCTGTCGAAGGCGTGGGAGATCGCCGCGGAGGCCGGACGCAAGTCGGCGACCCTGTTTGGCGAGTCCGCGGCTCACACGGCCGGCCGGGCGAAGGCCGTCCTCGAGGAGCTGGCCCGGGACGAAGAGGGACAGGCGGTCCAGGCGGACCGGCAGCTCGCGGAACTCCGGACCTGAACGGTGGGATCGAATGCCGCGCCTCGCGAAGATGCCTCCCATTCAGGAAGATATCCACGCCTGCACGATGTGCGGCTATTGTGTCCCCGTCTGCCCTGCCTATCAGGAGGCCGGCTGGGAGGGCGCTTCGCCTCGCGGCCGCGTGTTCGCGCTCCGCCAGTACGAAATGCGCGGACCGTTGGACCTCCTGCTGCGCCGTCAGGTGAAGCCCGGAGAAGATTTTGCGCGGAACACGTGGGAGTGCACCGGCTGCGGCGCCTGCGAGGAAGTCTGCCCGGTGGACATTCCGTTCGACAAGCTGTGGGATGACGTCAAGGAGTGGATGGTCAAGTCGGGCTTCGAGCGGAAGGAGCTCGAGCCCTACCTGGCGAACGTCCGAGAGACGCACAACCTGTTCGGCGAACCGACGGAGGCCCGGGGCGCTTGGATCCCGCCGGAGGCCGTGCAGTCGGCCAACCCCGAGGTACTGTACTGGGTCGGCTGTGTCGCGAGTTACAAACGACAGCAGATCGCCCGAGCCGTCGTCAAGATTCTCAACGCCGCGAGGGTGCCGTACAAGATCCTCGGCTCGGACGAATGGTGCTCGGGCGCGCCCCTCGCCCGGATGGGCTACCAGGAAACCACGAAGAAGGAGCTCATGCCCCACAACGTGAACGCGGTGGAAGAGACCGGCGCGAAGGTCCTCGTCACCGCGTGCGCGGAATGCTACCGGGCCTTCGCCCGGGATTACAAGCAGTGGGGTGGCAACCCGCCGTACAGCGTCTTCCACATTTCCCACTACGTCGAGAAGCTGATCCGGGAGAAGCGGATTGCCTTCACGAAGCCGCTCCCGCAGAAGATTGCCTTCCATGACGCCTGCCACATGTCCCGCGTGGCGAAAGTCTACGAGCCTCCGAGGCAGGCACTCAAATTCATCCGGGACCTGAAGGTCCTCGAGATCCTCCCGCACCACGAAGACGCGTTGTGCTCCGGCGCCGGCGGGGGCTTTCCCGCGGTCTTTCCGGAGCAAGCCGCGGGCGTGGCCCAGCGCCGGCTCGATGCCGCGGAGGACACCGGCGCGGCGGCCCTCGTGACGACGTGCCCTCACGCGGAGATGCATTTCGAGGGCGTGGCCCGTCAACGCAACATGACCTTGAGCATCGTCGACCTCGCCGAGATGCTCGCGAACGCGCTGTGACGGATCCTCAGATCGTGAAGCTCAGACCGCACGAACAGGAGTGCTTCGCGTTGGGATTCGTGATCTTGAACTGGCCGCCGAACAAGTCTTCCTCCCACTCGAGCTTCGACCCCTGGAGGTACGTCAGGCTCTTCGGGTCGACGAACACCTTCACGTCTTGTTCGGCGACGACGATGTCCGTCGGCCGGGCGGCGTCCGCGAGGTCCATCCGGTACTGCATCCCGCTGCACCCGCCCGCGATGATCCGCAGACGGAGCGAGGCGGCCGGCTGGTTCTCTTTCTGCCGCAACACGCGGATGCGCCGGACCGCGCTGTCCGTGACGGTGAGCGGCAGTTGCTGGGGGGCCATCAAGCGAATCGCGTCTCGACGCGTTCGAACGCGGGCCGTCGTCTTAAGTCTTCCGCCGCGAATCGCGCCCTCGGCACCGGGTGCGCGTCATTCGCCGCACGTACGACCAAAGATATATATAACGACGTTATAGTCTACATTCCGCTTCTCGAAAACGGGAGGCCCGCCTATGGTTTCCAAGAGCGTACTCCAAGAGCAAATGGCGAAGCAGGAGTACAAGTACGGCTTCGTCTCCGATCTCGATGAGGACAAGGCGCCGAAGGGCCTCAACGAGGACATCGTCCGGCTCATTTCGCGCAAGAAGAACGAGCCCGACTGGTTCCTCGAGTGGCGTCTCCGGGCGTACCGCCACTGGCTCACCATGAAGGAGCCGAAGTGGTCGAACGTCCACTATCCGCCGATCAACTATCAGGACATCATCTACTACGCGGCGCCGAAGCCGAAGAAGCCGGTGAACAGCCTCGAGGACGTCGATCCGGAGATCCGGAATCTGTACGAGAAGCTCGGAATCCCGCTGATAGAGCAGGAACGCCTCGCCGGCGTCGCGGTCGATGCGGTCCTCGACAGCGTCTCCGTCGCGACGACGTTCAAGGACCGGCTCGCGGAGCTCGGGATCATCTTCTGCTCGTTCTCCGAGGCGGTCCACGAACATCCGGACCTCGTGAGGAAATACCTGGGCACCGTGGTCCCCTTCAACGACAACTTCTTCGCGGGCCTGAACAGCGCCGTCTTCAGTGATGGTTCGTTCGCCTACGTGCCGCCAGGGGTGCGGTGCCCGATGGAACTCTCCACGTATTTCCGGATCAACGCGCAAGACACGGGCCAGTTCGAGCGCACCCTCATCATCGCGGACGAAGGCGCCTACGTCAGCTACCTCGAAGGCTGCACCGCCCCGATCCGCGACACGAACCAGCTCCACGCCGCGGTCGTCGAGCTGATTGCCCTCGACAACGCGGAGATCAAGTATTCCACGATCCAGAACTGGTATCCGGGAGACAAGAACGGGAAGGGCGGCATCTACAACTTCGTCACGAAGCGCGGGAAAGCACTCGGCGCGAACTCGAAAGTCTCTTGGACGCAGGTCGAGACCGGCTCCGCGATCACCTGGAAGTACCCGAGCTGCATCCTCCAGGGAGACAACTCGGTAGGCGAGTTCTACTCCGTCGCGCTGGTCAACAACTATCAGCAGGCCGACACCGGCACGAAGATGCTCCACATCGGGAAGAACACCCGCAGCACGATCATCTCGAAGGGCATCTCCGCCGGATACGGCCGGAACACGTACCGCGGCCGGGTGCAGATCCACAAGGGCGCGACGAACTCCCGCAACTACAGCCAGTGCGATTCCCTCCTGATCGGGTCGACGTGCGCCGCGTTCACGTTCCCGGACATCCAGGTCCAGGAACCGACCGCGCAGATGGAGCACGAGGCGTCGACTTCGAAGATCGGGGAGGAACAGCTGTTCTACTGCCAGGCGCGCGGCATCACCCCCGAGGACGCCACGAACATGATCGTGAACGGCTTCTGCAAGCAGGTCTTCCTGAAGCTCCCGATGGAGTTCGCGGTGGAGGCCCAGAAGCTGATCGGCGTGAGCCTGAACCTCGAGGGCACGGTCGGGTGAGCGCGCCGCGCGCAACGGAGGGGACGACGATGCTCGAAATCAAGGACCTACACGTCAAGGTCGCCGGCAAGGAAATCCTGAAAGGAATCGATCTGTCGATCAAGCCGGGCGAAGTCCACGCGGTGATGGGGCCGAACGGGAGCGGCAAGACGACGCTCGCCCAGGTCCTCGCGGGCCGTGTGACGTACGAGGTCACCGGGGGCCAAGCCCGTTTCGAGGGCAGAGACCTCCTCGCGATGAAGCCCGAAGACCGCGCCCGCGAAGGCGTCTTCATGGCGTTCCAGTACCCCGTCGAGATTCCGGGCGTCAGCAACGCGTATTTCCTCAAGGCCGCGTTGAACGCGATTCGCAAATATCACGGCCGGGAGGAGATCGACGCCATGGACTTCGTGACCTTGGTCCAGGACAAGGCGAAACTGCTCGGGCTCGATGAGACGTTCATGAAGCGCGGGCTCAACGAAGGCTTCTCCGGGGGCGAGAAGAAGAAGAACGAGGTGTTCCAGATGGCGGTCCTCGAACCGAAGCTTTGCGTCCTCGATGAAACGGACTCCGGACTCGACATCGACGCGTTGCGCGTCGTCGCGAACGGAATCAACGCGATGCGCAGCCCGAACCGGGCGATGCTCGTCGTCACGCATTACCAGCGCCTCCTGGACTACGTCGTCCCGGACTTCGTCCACGTCCTCGTCGACGGGAAGATCGTGAAGAGCGGCGACGCCGACCTCGCGCGAAACCTGGAAAAACACGGGTACGGCTGGATCCTCGAGGAGACCCCGAGGCCCCCACAGGCCGCGCGCGCATGAGGCCGGTGACGACCATGGCGGCGTCCGTCGACACGAAGCAAACGTACGTCGCGGAGTTCGCGTCCTCGGAACGAGAGCTCGGCGGACCCGAATGGCTGCGCGCGGTCCGGAAGAAGGCGATCGGGCGCTTTGAGGCCCTCGGCTTTCCCACCCAGAAGCACGAGGAATGGAAATACACAAACCTCGCGACCCTGCTCCGCGTCCCGTTCAAGCCCGCGATCCTCGGCCGGCCCGGCGGCGTGGTCGCCGAGAACCTCGAGCCTTTCACGTTCGGGGTCCTGAAGACCAGTCAACTCGTCTTCGTGAACGGTCGGTATGCGCCGCGCCTCTCCTACCTACGGTCTCTCCCGGAAGGCGTCCGCGTCGCACCGCTCGCAGAGATTCTCCGGACGGAGCCGGAAACCCTCGAGAAGCATCTCGCCCGGTACGCGCAATTCGAGGACGACCCGTTCGTCGCCTTGAACACCGCGTTCTTCCAGGACGGCGCCTACGTCGAGGTGCCGAAGGGCACCGTCGTGGGAGAACCGATTCATCTCTTGTTCGTGTCGACGTCCCGGGATCTCCCGATCGTCGCCCATCCGCGGAACCTCATCCGGATGGGGGCGGGCAGCCAGGCGACCGTGATCGAGTCGTACGCGGGATGGGCTCCCGAGGTGACCTTCACGAATGCCGTCACCGAGGTCGCGCCGGGGCCGGCAGCGGTCCTCGACCATTACAAGATTCAACGGGAGGCAGAGACCGCGTTTCACATCGCGACGATGACGGTCCACCAGGATCGCGATTCGTCCGTCTCGGCGCATTCGATTTCCTTCGGCGGCAGCCTCGTTCGGAACTACGTGCATACGCTCTTTCGGGCCCCCGGCGGAAGCCTCACATTGAATGGTCTGTACATGACCTCGGGGACGCAGCAGGCGGACAACTACACCCGGATCGACCACGTCGCGCCCGCGTGCACGAGCGTCGAGCTGTACCGAGGCATCTTGGGCGGCCGGTCCCGAGGCGTGTTCAACGGGAACATCTACGTCCGCAAGGATGCGCAGAAGACGGTCGCGCGACAGACGAACAAGAACCTCCTCCTGTCGAAGGAGGCGTTCGTCGACAGCACGCCGGGCCTGGAGATCCTCGCCGACGACGTGAAGTGCAACCACTCCTCCACGATCGGACAGCTCGACGAGAACGCGGTCTTCTATCTCCGATCGCGGGGCATCGACGAGGAGGCGGCGCGGAACATCCTGACGTATGCGTTCGCGGCCGATGTCGTGAATCAAGTGAAAGTCGCCCCGATCCGGATCAAGCTCGATCAGATGATCGTCTCGCGCCTGCCGAAGGGCGCTGGGCTCGGGGAGGCCTTATGAAGCGCGATTCGATGCTATCTCCCTGGAACCGCGCAACAGCGCGGGAGGCCCTTTGATGGCGGATCTCCGAGAGTTGTACCAGGATACGATCCTGGATCACAACAAGAGGCCCCGCAATTTCCGGGAGATTGCCGACGCGAGCGCGACGGCCGTGGGCCACAACCCGCTGTGCGGGGACCGGGTGACCGTGTATCTGCGCCTCGACGACGGAACGATTGAGGACATCTCCTTCGTGGGCCAGGGGTGCGCGATTTCGAAAGCGTCGGCGTCGCTGATGACGGACGCGGTGAAGGGCAAGTCGAAAGCAGACGCCCATCGCCTCTTCGAGAGATTCCACAAGATGGTCACGGCCCGCCCGGGGGATCCGGTCGATGCCTCCCTCGGCAAGCTCGCGGTCCTGTCCGGCGTCTGCGAGTTCCCGGTCCGCGTGAAGTGCGCGAGCCTGGCCTGGCACACCCTGGAAGCGGCCCTGGAGAGGAAGCAGGAGACCGTTTCGCTGGAGTGAGGATCGTGTCCGCGGACGCTCCCCGGACCGCCTTCGAACAAGATGCGGGCGGTCCCGTATCCATCCGTCCAGGACCGAGTACCGACCGCATCCGTGCGTTCTCGAAATCGCGCCGCGAGCCCGAGTGGATGCTGCGCTTGCGACTTCGAGCCCTGGAGCGGTTGCATTCCGACGGGGTGCCTTCGTGGGCCTCGTTCTTGCGGGACGTCGATTTCGATGGGATGGTCCAGGCAGAGGCGATCCCGCGGGCATCCATCGCCGAGGTCCGAGAACCGGGCCTCGTTCCCGGCCTCGGCGCGCTCGAGGAATCCGAAGCCGCGTACCGGACGGTCCGGAGCGATCTCGAGTCGCGCGGGGTGGTGTTCCGCGGATTGGCTTCCGCCGTCACCCACGACCCGAACCTCGTGAAGGCCCATTACGCAACCGCGATCCCGGTCGATGCACATTCGATCGCGGCGCTCAATGCCGCCTTGTGGTCCGGCGGATCCTTCCTCTATGTGCCGGCCGGCGTCCGCATAGAGATTCCCCTGCAGGCGGAGATCCGCGAGGACTACGCGAAGGTCGAGCCGTTCGAGCGAAACGTGATCGTGGCCGACCGCGGCGCCGACGTCACGTACATCGAGGGATGCACCGCGCCCGTGTACACGCCGGACCAGCTGCACGTGTCCGCCATCGAGGTCATCGCGATGCCCGGATCCCACGTGCGGTACATTGCCCTCCAGAACTTCGCTCGAGAGGTGGACAACCTCGTCACGAAACGCGCGCTCGTGCACGAAGGCGCGAGCGTCGAATGGGTCGACGCGAACTTGGGCTCTCGGCGGACTTGGAAGATTCCACGGGCGGATCTCCTCGGTCCCGGGGCCTCGGCGGAATTCGTCGGGGTCGCACTCGCGGGAACGGGTCAGCACGAAGACGTCGGCGCGGAGATGATCCACCTCGCCCCGCGGACCCGATCGAAGATCATCAACCGCGGCATCGTCCAGCGCGGGGGACGGGCGACCTTGCATTCGGCGGTGCGGGTGGAACCGGGAGCGACCGGGGTCGAATCGAGCGTCGAATGGTCCTCGCTGATGCTCGATGCGGAGTCCCGCGCGGAAACGGCCCCCTCGATCGAACTCGACGAGGCGGACGCGGAGATCGTCCAGGAGGGATCCGTCCGCAAGGTGAGCGACGAAATGCTCTTCTACATGGCGTCCCGCGGGGTGACGAAGGACGAGGCTCTCGGGATGGTCGTCCTAGGGACCGCCGAGGTGGTGACGAAGCGGATCCCCATCGAGTACGCGGTCGAAGTGGACCGCCTCATCGAGCTGGAACTCGGAGGCGGGATCGGCTGATGTCCCGTCGCAAGAAGACTCAAGTATTGAGCCGGTCATGGCAAGGGGGCACCGCATGGCGAAACCCGCGAAGGTAATGCTGAACGTGCCCGCCATCAAGGCGGACTTCCCGATCCTCCAGCGCACCATCCGGGACAAGCGGCTCGTCTATCTCGACAGCGCGGCGACATCCCAGAAGCCGAAACAGGTGATCGACGCGACCTCGGACTTCTACTCGAGGTACAACGCGAACGTCCATCGCGCGATCTATGAGCTCGGGGAAGAGGCCACGCGGGAGTACGAGGGAGCGCGCGAGAAGATCGCCGCGTTCATCCAAGCGAAATCGCCGACCGAGATCGTCTTCACGAAGTCCACGACGGAATCGCTCAACCTCGTGGCCTACGGCTACGGCCTGAAAGGGAAGATCCAAAAGGGCGACGAGATCGTCGGGACGGTCATGGAGCACCACTCCAACCACGTGCCGTGGCATTTCGTGAAGGACCACAAAGGCGCGGTGCTCAAGTACGTCGACGTCAAGGACGACGGCACGCTGCGAATGGAGCAGTACGACGACCTCCTGACGGACCGCACGAAGATCGTGACGGTGAGTCTCTGCTCCAATGTCCTGGGGACGATCAACCCGGTCAAGGAGATCGCGAAACGGGCGCACGAAGTCGGGGCGATCTGCGTCGTCGACGCGGCCCAGGCGGCGCCGCACATGCCGATTGATGTCCAGGATCTCGATGCCGACTTCCTCGCCTTCAGCGGCCACAAGATGCTCGGCCCCACGGGGATCGGCGTCCTGTACGGGAAGCAGGAGTTGTTCGAGGCGACGGAACCGCTGCTCGGCGGCGGAGAGATGATCCGAGAAGTGCACCTCGGGTCCGCAAAGTGGAACGACGTCCCGTACAAGTTCGAGGGCGGGACGCCGAACATCGCCGGGGCGATCGGGCTCGGGGTCGCGGTGGACTACCTCACGAAGATCGGCATGGAGGCGGTCCGCGGGCATGAGATGGAGATTACCGAGTACGCCCTGGAGAAGCTCGCCCGCTTGAAAGGGGTTCACACGTACGGCCCGAAGGACGTCAAGAAGCGGGCCGGCGTCGTGTCCTTCACGATCGATGGCGCGCACCCACACGACATCGCCTCGATCCTCGATGTCGAAGGCATCTGCGTCCGTTCGGGCCACCATTGCGCCCAGCCCCTCATGGAGCGGTTCAACCTCCCCGCGACCGCGCGGGCCTCCTTCTACATCTACAATGACATGGACGACGCGGACGCGCTCGTCGCCGGCATCAAGAAGGTCCAGGAGGTCTTCGCCTGATGTCGATCTCGTACGACATGTATCAGGAACAGATCCTGGACCACTACAAACACCCGCGGAACAAGGGCCCGCTCGCCGGCGCCACGAAGAACGCCCGGGACTCGAACCCGCTGTGCGGGGACGAGGTCGTCCTCCATGTGAAGGTCGATGGCTCCGACCGAATCGTCGAGGTGAAGTTCGAGGGCCAGGGTTGTGCGATCAGTCAGGCGAGCGCATCGATGCTCACGACGATGGTGAAGGGGATGCCGCTCTCCGACGCCGAAGGCCTCGGCCGCGACGCGGTGCTGAAGCAACTCGGTATCCCCCTGAGTGCCGTCCGTCTGAAATGCGCCCTCCTCTCCCTTCACGTGCTCAAACTCGCGCTGGGCCAGAAGGCGGACGTCGCGACCTGAGGCGTTCGATCTCATGCGTTCGGCTGTGAAGTCGCCGAAGGCCTCGCGCGTGGCGGACCTCATCGGGAACACCCCGCTCCTCCGCCTCGACCGATTGGCGGCGCACGTCGCTCATAGCGTGCGCCTGTATGCGAAGGCCGAATGGCAGAATCCGGGCGGGAGCGTCAAGGACCGCGCCGCGCTCGGGATGTTGCGCGCCGCCGAGCGTGCGGGCCTGACGAGGGACGAGATCCTCCTCGACGCGACGTCGGGGAACACGGGGATCGCGCTCGCGATGCTCGGGGCCTCCGAAGGATATCGTGTGACTCTGTGCGTCCCGGCGAACCTCAGCACGGAGCGCAAGCGGACCCTGAAGGCGTTCGGGGCCGAGCTCGTCTTCACGCCCGCCACCGAGGGAACGGACGGCGCGCAGCGACGTGCCAAAGCGGTCGCGGCCTCCGAGCCGCGGAAGTACCGGTATCTCGACCAGTACAACAACGAGGCGAACTGGCAGGCCCATTTCGAGTCGACCGGTCCCGAGATCTGGGAACAAACCGCCGGGACGATCACGCATTTCGTGGCCTGCCTTGGGACGACGGGGACCTTCGTCGGCGTCGGACGCTATCTGAGGAAGATGAACCGGACGGTGCGTCTCGTCGGGGTGCAACCGGACAGTCCGCTCCACGGCCTCGAAGGCGTGAAGCATCTCGAGACGTCTCTCGTCCCGGGGATCTGGGATCCGAGCTTGGCGGACGAGATGATGTTCGTCGCGACGGAGGACGCCCAAGCCGCGACTCGCCGGCTCGCTCGGGCGGAAGGGATCCTCGTCGGCACGTCGAGCGGTGCGGCGTTCGACGCGGCCTTGCGCCTCGCGGAGCGAATTCGCGAGGGCGTGATTGTGACCGTCTTTTCGGATGCGGGAGCGAACTACCTCGGGGAGCGCTATTGGGAGGAGGCACCGTGACGATCGAGATCCCGAACGCGGTCCTTCAAGCGATTCAGGACCATGCGCGCGAGGCGTATCCGGAAGAATGCTGCGGTTTTCTCATCGGCCATTCGAGTGCTCCGCGGCGCGTAATGGAATCCCGCCGGGCCCGGAACGTCGCGACGGAGAACCGGCCGCGGCGATACACGGTCGATCCCCTTGAGCTCCTCCGGGTCGACGACGATGTGCGAAAGAAAAACCTCGATCTCATCGGGATCTACCACAGCCATCCGGACCATCCCGCCGCTCCCTCAGAGTACGATCGATCCCGCGCGGCGAGCTGGTTGTCGTACGTGATCGCGAGTGTCGTCAAGGGACATCCCAAAGACGTGACCGCTTGGCAGTTCGACGAGGCCACCGGATCGTTCCGGCCCGAAGAGATTGTCGATCGTTGAACTTTGCCTGGCAATCTCGGAGCGGTGGTCTCTCCTGTGATTCGGATGCGCAGCACCCGCGGGACGAACCTTAAGTATAACACCGTCATGGAACAGGCACGACCATGGCTGCGGTCCGGATCGTCATTCCGACGGCTCTCCGTCAATACGCGGCGAACAACGATGCGGTGGAGGTCGAGGCCGAAAGCGTCGAACAGGCCCTCGGAGACCTCGTGGACCGCTTCGACCAGCTTCGACGTCATCTCTATGCGGACGACGGCCGCCTGCGGAATTTCGTGAACGTCTACGTCAACGAGGAGGACATCCGCTATCTCGAGAAGGATGCGACCCCCCTGAAGGAAGGAGACACGATTTCGATCGTCCCGAGCATCGCGGGCGGTTCGTTTTCGCTGATGGATCGGCTCGGGGCGAAGCGCAAAGACGTCCTCATGCCGGCGGAAATCAAACGCTATTCCCGGCATCTGATCCTGCCCGAAGTCGGCATGGCGGGGCAGTTGAAACTCAAACATTCGTCCGCCCTGATCATCGGCGCCGGAGGGCTCGGCGTTCCGCTCACGCAATACCTCGGCGCCGCCGGCGTCGGCCGTCTCGGGATCGTCGACTTCGACGTGATCGACGAGACGAACCTGCAGCGCCAGGTGCTGTACGGGACGAAGGACGTCGGCCGCAAGAAGATCGAGGTCGCGAAAGAACGGGTCGCCCAGATCAACCCGAACGTCGACGTGCAGACGTACGAGACGCGCCTGACCTCGGACAACGCGCTGGAGATCCTGAAAGACTACGACGTCGTCATCGATGGAACGGACAACTTCCCGACCCGGTACCTCGTGAACGACGCGACGGTCCTCCTGAACAAGCCGAACGTCTACGGGTCGATCTTCCGTTTCGAAGGCCAGGCGAGCGTCTTCCTCGCGGCCAAGGGCCCCTGTTACCGGTGTCTGTACGCGGAACCGCCGCCGCCCGGCCTGGTCCCGTCGTGCGCGGAGGGCGGAGTGCTCGGCGTGCTCCCGGGCATTGTCGGATCGATTCAGGCGATCGAGGCGATCAAACTCCTCCTCGGGAGGGGCGACACGCTCATCGGTCGTCTCCTCCTCTTCGACGCGCTCCGGATGAAGTTCCGGGAGCTCAAGCTGCGCAAGAATCCCGAGTGCCCGATCTGCGGATCGAACCCGACGATCAAGGAACTCATCGATTACGAGGAGTTCTGCGGCTTGCGAGGTCCGTCGGAGCAGGTCGGGGAGGAGTTCCAGATCACGGTCGCGGAGCTGAAAGAGAAGATCGATGGGGGCAAAGCGGTCGTCCTCCTCGACGTTCGAGAGCCGATGGAATGGGAGATCGCCCGCCTCGACAAGGCGGTCCTGATGCCGGTGGCCCAGGTTCCTTCGCGGGTGAACGAGCTCAGCACGGCCGACGAAATCGTCGTGTACTGCAAGACCGGCGTCCGCTCGGGCCGGATCACGAACTTCCTCCGCGAGCTCGGCTTCCGCAAGGTGAAGAACCTCGTCGGCGGGATCGACGAGTGGGCGGACAAGGTCGAGCCCGAGATGGCCCGATACTAGACCGTCGCAAATCATAAGGCCTGCACGAACTTTGCCGGATCTCCATGCCGCTCGATCCCGGAACGGTTCATCGCTTCGCGATGCTCGAACGCGCGGTAAAGTCGTTCGCGAGGACAGGCCGTTTCGACGAGTCGCTTAAGCTCGTCGATGAGATGCTCGAGATCGCCCCGGAGGATGCGGGCCTGTCGAAATTGAAGGCGCGCGTTGCCGCCGAATTGGTCCATGAAGCGATCCAGGCGCAGAAAATCGCCGCTGCCACGCAGATCCTTGGCCTCGTCGAGACGAAGATCCCCGCGACGCACCTCGGCCAGACCGAGAAGGAACTCCTTGGGAAAGCGAAAGAGCACCTCTACTCGATGTGATTCGCACAGATTTATGGCGGACGATGACGGTCGGGCCCGCGATGTCGCCCAAAGGTTCCGCCGAGGACTATGTGAAGGAAATCGAGGCGATGCGTCGCGAGAAAGATTTCTTCTTCAAGGAGGACGCCGAGTCCCCGATCCCGCACGAGCTCCGCCACAAGCTTGAGGGCCTCGCATATTTTCCTCCGGATCCGAAGTACCGCGTCCGCGCCGAGCTGATCAAAGACCCGAATCCCCAACGAGTCGTGCTCGCGACCTCCAAGGGCGTTCCTCGGGAGATGATTCGGTACGGCGTGTTCGAGTTCGAGATCGACGGCACGAAGCAGCGGCTCGCCGCGTTCAAGTCGGTCCCTCAGCCAGGCCATCACCACGCGGACGAGAGCCTGTTCGTCCCGCTCCGTGACCGGACGTCTGGCAAGGAGACGTACGGGGCTAGTCGATACCTCGACATCGAGGAACAGGCGACGGACGAATACGTGATCGACTTCAACCTGGCGTACAACCCGTACTGCGCATACAGCAACGACTACGTGTGCCCATTCCCGCCGCGGGAGAACTGGCTGTCGGTGCCGGTTCGCGCCGGCGAGAAGAACTTCCCGTTGGCTCACTAGCGTTCTTCGCGCATCACGAGTCGGTCCCAACGAGCCAGTCGAGTCGCCGTTCGCGATTCGATAGGACTTCTTCCGGCCCCTTGAAGTCCTGTTCGACGACCGCGAGCCTCTCGATGAGGGTCCGGATCGTGTCCGTCGTCGGCGCGCGGACATCGAGGCCGGCGAGACCGAGCTGACGCTTCACGATGGGCATGCCGGTCTCCACGCCGCCCATGTGGTAGCAGAAATCCGTCATGATCTTGTCCGTTACGCGAATCAGGCGGTCGACGGGTTCCTGCGGGGGCGTCACGAGCGCGATCCGTCGGATCGGATGGCCGGCTGCCTGCAGGATCTGCTCCCCGAGCGCCTTGAAGGACGACTCGACCCGGTCGCCCGTCTTCGCGCTCGTCAGGATCCCGGGACAGGAATATTTCTGTGTGAGGAAGTACAGGTACTCCTCGGCCCAGACCCGATCCGGGACTAGGTCGGATTTGTTCCCTGCGAAGACTGTAGGGATTCGCCCCGCGAGCCTCCAGACCGCCGGGATCCAATAGTCCTCGAGGGCCCGACGGCTCTCGTCGTTCGTGGCGTCGTACACGAGCAGGACGCCTTGGGCTCCCTTGATCGCCGTCTCCTGCACCCCGCTATATCCTTTCTGCCCAAGGACGTCCCAGATCTGCATGACCATCTCGACTTCGGCCAGGGGCGATCCGAGGCTCAGGCTTCGCTTCGACACTTTCGTGCCGACTGTGGTGATGTAGTCGTCCGAATACTGGTCGACGACGAATCGGCGGACGAGCGAGGTCTTCCCCACTCCGCCGTCGCCCAGAAGGACGACCTTCGACTTCATTGGCTCTCGCGGCATCGAAGGACGAGGGCTATCCCCGAGCCCCCTTCTTGAACCGTTCCCCGTGGTTCTCATCGGGAGCACTTAATGTCAGATCCGCGAACATCCGCGCGGGGAGGGGGATTTGAACCCCCGGGCGCAGAGCGCACTGGATCCTTGCGGACGGGATTTCGTCCTTAGCAATCCAGCGCCCTACCAGGCTAGGCGATCCCCGCAGGCGGCGCCTATCAAGGCACGAGCTATAAACGCTTTCGGGGCCGCAGCCGCGCACTCCTTTGGAACGCGTGGGAGCAGTTCCAACAATTCGTCTTCGTCGCGCGATACCGCGTGCTCGAAAGGTCGTTGCGACGCAGCATTATTATGCAGGATGTCCTCCCGCACTCGGCAAGCCCGTATCCCCGAACCAGATCCAGAGACGCCATCAGCGACTTGGCCAACCGCCACTGGATCGATGACGGGCTCTTTGCGAACATGACCCTCATCCTCGTCTCGAACCGTCTTCCGGTCACCGTTCGGCGAATCGGGAACCGCCTCGATGTGCAGCCGAATCCCGGCGGAGTCGCGGCGGGCCTCGCCTCGTTTCATCGAGAATTGCAGGCTCGCTGGTTTGGATGGCCGGGCAACATCGCACCCGGCGAAACCAAGGAAGTCACCGCGCGCCTCGAGAGAGAGTTCGACTGCGTGCCCGTTGTTCTTCCTCACGCCCTTGCCCGCCCGTACTACGCCGGCTTTTCGAATGGGACGTTGTGGCCGTTGTTTCACTCCTTCTCCACGTACGCGAAATACTCGGCCTCGGAATGGGAGGCGTATCGGGCCGTCAACGCGAGGTTCGCGGACGCGATTGTGCGGGCGCTCCGCCCTAGCGATCAGCTGTGGATCCACGACTATCATCTCCTGCTCCTGCCTCGATTGATTCGGGAACGGGTTCCCGAGGCCCGGGTCGGATTCTTCCTGCACATCCCGTTCCCGCCGTATGATGTGTTTCGTCTCCTCCCGTGGCACCGGGAAATCCTTCAAGGGATGCTCGGCGCCGACCTGATCGGCTTCCACACCTACGACTACGCCCGCGCATTCCTGGGAAGCGTCCTGCGGGACCTGGGCCTCGACAACCGGATTGGCACGATCGTCGCGGGCCATCGGGCCGTCCAAGTAGATGTGTTCCCTCTCGGGGTCGATGTCGCGAAGTTCAATTCGACCTCGATCGGTCCCTCCGCCGGCCGTTCGATCGCGCGACTGAGGAAAGGGCTGGAACCGTCGAAGCTCCTCTTCTCGATCTCCCGCCTCGACTACACGAAGGGCATCCCGGAAGGGCTCGATGCGTTCGGACGATTCCTCGAGTTGCACCCGGAGTGGCGTCGAAAGATCACCTACCTCCTCGCCGTGGTGCCGTCGCGCGAGCGAGTCGCCGAGTATGCGCGGCTGAAGCGGGCAATCGACGAGCGCGTCGGGCGCATCAACAGCCGGTACAGCACGATTGCGTGGTCGCCGATCCGATATGTCTACCGCCAACTCGACTTCGACGAGCTCATTGCCCTCTACCGAGTGAGCGATGTGGCGATCATCACCCCTCTTCGAGACGGGATGAACCTCATCGCGAAGGAGTATGTTGCCGCGAAGCAGGAGCCGCGGGGCGTCCTCGTCCTCAGCGAGATGGCCGGCGCATCGAAGGAGATGCGCGAGGCCCTGATCGTGAACCCGAACGACGTGGAGGATGTTGTGGGCGCGATTCATCGGGCGCTCACGATGCCGCCGGAGGAGCAGGCCTGGCGAATCCGGGCGATGCAGGAGCGGCTCCGACGCTACGACGCTCGGACGTGGGCGACGCGGTTCCTCGAGCGCCTCGACGACGCCGTCCGGCTCTCCGAGGATCTCACTTCGAAGAGGCTATCGGACGCGCATCGGAAGGAGATCCGGCAAGCGTACCGGAAGGCGGATCGACGGCTCCTTCTCTTCGACTATGACGGAACCCTCGTCTCCTTGTCGGTGAATCGGGAGACTACACTCCCGGACGCCCGTGTCACGGGAATCCTGAAGGGGCTCGTGTCGGATTCGACGAACCACGTCGTGCTCGTGAGCGGCCGGCCGCGACGGGACTTGGAGAAATGGTTCGGGGAGCTCCCCTTGACGCTCATCGCGGAACACGGCGCGTGGGTCCGCGACCGCGGGGACCGGGAGTGGCGTTCCACGCTCCCGCTCGAGGAAGGCTGGAAGGTCCGCCTACGACCTGTGATGGAGCGTTTCCTCGATCGGGTTCCAGGCTCCTCCCTCGAGGAGAAAGATTTCTCGATCGCATGGCACTATCGTTCCGCTGATGTGGAATCCGGGACCCTCGCGGCGAAGGACCTGGTCGACATCCTGACCACGCTGACTGCCAACTTCGATCTTCAGGTCCTGCCGGGGAACAAGGTCGTCGAGATCCGACGGAGCGGTGTGAGCAAAGGCACTCACTTTGCGACGCATCTGGCCCGCGAACCTTGGGGCTTCATCTTGGCGGCCGGCGACGACTGGACGGACGAGGCGTTGTTCGCTTCGCTCCCTCCGAGTGCGTTTTCCATCCGGGTCGGCATCACGGCGTCCTCGGCCCGACTCAACGTGGAGAGCGAGGCGCCGATCCTCGATCTGCTCGAATCGCTGGTCGCCTCGACGCGGTGACCTTTCGGTGCGTTCGATTCCTCGAACGGGACTGGATAACAATCGGCCCATGGTTCCCCATCGCATCCGTCACGATTCCGATTGCGAAGGGGCCGCTGCCTCCCGATGAGACGCGGAACTCGGAGCGAAGTCTCTTTGTACAGGGGCATGCGTCGGTGCGGCCCGAATGGTCTCTGCCCCGCCGGCCCCGCCCCCGTTTCGGGTCTCGCAGCGCTTCCGGTATCGGGAGTTGCTCGGGCTCGTGGCGGTCCAGTCGTTCGGCAACCAGATGACCGGCAGTTTCTGGATCGTCTACTTGGTCAGCCTGCTCGACTTCCGGGTCGCGACGCTGCTGTGGGTGATCGCGTTCCTCACCGCGGCGCTCGGGGTCCTCCTCATGGCCCGCGGGCGGCCGATTCCTGCGAGGACGAGCATGACGGTCGGCCTCGCGACCATGGCCGCGGGTCACTTCGCCTTCGCGTTCCTGCCGGCGAACTGGGCCGTGCTGGTCGGCGGCCTGGCCTTCGGCGTTTACCTCCCGCTCTTCTGGCTCCCCATGAACTCGATGCTCGTGAGGGAGACGAGTCCTGGGAACCGCGCTGGTCGGCTGGCCGGCGTCACCGCGACGTTCACTACGGTCGCCGTCGTCGCCCCGGTCCTCGGCGGGTATCTGGCCGTCACCGTGGGTTTTCCGTTCCTCTTCTCGCTCGGAGGGCTCATCTTGGCCGCCAACCTGATCCGCGCGCGTCGACTCGTGCCGCGAGAGGAGTCCTTCTCATACGTCATTAACGTGCGACGGATGGGATCGCGGACCGCCCTCGCATTCGCGGGACAGGGAGGCGTCGACGGATTGCTCTCCGTGGCCACCCCACTCGGCTCGTTTCTTCTCACCCGGGATTCGTTCGCCCTCGGCCTCCTGTTCGCGCTCTTCTCGCTTGCGGCTGGCATCGCCGCCGTGGTGCTCGGTCAGGTATCGGATCGGGTGAAGGCTCGGAGTCCGTTTCTCCTCCTTGGACCGGTCCTTTCCGTCCCCGCTTGCCTGCTCGCGTTCGTCTCTCGGGATCTCGGATCATTCGCTTTCGCCATTGGATGGCTTTCGATGACCGCCGTGGTCGCGCCGTCGTTCATCTATACGATTCTCGTGGATCGCATGGAGGACTCGATCCCAGCGGTCACCGCAACGCGGGAGTTCATCCTCAACACCAGCCGCAGCGTCGCGCTGTTCGCGGGGCTCCTCGTGCTCGCATTCGGTGGCGATGTGTACGCGCTGTACTTGCTCGTTGGCGGAGTAATTCTCCTCGAGGCACTCGCGAAGTGATCGTTACAGTGGCCGCATCGGTTCTTTCGGGATGATCACAAGGTGAATGGCAGATCCAGGACCTTCGGGCGTCGCGACGGCCTTCGGTTCCGTTCCCGGCGCCGCGTGGCGTTTCCAGTCGCCGCAACGGTACCTCTCGCGGCGCGCGAACAATTGAACCATCGCGTCGATCCCGAGCAGGTCTTCGTTCATCCCGGACCACCACTGGAGCCGGTCCCCGTATCGTTCCTCGATATCGACGAGGAAATCCCGCAGGCTTGTGGAAAGGCGATTCCGGATCGGGCCCGATCCGATCGCGGCGACGTACACGTGTTCGGAGGGCTCCAAGGCGACCGTCTTGTTTCCGATTTCGAATTGCCTCAATCCCCCGATTTCCTCCTGGAACACGTCCTGCGCGAAGGACATGATGGCCGTCAACATGCCGGCGAGGATGTCTTCGTCGCCGTGCGAATCGGGACGGCTCGTCGTGTGCGCGATCAGGAGTCCTTCGCGGTTGATGAGGAACAGGTCCTCGATTCGGAAGGCATGGTTCGCGGACCGACGGATCGCGACGAACCCGGCCGCGCCGAGCGCGCTGACGAGCATGGCGAACCCGGGCCAGAGCATCGTATCCCAGGGCGAGGAAGGAGGGACGACCGCGATCGGCGGGTCGACCGTCACGATTGCGCTGCCTCGGATGATCCCCTGTGTCGCGGAGACGACCCCGGTCCCCGGTTGGGTCGGCGCCTCAAACCGGGCGGCTGTGCTGTTGACGGCGACGATTTGCCCGATCGTGGAGGACCAATTCGTTACGGTGAGTGGGACCGGATTGCCGTCTGTGTCCCAACCCCCTGCGGTGAATGTCGCCGTCTGGCCGACGAGGACGGAAGCCGTCGTCGGTGTGACCGCGATCCGCGCGAGGGTGCCGGGGATGACCAGCGTGACATTGTCGATCCACGCCGTCATGGACGGCTCTTCCCACCCGGTGCGATTGAGCCGGAGTGAAACGGCCAGGGTGAACGAACCGGTCACCTGCAGGGCCGTATCGCCGCTGAGGTCCACCTCGACCGTGCGGGTCCCCTGGGCCACAGGAGTCTCGGACCATTCAACGGTGTTTCCGATGGTGACTTCCAGGTTCGCAACGACACTCGACGACGAAGTGGCTTCGAGGTCGAAGACGAGCCGCAGCGAATTCGGGCTCGCACCGGTCGGAGTCGACTTCGTGAACGTCTGGGCGACGCGTGCGCTCTCGGCGAACGCAGTGGAATTGAACAACACGATATCGTCAATGTAGACGGTGCCGGCAGTCCCCGCCGCTCCCGCAAAAGCCACCTCGACGTAGTTTACTTTCGAGACATCGAGAGGCGTGTTCAGGTCGACGGGGTACCGATACCATCCCGTGACCAGGGAAAACAGGCCCCACGCATTCCCTCCCGCTTCGTCCTGGACGTACACCCATGCCCACAAGGTGCCCGGCGTCGCCTTGTCCATCCGAATCGCCAGGCGGTCGTAGCCGGACCAGTTCCATGGAAGCGGATCGTCTCGGATCGCGCCGGCCCACTGATTGCTCTGAGCGATCATCACGTCGTCCTTCAACGAGCCGTTCCCTTCCGTCCGGATGGCGGTCTCTTGGGAGAGGTTGCTGGACGACTGCTGATTGGACACCACGCTCGTCCATGGGGTCGCTCCGAAGACGTCGTCCATCGAATCAAACCGGAGGACGGGCGTCGTGTGGCCGAGTCGCGCCCGGGCCGTCGGATCGCGTGACGCGGTGACCGCGCCGGTCGTCCCGCTTGTGTAGATCCAGGGTCCGGGTATCGCGTCGAACGTTCCGTCCCCGATCAGGTTCGTGGCATTCCGGACGACCCGTGGATCGGAGCTAACGACCACTCTGCCGGATAGTGGACGGGGACCCGCGGATACCAGACCGTTTGCGTGGTCAGCAGAACCCGCCGTCCCAGAGACGGACCCGTTCACGGGAGCGAGGATGAACGGAACGAAGGCGACTGCCGCGAGGATGAAGAAGAGGACGGCCGCGCGGTACGGTTGTGCTTTCACTGACGGTGCCTCGGGCCTCTCGGCGAGGCCGATCTCCCCAGGCCGAACGCGTACCATTACCCGCGGTCCGGGGGCCTGAATTCGTTCGAGGTGACGGGGCTTAAACGTATCGGCTCCATTCCTCCGTTTGCCAGATTCGGACGCCTAGATCGGATCGTTGCGAGATTGTTTCGAACTGGAGCGGGGAAGCGATCAGGCAGCCGGCCGAACGCGCGCATTTTCATGCAGGGGTTGCCGATGTCCCGTGCGATGGGTCTCACAAGTGATATCCGAGGGACGAAGGAGCTCCACCTCTCACCGAGCGACCTCTCGGAGCTAATCGTCAGCATCGGGGGCGTGAAGTTCTGGATCGTCTCCGTCGCGCCGTTGTACATCGGATGGGTGCTCGCGCAACCCGCGGCGCTGCGGCATCTGTTCGTCGATGACCTCCGCGTCGTGCTCGGCATGATCGTCGTTGGTCCGCTGCTCGGGACCTTCACGCTCCTCCTGAACGTGTATCACGACATGGGGACGACCGACCGCGTGAATCCCCGCAAGAAGTACGTTCAGGTCGTGGAGGAACTGATCGGCGAAGGACTGATGGAGCGCGACACGCTCCTCCTGGCTGCATTCGGCTTCGCCGCCATGGGCCTCGTCCTCGCCGCGTACGTCTCGGGGAGTCTCGTCCGATACAGCCCTGGCGGCGGAGGCGGCCCGTTCACATCTCTCGTCGGGACGCAAGGGTTCCTCGTGCTGACAATCCTGATCATCGCGCTCGCCTTCGCGTACTCCGTTCCCGGCATTCACTGGAAAGGCGTTGCCGGGATGGACCTCCTCACGAACATGGTCGGGTTTGGGGTCCTCTGCCCGCTCTCGGGTTGGGTGCTCATCCGGCCCATCGAATCTGCGCCCTGGTGGTTCATCGGGACAATCGCCCTGTTCCTGGGCGCTCTCTACGCGCCGACGACCGCTTCGGACTACGCGGCCGACCGCGCCTTCGGAATCCGCACGATGGCCGTGCGATTCGGCGTGAATCGCACCCTGCTGATCGGCTTCGTCCTCCAGGTCCTCTCGGTCGCGTTGCTCTCTTTGGGCTGGGCTCTCCGATTGCTGCCGTTCGACGGACCCGCGTACAGCTCGATGGCCGACTTGTGGCCCTTCCTCGCGTTGCAGGTCCTGTTCTACGCGGTCTTCATTCGACGGCCGACGGTCGGCCGCATCTGGGCGCTGCTCCTGCTCCTCTCGATTCTCCAAGCGCTCGGCGTGATCCTCATGCTTTGGCAATTCGTCGGACAACACACTTGGTCTCCCTAATTCGAGACGCTCGGTCTTCGGCGGGCTGCCACCGAATACGCACGACACATACCCAACTTTCAAACGGTGCGCAGTGCAGTCCGAACGCTCGACCGGCAACGCTCGGAGGCGATTGCGATGGCGAAAGATAGTGACTCGGAGAAGCGGGAGGGGTGGACCCGGAGGGATTGGGTCAAACTAGGACTCGTGATCGGCGGGTCGGCGGCCGCGGGAACGGTCGGGGTAGGGTTGGCCGGCACTCTCCTCCGGAGTCCTCCACCCGAGCAAACCAAGGGCCCGATCCTCTACACGCGATTCCCCACGGACCAGTGGTGGAACAGCTTCGAGGGGAATCCGGTCAAGGTCACGGACTTTCAGGAATGGCAAGGAGCCACCGGCGTCTTGGGCGGTTCGTTCGCGGACGGGAAATGGATCGCGGGGACCGGGTATCCGGTCCTCGTCATTCGGGTGAAACGGGACGATTCCGTGTTCTCGGTTCCGACCGACGTCGCAGTCCCGTCCGGCTTTGACTTGTACTACGACGATTCGGCGCGGGACATCCGGATCGTCGTCGTGTACGACCGCTGCGCACATCTCTGCTGTTATCCTGGATGGCAGGTCGTCCAGAATCCGGCGCCGTCGCGCAACTACGTAGGGCCAGCGCCGACCTACGAGGTGTACGGCCTCGATCCGATCTATTGTGTGTGTCATGAATCCCAGTACGATCCGATGCTTCTGGTCAAGAGCACGAACGCCAACAACGGCGTCGAGTTCGTCGGACCCTCGAGGGTCCACGGTCCCGCGACTCGTGCAATTCCGATCCTCGCGGTGCGAGCGGTAGACGATGCGCTTGAGGCGGCCCTCGTCGATCCTAGGTGGTACCAATACTGTTGAGCTCTCACGCGTAGCGAATCCTTCGTGGAAACGGTCGTGTCGAAAGACTCATATAGCCCGCTCCGGTATCTGTTGGAAGACTCGGCAAAGGCGACGAAACTATTCGAGTCACCGTCGCCCGAGTCCGTGGTGGCCGCTTTCGGCGAAGGCCCC
>Ga0209237_1000090_pt1 | contig 42373 bp, 39 predicted proteins | sample GraSoi013_1_40cm_2_FD_185820 | JGI IMG/M metagenome (GOLD analysis project Ga0209237, IMG submission 185820) | Grasslands soil microbial communities from the Angelo Coastal Reserve, California, USA - Sample 10_02_2013_1_40cm (SPAdes) (version 2) | ecosystem: Environmental > Terrestrial > Soil >...
GGGCGCCGGACCGTGCTCGACCATTCGGAATGGACGGACCCACGCGATTTCGCCGTCTCGTCGAGAAGCGAGCCGTCTTCTTCAGCCGCGGCGGCGAAAGCCTGCGTTTGGACCCCTAGACGTGTTCGGTCCCTCCCTTCACAACAACTTTGAAGACCCGCGCTTGGGAGCTACACTGACCTCTGGAGGCCCCGGGTGCCGCTGAAGATCAAACAGGACCACTCGCGCTTCCGCGAGATCATCCGCGGACGCATCAAGGAGAACCTGCGCAAGTACATCCAGAAGGGGGAGATGATCGGGAAGAAGGGGAAGGACCTGATCACCATCCCCGTGCCTTCCATCGACATCCCCCACTTCCGGTACGGCCACAAGGACCAGGGCGGCGTCGGCCAGGGGGACGGGCAGCCTGGAACGGTGCTCGCTCCCGGAGCCGTAGAAGGCGACGGCAAGGGGAAGGCGGGGCAGGGAGAGGGACAACACTCGCTCGAAGTCGATCTCTCCCTCGACGAGCTGGCGGACATCCTCGGCGAGGAGCTGGCGCTCCCGCGCATCCAGAGCAAGGGCAAGAAGAACCTGACCACGCCGAAAGTGAAGTACACGGGCGTGCACACGACCGGCCCGGAATCGCTGCGGCACTTCAAGCGCACGTACAAGCAGGCCCTCAAGCGGAGCATCGCTTCCGGCACCTACAATCCGGCGATTCCCATCGTCGTCCCCACGCGGGAGGACAAGCGCTACCGCAGCTGGCGGCTGACGGAGCTGCCGCAGTCGAACGCGGTGGTGATCTACATGATGGACGTTTCCGGCTCGATGGGTGACGAGCAGAAGGAGATCGTCCGCATCGAGAGCTTCTGGATCGATACCTGGCTGCGCGCCAACTACAAGGGCCTGGAGACGCGCTACATCATCCACGACGCGGTCGCGCGCGAGGTCGATCGGGAGACGTTCTTCCACACGCGCGAGTCGGGCGGCACGATGATCAGCTCCGCCTACAAGCTCTGCCGCGACATCATGAACGCGGAGTACGACTCCGGCTCCTGGAACATCTATCCCTTCCACTTCTCGGACGGCGACAACTGGAGCGCGGACGACACGCGCACCTGCGTCTCGCTGCTCAAGGGCGAGGTCCTGACCAAGGTGAACCAGTTCGCCTACGGGCAGGTGGAGAGCCCCTACGGGAGCGGGCAGTTCATCAAGGACCTGCGGGAGGCGTTCGACGGAGTGGAGAACGTATCGCTCTCCGAGATCGCCAACAAGGACGCGATCTACAACTCCATCAAGGACTTCCTCGGGAAGGGCTCCTAGGTGAACGAGAACAAGGACACTCGGCTCCCGCCGCACCTGAGCGACATCCAGCGCGAGATCGAGCGATATGCGAAGGCGTTCGGCCTCGAATTCTACGAGACCATCTTCGAAGTCCTTGGGTACGACGAGATCAACATGGTGGCCGCGTACGGCGGCTTCCCCAACCGCTATCCGCACTGGCGGTTCGGGATGGAGTACGAGCAGCTCTCCAAGGGATACGAGTACGGGCTCTCGAAGATCTACGAGATGGTGATCAACAACAATCCCTCGTACGCGTACCTGCTCGAGTCGAACATGGACGTGGACCAGAAGCTGGTGATGGCCCACGTCTACGGGCACGTCGACTTCTTCAAGAACAACTATTCGTTCCAGCACACCAACCGCAAGATGATGGACGAGATGGCGAATCACGCCACGCGCATCCGCCGCATCATCGACAAGGTGGGCATCGAGCCGGTGGAGACGTTCATCGATCGCTGCCTGTCGCTGGAGAACCTGATCAACCAGCACGCGCCGCACTTTCCCGCGAAGAGCCGGGACGAAGCGCCGGACCGGCCCATCGAGGTTCGCGGGTTCAAGACGGACCGCGAGTACATGTCGCACTTCATCAACCCGCAGGCCTTCCTCGACGAGCAGCGCAAGAAGCTGGAGGAGGAGCGCGCGCAGAAGAAGAAGTTCCCGGAGAAGCCGGAGCGCGACGTGCTGGCGTTCTTGATCGAGCACGCGCCGCTCGAGCGCTGGGAAGCGGACGTGCTCGCGGTGATCCGGGAAGAGGCGTACTACTTCGCGCCGCAGGGGCAGACGAAGATCGCGAATGAAGGGTGGGCGTGCCTCGCGCAAGCATCTAGAATCTTTACAGAAAATGGTCTAGTGACCATTGGTGACGTCATCGAGGGCGAGGCTTCTAAGGTGTCTGATGGTGATAAGCCTCGTGCGATCTACGACCGGCATGTGATTCGCGATCACGCCACCATTTCCATTCGCACCCGTCGGGGTCTGATGCTCACAGGCTCGAACAATCATCGAATCGTTGCGGCTGACGGAAGCTGGAAACGCCTCGACGAGGTCTCGGTGGGAACTGACATCAGAATCGCTGGAGGCGCAGGCCTTTGGCCCGAGCAAGCTGTGCAGTTGGGCTGGCGACCGGATCCAAGAATCCGGGTAATCGTTGATCGCTCCGATGAGGAAGCTGTCGCTCCTCGACTACTGACCCAGCGAAACGTGGCCTTGCAAGCTGGTCCCGAGCTTTATGCACTGGGCAGTGCGCACGTTCGAAAGCTGGCCCACGGGCGGCGCAAAGCTGTCCGGATACCCGAAGTCTTGGATGCGAGGCTTGCGCAGTTTGCTGGGTATCTCATTGGCGACGGCCACATCAGTCGCGTGAAGCGAAATCTCGGTCTGACGACCGGTGACGAGGAACAAGCTCGCACCTTCGTCGAATTGACGTATGAACTCTTCGATCTGCTCTGCACGATGAAGCTGGATGAGAATCGTTGGCGTGTCTTGGTGCATTCGGAGACGCTATCGGATTTCATGGTGGAGGCGTTGGGGTTCACGACTGGACCAAGCGCTCGTCACAAGAAAGTGCCGGAAGCCATCCTGCGCTCACCCAAGCACGTTGTAGCCGCATTCTTGCGCGCCTATTTCGATTGCGATGGGTATGCGGGGAAGGGCGGGATCATCCTCAGGACCTCTAGCGAGACAATGAGCGAGCAGGTGCAATTACTGCTGCTCAACTTTGGGATTCTTTCACGGCGACGCCCACAAAAAGACGAATGCTGGCGCTTGGGCATCCTCGGCGCTTCGGCCGCGAAATTCGCGCAGGAAATCGGATTCGGCCTCGAGCGAAAACAACGAGCGCTGGATGAATACGTTTCCAAGCGCAAGTGGTTCAAGGAAGAGAAGTGGGAAGACGAGATCGTCGAGATCACCCACGGCCGCGCTGACGTCTACGACATCTCGGTCGAAGAGACGCACCGGTACGCCGCCTGCGGGTTCATCAACCACAACTCGTACTGGCACTCGACGATCATGACCACCCGCGCCCTCAAGGACAGCGAGATCGTCGACTACGCCGACCACCACTCGGGCACCATGGGGACGCGCCCCGGCGCCGTCAATCCGTACAAGCTCGGGATCGAGCTCTGGCGCCACATCGAGGACCGCTGGAACAAAGGGCGCTTCGGGAAGGAATGGGACGAGTGCGACGACCTGCGCGCGCGCCGCGCGTGGGACAAGAAGCTCGGCCTGGGCCGGCAGAAGATCTTCGAAGTGCGCAAGCACTACAACGACGTCACCTTCATCGACGAGTTCCTCACCGCGGACTTCGCCGCCGAGCAGAAGCTCTTCGTCTACGGCTTCAACGAGAAGGCGAATCGCTGGGAGATCCTCGACCGCGAGTTCCAGAAGGTGAAGAAGAAGCTGCTGCAGCAGCTCACCAACTTCGGCCAGCCGATCATCGAGGTGGTCGACGGCAACTTCGAGAACCGCGGCGAGCTCCTCCTCGCGCACCGGCACGACGGCGTCGACCTGCGCATCGACTACGCGAAGGACACGCTGGTGAACCTGCAGGCGATGTGGCGCAGGCCGGTCGGGATCGTCACCCGCGTGGATGGCAAGGGAGTGCTGATGCGGTTCGACGGCCGCGATCACACGGACCGCAAGGTCGAGCTTTGATGGATGGCCAGAACGAGATGGCCATCGGAAGCTGACGCTCATCGCCAGCGGAAGAGGCGCAGGGCGGCAAAGAAGGTCGCGGCGGTGGTCACCCCGAGCAGCGCAATCTGGCCGGCGATCCCGGTCACGCCCGCACCGTCGATCATCACCGCCCTGAGCCCGTCGTTCAGCGCTGTGAGCGGCAGCACCCGCAGGAAGGGCTGCACGGCGTCCGGGAAGCGCGCGGTGGAGAAGAAGACGCCCGAGGCCACGAACATCGGCAGCATGACGAGGTTGATCAGCCCGGTCACCGTCTGCGTGTTCTGGGCGCGCGCGGCGACGAGCAGCCCGATCCCGGCGAACGCCAGCGCGCCGATCAACGAGACGCCGAGGAGGAGCGCGATCGACCCTACGATGCGGACGCCGAAGACGAGCCGGGCGAACCCGAGCAGCACCGGCATCTCCAAGAGCAAGAACAGCGCGCGCATGACCACGAAGGACCAGAGGAACTGCGCGCGCGACATCGGCGTCGCGACCAGCCGCTTGAGCAGCTTCTTCGTCCGCATCTCGACCACGATGTAGCCGATGCCCCACATCCCGGCCGACATGAGATTCATGCCGAGAAGCCCGGGGATGAGAAAGTCGATGTAGCGCGAACCCGGCTCGGTGATCGGTCTGTCGATCGTCGCCGGCGCTCCGCGGGGGTGGAGCGCAGCGTCGGCGAGCGCGCGCGCGAGGCGGCTCTCTGCGCGCGCGGGATCGTAGAGGTAGGCGATCGGGGGCCCTGCAAGGACGACCAGGTCCACCTTCCCGGTGCGCAGCGCCTCCCTCGCCTCCGACTCCCCGAGCAGCCGCGGGCGAAGCTGCGGGTCCGCCTCGAGCGAACGCTCCAGCTCCGCCGACACGACCGCGACCGGAACGGGCTCCGCGGGCCGGTTGCGGAACGCGATCCCCAGCGCGACGGAAAGAAGCAGGGGAAATCCGAACGTCCAGAACACCGCTCCGGGTTCGCGGAAGAACAGGCGCAAGCGGGCCAGCGTCAGCTCCCAGAGGGGACTGATCGGGGCGGACTTCAGGCCGGCGGTCGGGGCGTTCACTCGCGCAGGTGCCTTCCGGTGAGGTGGACGAAGACGTCTTCCAGGCTTGCCTGATGGGTCGACAGATGGGTCAGTCCCAGCGGCTCCGCGCGCGCGAGGATCGCCGGCAGCGCGACGTGGAGCTGCTCGACGGTGAGCGCGATCCCGTCCGCGCTGCGCCGCGCGCTGCGGACGGAAGGAAGTCCGCCCCAACCATCGGGCGCGAGCGGCCGCTCCGTGACGAACTCCACCACCTGCTGGGCACCCAGCGAGGCGATGAGCTCGCGGGGAGTCCCCAGGGCGATCACTTTGCCCTTGTCCACGATCGCCACGCGGTCGCAAAGCCGCTCGGCCTCGTCCATGTAGTGCGTGGTGAGCAGCACCGTCCTGCCGCGCGACTTGAACCCCAGCACGACGTCCCAGAGCTGCCGCCGGGACTGCGGATCGAGCCCCGTGGTCGGCTCGTCGAGGAAGAGCAGTTCCGGGTCGCTGACCAAGGCGCAGGCGACCGCGAGGCGCTGCTTCTGCCCGCCGGAGAGCCGCTCGGTCCAGGAGGCGCGCTTGTCGGAGAGGCCCACCAGCTCGAGCACCTCCTCGATGGGTCGCCCCTGCAGGTAGAACGAGCGGAACATGCGCAGGTTCTCCTCCACGGTGAGCTTGTCGGGAAGGTGCGTCTCCTGCAGCGAGACGCCGAGCCGCTGCCGCAGCGCTCTCTCGTCCCGGTCCCACCGCATCCCCAGGACCTCGACGCGGCCGGCCGTGGGCTCGTTCAGGCCCTCGAGGATTTCCACGGTGGTGGTCTTGCCGGCGCCGTTCGGTCCCAGGAGGCCGAAGCATTCGCCGCCATCCACCTCCAGATCGAGACCGTCGACGGCCGCCAGGTCGCCATACTTCTTCACCAGCTGTTCGCAACGGAGCGCGGGCGTGGATGGCACGTTGGGCTACCTGCGCCTCGGGCGCGCCAGCTCGATGCGGACGGGCTTCTCCTTCAGCTCCTTCCCGTTCGCCGCGACGTACGCTTCGCGGCTGTCGGGCCGGACGAGGACGTACGCATAGCGGGGCTTCACGTCGGCGGCGAGCACGGTGTCGCGCGGCTGGCCGGCGAGCTGGGAGAGAGCGGACATCAGCGTCTCCGCCGTCCAACCGTGCTCCGAGCCCTGCTCGACGTACAGCTTCGCCCGGTCCGCAGGCGGCGCGGCCTCGCGCCCTGGCGGTGGAGCTCCCTCCAGCCTCGGACGGCGGTGCTCGCGATCCCGCTTGCGGCGCGCTTCCTTCTGCTCCTTTTGCACCTTCTCCACCTGATGGCTCTCGAGCAGCTTCTCCCCCGCCGCCCGGATCTGCGCCTTCTCCATCCGGTGGTGGATGAAGAAGTACCGGAGCGCGTAGGCGGTGAGCACCCGGCCGTCCTCGCGCGCCATCATGTCCTGCGCCAGCGGAAGGAAGGCCTCGAAAGCAACCCCGCTCTGCATCGCATCGCGCAGCTCGCGGATGTGCTTCTCCGTCCACAGGCCGCGCGCCTCCTCGGGCGTCGGCAGGCTTCTCACCTCGAAGCGGATGCCATATCTCTTCTCCAGCACCGAGAGCGTGTTCAGCTCCGCGCCGGACACGAGGCTGATGGCGGTGCCCTTCTTGCCGATGCGCCCGGTCCGGCCGACCCGGTGAAGGTACACCGCGGGATCCTCGGGCAGCGAGTAGTTGAGCACGTGCGAGAGATCGCTGATGTCGATCCCGCGGGCGGCGATGTCGGTCGCCACCATGAAGCGCACCTCCCCGCGCTTCACCTTGGCCATCACGCGCTCGCGCTCCTTCTGCGGCAGGTCTCCGTTGAGCATCTCCGCGTCCAGACCGTTGCGGTTGAGGACGTTGGCCACCAGCTCCGTATCGGTGCGCAGGTTGCAGAAGATGATCGCGCTCTCCGGGTCCTCGCGCTCGATCAGGTAGAGGAGGTTGCGCGGCTTCGGATACTGATCGACGAGATGGTAGAGCACGTTGTGGATGTGCTCGACCGTGAAGACGTCCCCCGAGAGCAGGATGGTCTCCGGATTGCGCAGGTACTTCTGCGCCAGCTGCTCGATGTCCGGCGGCACCGTGGCGGAGAAGAGGAGCGTCTGCCGATCCGGTGGCAGCCGATCGAGGATGCGGGTCACCTCTTCATAGAACCCCGCTGAGAGCATCTCGTCCGCTTCGTCGAGGACCGCGATGCGGGTGGCGTCGAGCTTCAGGTTGCCGCGGCGGATGTGATCGTAGACGCGGCCGGGCGTGCCGACGATGATCTCCGCTCCCTCGGTGAGCGCATCGGTCTGCGCGCCCATGCCGGCGCCGCCGTAGATGGCCGCCACCCGGAGGTCCTTGTGCTTGCCGAGCGCCTCGATCTCCTGGGCGACCTGCAGCGCCAGCTCGCGAGTGTTGCAAAGCACGAGGACGGACGCCCTGCGGGTGCCGGCGGGGATCCGCTCGAGCAGCGGAATGCCGAATGCGGCGGTCTTTCCCGTGCCGGTCTTGCTCCGGCAGATGACGTCGCGGCCGGCGAAGATCGGCTCGAACACGGCCGCCTGCACCGGAGTGGGAGTCGTATATCCACGCTCGGCGATTCCCTTGCGCAGTTCCTCGGAGAGCGGAAGATCAGCGAAGCTGGTGGTGGCGACGTAATCGCTCATCTCGGCTTGAACACGAAAGAGTTGGCCTGTATAGCACCGCACCTTCCGGGAATACAGATGAGTCCCAGGTCCAAAGCGCGCAACCCGAAGAAGCCGGCGAAGGCTCGCGCGCCACGGAAGGCTCGGGACGAGCGCCAGGAGGCGGAGCCGCTCGAGCCCGAGGTCCTGGAGCCGGAACCGCTCGCCGGCCACGATGAGCTGGAAACGCCCGCGGACACGCAGCTGCCGGTCCCCGTCGAGCGCGATCTGGCGCGCGCCGATGCGCTGCAGCGCTACATGGCGGAGGTGGCGAGGCACCCGCTGCTCTCGCGCGAAGAGGAGCACCGGCTGGCGGTGAAGTTCCAGAAGACGCACGACCCGGAGATCGCGTACCGGCTGGTGACCGCGAATCTGCGGCTGGTGGTGAAGATCGCCAACGAATACCGGCGCGCGGCCTTCAACCTGCTCGACCTGATCCAGGAAGGAAACGTAGGCCTGATGCACGCCGTGCGGAAATACGATCCCTTCCGGGGCGTGAAGCTCTCTTCCTATGCGGCGTGGTGGATTCGCGCGTACATCCTGCGGTACCTGATGGACAACTGGCGCATGGTGAAGCTCGGGACCACGCAGGCGCAGCGCAAGCTCTTCTTCAACCTGCGCAAGGAGCAGGAGAAGCTGCTCGCGCAGGGATTCGAAGCCGCGCCTCGGCTGCTCGCCGAGCGGCTCGACGTGAGCGAGCAGGACGTGCGCGAGATGGATCAACGGCTGGCGAACGACGAGTTCTCCATCGACGCTCCCATCGCCGGCGGGCAGGAGGAGGGCCGGCAGACGCATGGAGACCGCCTGGTGCAATCGGCGCCTCCCATCGACGAGCAGCTCGCCGACGAGGAGCTGCGCCGGATCTTCAAGGAGAAGCTGGCGGCGTTCGGGAAGACCCTCACCGCCGAGAAGGACAAGTTCCTCTTCGAGAACCGCATCGCGCCCTCGGACGATCGGGAGCCGATGACGCTGCAGCAGATCGGGGATCTCTGGGGCGTCACCCGCGAGCGCGCCCGCCAGCTCGAGGCGCGGCTCACGGACCGGCTGCGAGAATACCTTCGCCGCGAGCTGCCGGACTTCGCCCAGCTCTCGGTCACGCCGGCGGAGGAATCGTGACCGCGGAGCGCGCGGCGGGGGCGAAGCCGCGGGACGCTGCTGAAGTCACGGCCGTGGACGCGCGTCCGTCAGCCGCCGTCGCGATCCGCAAGCTCGCCCTCAGGCATCCGTGGCTCGCGCCGCGCATCGCGATCCCGGTCGCCATCGCCCTGGCAGCGGTCCAGCTCCCTTTCCTCCACGCGGCGCTCCGTGGCGCCGCGCCCATCACGGCCGCGGTGCCCTACAAGGACACGTTCGACCGCGCCAGCCTCGGCGACGCCTGGTGGTCGAACGGCGGCCAGTGGCGGATCGTCGATGGCCAGGTGTACTCGCCTGGCGTCGGAAACAACCCGCTCTGGCTCAAGGCACGTCTTCCGCCAGACGTGCGCGTCGAGTTCGACGTGCGCAGCGAAGGGCCCGACGGCGACATCAAGTGGGAGATGTACGGGGACGGACGCAACCACTCCACGGGATACCTGTTCCTCTTCGGCGCCTGGCGCAATCGCGAGTCGCGCATCTGCAAGCTGGATGAGCACGCTCTCACCCAGGACGAGGCGCGGGCGCAGCTCGCGGCGGCGGCGCGCCCCTACCCGCGGCAGCGAGAGCTCATGGAGGCGCTCCAGGGGCCGTTCGTGCAGTGGAGCGCGCGCAAGGACCTGGAGCGGATGGAGAAGGGCGAATACTGGCAGCGGGACACGCCGTTCGTGGTGAAGCGCGCTGACCTGAAAGTGGAGCGCGGCCGGACGTACCACATGGTGGTTACGAAGCAAGGTGGACTGCTGCGCTGGGAGATGGATGGGGAGCTGGTGCTGGAGATGAACGATCCGGCGCCGCTCTCGGGGAGCGGGCACGACCGCTTCGGGTTCTCGAGCTGGGCAAACGACACGTATTTCGACAACCTGAGCATCACGCCGCTGTGAGGCGGCGTCACTCCGATTGCGGCAAGGTCCCCCCGCCGCCGTCGCTCTCGCCTCCGCTCTCGAGCTCCCGGGCTGCGCGCTCGTAATCCGGCTGCCCCTCCGCGATCTTCCTCTTCAAGTCCTCGTCGTCCATCTCCGGCGTGCGCCCCTCGAGCTTGGCGCGGCGCCACCGCTCGCGCTGGACCGCCAGCAGGATGAGAGGTACCGCCAGCGCGACCGCGAGCCCGAGCAACCAGTCGACATCCAGCAACCGCCAGAGCACCGCACCGCGGCGGTTCGGTCCCCATCCGATGGCCGCGCCGAGCGCCGCAAACGCGGCCGCGAACAAGGGCGGCAGGAAGATCTGCAACTTCCTCTGCCGCTTGATGCCCACGAACAATCCGATGCTGCCCGCCAGCGCGGCGAGGGGCGGCCAGGGCCGCTTCAATGCCGCCACGCCGGCGCCCACCGGAGCGGCGAAGAGGCCGGCGACGAGCGCCGCCGTGGCCCACGTATCCGCGAGGGCCCCGAACATCCCGCCCAGCACGGCCGCGATCACGGCCACCGCCGGCGCCAGCCATGGATGGCCAATGCCGCGCAGCCCGAAGAACGCGCAGGCGAACGCTCCGGCTGCGAGCATCGCGGCGTTGATGGGGCGCTGCCCGCGGGGACCGAGGGCGGTCGCGAGCGCGGCCAGGGCGAGGAGGAGGTACGCCGCCCAGGCGGGCGCGCGCAGCGCATCGTCGAGAGCGTGTTGCAGCGTCTCGTGCAGCGCGTGCGTGGCTACTTCCCGTTCGTCGCGAAGTACATCAGCATCAGCCCGAGCATGATCACGAAGGCGACGGCGGCGGCGACGGGACCGTGATCGATCTGCGTCCGATCGATCAGATCTTCCGCCTCCATGCGCGCCTGCGCGCTCACCTCCTTGCGCTTAGCGACGCGCTTTGCCGCCTCCCGGGCAGCCTGATAGTCGCCGGCGGCGAACAGCTCACGCGCCTGGGCCAGCTCCGGAGCCTGGGCGCCGTCTCCCACGCGCTTCGCGTCCGGGATGTACTCGCGCTTCGCCGCCTCGGTGAACAGCGGCGGCGCGACGGGGGCGTCGTTGGCCGTTCCGGGAACCGTGGCGCGCGTCGCGGTGGCGGACTGCGTGTTCTGGGCCATGTCCATCGAAAGTACCCGAGCATGCCCCCGGTCGCAAGCCGGGAATGCCGGGGGGATTCGCCGGTTCCTGCAGTGATCTTGCGCGAATGCGTTACGCTCTATCCCGCCTGATGCTCAGCCGCCGGACATTTGTCGGATTGGGGCTGGCTCTCGCCGCCCGGCGCGCCCTCGCGTTCGGCGAGGCCGCGCGGCTGGTCTTCGCGCAAGTGCGCCACGGCGGCCGCTGGGATCCGCGGCCCGATGGGCTCTCGCGCCTGGCCTGGGAGATCTCCAAGCGCACCAGCATCGAGACTTCGCCGATGGTCAAGGCGATGGCGCTGGCCGATCCCGAGCTATTCCGGTACCCGTTGGCGGTTCTCTCTTCCGACCAGGCGTTTCCGCCGCCCGCGGACAACGAAGTTTCCGAGCTGCGCCGGTACTTGAGCTACGGCGGCTTCCTGCTCGTCGACGACGCGAGCGGCACCCGCGGAGGCGCCTTCGAACAATCCGCGCGCCAGCTGGTCTCGCGCATCGTCCCGGGCGCGCAGCTCGGTCGGGTGCCGCGCGACCACGTCCTCTACAAGTCGTTCTACCTGCTCGAGGGCCCCGCGGGCCGGGTCGCCGCCGCTCCCGAGCTCGAAGCGCTGGACCTGGGCGGACGGCTGGCGGTGCTCTATTCCGGCAACGATCTGGTCGGCGCGCTCGCGCGCGACTCGCTCGGCACCTGGGAATTCGAAGTCACCCCCGGAGGCGAGCTGCAGCGGGAGAAGTGCATCCGCTTGGGGGTGAACGTGGCGATGTACGCCCTCTGCCTCGACTACAAGGAAGACCAGGTTCACATCCCCTTCATCATGAAGCGGCGGAGGATCTGAAGATTCCCGAGAGCGCCTACAACGCCTGGCGCATCACCTCGCTCTCGACGCTGCCGTCGTGGCTCCTCGCGCTCGCGCTGACCGCGCTGGCCGCCGCGGTCTGGCTCTCCTTCCGCGGCTTCCGCACCGAGCCGGCCGGACGGCGCCGGGTCGCGCTGCTCGCCTTCCGCCTGACCGCGGCGCTCCTCGTCTTCGTGCTGCTGCTCGAGCCCGGCATCGAGCTGCGCGCGGAAAGCCGCGTGCGGGCGCGGGTGGCGCTGCTCTTCGATACCAGCCGCTCGATGAAATTCCCCGCAGCGCCGTCCGGGCCCACGCGCGCGGAAGAGCTGCAGCGCTGGGCCGTGCAGCACCAGGCGGACCTGGCGCAGCTCGCCGCTCGCTTCCAGGTGGACGTCTACGGATTCGACAAGGAGCTGCAGCCGGCCGACCTGGGCAGGCTTTCCGCGGATCCGCAGGGTCCTTCCACCGACATCCTCGGGGCCCTCACCGCGGCCGCCTCCGCTGGAAGCGGCGGGCGGCCGTTGGCCGGCTTCTTCGTCGCGAGCGATGGGGCGGACAACGCCGAGCTCTCCCAGGGCGTCTCGCCGGCCGCGGCCGCGGAGCTGCGCCGGTTGAACGCGCCCGTGTTCGTCCTCCCGATCGGCGCCCAGGCGCTGAAGGACCTGGCGGTGGAAAAGATCGCCGTCGACGACTTCGCGTTCGTGCGCAACCAGGTCACGGTCGACGTGATCGTCACTGCGCGCGGGTTCGGTTCGACGGACGTTCCCGTCGTCTTGCGCCGTGAAGGACAGGTGGTGGCGCAGAAGACGATCCACATCGACGGAAGCCGTTCCCGGTACGAGGTCAAGCTGGCGTTCGTCCCGGACCGCACGGGCAAGTTCGCCTTCACCGTGACGGTGCCGGTCTACGACGGCGAGGCCATCGCGCAGAACAACTCCCGCTCCTTCGTGCTCAAGGTGATCCGCGACCGCGTGCGCGTTCTTCTCGTCGTGGGCCGTCCCTCCTGGGACGTCCGCTTCCTCCGGCAGCTCTTGAAGCGGGACCCCAACGTCGACCTGATCAGCTTCTTCATCCTCCGCACTCCGGGCGACGACCCTCACAGCTCGCAGGACGAGCTGTCGCTCATCCCCTTCCCGACGCAGGAGATCTTCCAGGAGCAGTTGAAGACGTTCGACGTGGTCGTCTTCCAGAACTTCAACCACCGCCCGTACCGGATGTCGCAGTACCTCGACGGCATCGCCTCCTACGTGCGCGAGGGCGGGGCCTTCGCGATGATCGGCGGCGACCAGAGCTTCTCCGCCGGCGACTACGCGGGCACGCCCATCGAGGAGGTGCTTCCGGTGACGCTCCTCCCCTCCGGTCCCACCGCGGTGGACGAGACGCCCGCGCAGGTGCACCTCACCGAATCCGGTCGCCGGCACCCGATCACCGAGCTCGCCACCGCGGGGTCGCAGAACGAGTCGATCTGGGCGGCGCTGCCGCGGCTGCCGGGGTTGAACACCACCGGGCCGCTCAAGGGCGGGGCGCAGACCCTGCTCGTCTCTAGCGAGGGCCGTCCCATCCTGGTCGTCGGGGAGTCGGGCCGCGGCCGCGTCCTGGCGCTCCTCTCGGACTCGTCCTGGTTCTGGAGCTTCGTCGCCGCCGGCGCCCAGCAGGGACCGCGGGCGTACGAGACTTTCTGGCATTCTGCCATCCGCTGGCTGGTGCGCGATCCGGCGCTGACGCCGATGCGCGTCGCTGCCGAGCGGCCGTCGTTCGAGCCCGGCGGCGAGCCCCCGGCCCTCGACGTACAGGTCCGGGGCAGCGATTACGGCGCCGCGGCCGGTGCGCAGATCGCCGTGGTCACCTCCTCGGCGACGGACCCGGCGCCGCGTCCGATGGGCGCCGCCCTCGCAGGACCGGATGGAAGCGCCCGCGTCATCCTCCCTCCGCTTCCAGCCGGCGCGTACAAGGCCACGGTGACGGCGAAGCGTGCCGACGGCACGGCCGTCGGCGAGGCGGAGGATGCCTTCGTGGTCGCGCCCGCCTCGCGCGAGCTGATCGAGGCCGCGCCGCGGCCGGACATCCTCCAGGCGGTCGCGGAGGCGGCGAAAGGCCGGGTCGTAGATGTGTCCGATGCGCTCGCAGCGCTCCCCTGGCGAGATCCGGAACGCGTCGAGGTAGGACAGCGGACCAGCAAGCCGCTCTGGGACAACTGGAAGGTGCTGGCGCTGCTCTGCCTCGTGGTAGGCACCGAGTGGACGCTTCGTCGGCGCTGGGGTTACGCCTGAAGCGTCGGCTGCAGAGAATGCGCGCATTGCTCCGGGAGGCTCCCCGACATGCGCAAAGTGCTCATCCCTGCATTCGCCGTAGCCGTCGCAACGCTTCCTGCGCAGGCGCAGCACGCCTGCCCGCAAGATCTGGAAGCGTGGCGCCAGCTGCTGGGCGCCGAGTGGATCGACTGTCACGCCGTGGCCGATCTCACCACCACGAACAACCCGTTCACCGATCCGCAGAGCCTCACCGGCATGGGCTTTCCGCCTCCCGGCAGCGGCACGCTGAACTCGAAGTACACGGCACCGACCTCGCCGCCCGTGAGCGGGATCCAGATCGACGGCTACTTCCCGGACGCTTGCGACGCGTTCCAGCAGGAACCCGCGCTGACCGCGAAAGACGGAACGCCGTTCATCCGCGGCTGCACTCCGCCGCCGACCTTGGGGCAGACCTGCGTCGCGGACTGCCACCACGATGCCCAGATCGTCATCCGCATTCCGGACGGATGGGACGGGCACCTCCTCACCGCCGGCACCCCGGGAATCCGCGACGCGTTCGCCAGCGACTTCATCCTCTCCGATTACGCGCTGGAGAAGGGCTGGGCCTACGTCTCGCAGGACAAGGGAAACATGGGAGCGAATTTCTTCCGCCAAGGCGGCGGGGCGCCCTGGCAGCCGGGAGCCGCGGTCCAGGAATGGGCGTCGCGCATGCGGCAGGCGACGTCGGCGGCGCGAGCGCTGCTCGGCTCTTTGGCGCCGCAGTACCGCATCTCCGGCATCACGCGCTCGTACGCCGCGGGGATCTCGAACGGCGGCTACCAGACGCGGCGGGCGATCGAGACCGATGGCAACGGAAAGGACCGGCTCTACGACGGTGGCGTCGACTGGGAGGGGACGCTCTTTCTCGCCTCGCTCCCGGCGGGAGTCCGCACCGCGGGGCCCACCACGGGATACAATCTGTTCACGTATCTCCCCACCTCGCTCGCGCAGTATCCGGGCGACATCCTCGGTGTGCCGGCCTCTGTCGACGCGCTCGCCGCGGTCGGCTTCAATCCGGAATCGCAGCCGCTCTGGACCTATCACTGGGGGATCTACTGGGGCCTGACGCAGAAGATCTACCGGCTCGAATTCGACCCCGAGTACACGGGCTACACCTGCTCCGGCATCGGCGAGCCATGCGTGGTGCCGCCGGCCCTCGCGGTCGGGCCGACCGACCCGGACGCCTCGTACGATTACCGGCAGCGCGTCCTGCAGAATCCTGCGCTCGCGCAGCGCATCCAGGCGGTGGCGAATACGGGGGATCTGCAGCATCCGCTGATCACGCTGCACGGCGATCAGGACGCGCTCTTGCCCATCGCCACCGATTCCGACCTCTACGTGCAGCTCGTGGCGCAGCGGCGCCGCTCGCAGCGGCACCGGTACTACGTGGTGCGCGGCGGCAATCACGTCGACCCGCAGTACGACGATCACGCCGGGATCGATGAGTATGGCGATACCTTGCTTCGGCCGATCCTTCCCTGCGCCCGCTCGGCCATCGACGCCCTCGCCGCCTGGGTCGAGCAGGGCGTGTCGCCGCCCGCCAGCCACACCATCGCAAGGCCTCAGGGAGCGACCCCGCAGCAACTCGCCAACGAGTGCTCGCTGCAGTAGTCCCGGTAACGCCTCAACTCTTCAGATCGACCGCTTTGGCGGTTGAAGGGAAGCGCGCAGATGGTCAGCGCTTCCGGTCGAGCTTGAGACCGACGGGGCCGGGTGCGGGTTGAGGGGCGTCGGCTGCTTGCTTGCGCAGGTGGTCGACCCAGCTGTCCGGAAGCCCGCGCTCCTGGGCGCCCTCGATCAGGTACGCCAGCAGCCGTCCGCTCGCGGGACCGGGTTCGCCCCGCTTCTCCGGCCGGGCCACGAACGCCTTGGCGGCGATGCGCTTTCCCTCGGCCTCGACGGAGACGTCGATCTCCTCGGACAGCCCCGTCGCGACTCCTTCCTTGCGAAGCACCGCGTCCTTTGCGGGGGGAGGAATCTCGAAGAGGACGCCATGGACAGCCGCCTCCTCGTCTTCCGCCAGGTTGGCCACACGCCCGCCCCAGAAGCGGCTCTCCACGTCGAACACCAACCGATACCCACGCAGGACGGCCGGCGCTCCGCGCGCGAACAGCCGCGCGTCGACGCCGTGCTCCGCCGCCCATTCGCCGATGTGTCGCTTCGACAGCGCGGATCCGTACGCGAAGTAGCGGTACATGCGCGCCACTCTACCGCCGCCTCGCAGCAAGCACTACCGGGTGCCAGAGCGCATCCGGCGGCCGGCTCTCTACCCCTCGGCCGGTTTGTTCTCGTCCGCTTCGAGCGTCTTGCGCTTGCGGTCCAGCGCCGCGATCACGTCGTTCAGGGTCTTCTTGGCGAGGATCTTCGCCACCTGCTCGCGATACGTCTCGGCGAGCGAGACTCCCTCGGTGATCACGTCGACCGCCCGCCACCCCTTCGGTCGCTTCTCCATCACGTAATCGATCGCCGCCGTATCCTCGCCGGAGTGGACTTTGGTGTGCACGACGGTATGGCTACCTTGCTGCTCCTCGCCGATGATCTCGGTGCGGATCCGCTCGACGTCGGTGCCCTTGCCCTGCCGCATCTTCGCCAGGTAGTTGGCTTCCATCGCCCCTTTCAGGGCCGCGGTGTAGCGCGAGCGATCGGCCGGCTTGATCTCTTCCCACTTCTTGCCCAGCGTCGATCTCGCCAGCGCATCGAAATCGACCAGCTCCCCCACCGCCTTGCGCGCCTGCTCCCGGGCCCGTGCACGGGCGGGGCCTTGGGACTTGAACCAGGCGTTGAGCGAGGACCGGACTTTCTCCTGTGTGTGCTGCACCGCCGCGCTCGCGGAACCCGGCTGCACGGCGGCGACGATCAGGGCGACGGCGATGGACGTCACGACTGCCTCCTCCGACATTCGACGCGCGACAAATCTATGACCTTCAGCCCCGGATCAGGGCCCCAGTGGCGCCCCGGCCGCCTTCTCGAGCGCCGCCCAGGCGAGCTGCGCGTCGTACAGCGCCCTCAGTCGCTCGCCGTCCGCGCGCATGAAGAGCAACGTCCCCTCGAGAAGCTCGCGGGCGTCGCCCAGCCCCGAGTCGAACGCCACCCCCGCCTGGTTGGAGAGCTGCTTTCCGATCTGGGTCTCGTTCCCATAACGCTCGACGCGGACGCGGGCGTCCGCCAGATCTCCCAGCGCCTGCTGCACGTCGAGCCGCACCAGCTGCTCCGCGCCGACCTGCATCGCGACCGCCTCGTGCAGCTCGCCCTCTGCCTGGCGGAGCCGGGCGAGCTTCTGCGGCACGTCCAGCGTCCACTGCATGCCGAGGGCAACGAAGCCGGACGACTCATGGTACGGGTTGTCGACGAACGGCGAGGCGGGGTTGTCGGCGTTGGTCGTGGTGGTGAGTCGGACGCCGCCCACGATTCCGAAATCCGGCCACAGTCGCGCGCGCGCCAGATCGACCAGCGCCTGCCGCGCCGCGACGCCCTCGTTGGCCGCGCGCGCCTCCGGCCGCTGCTGCAGCGCGCGCCGCAGGATCTCATCGGCGTTCGGAGGTTGCGGCGCCTGCGGCAGCTCCTGCTCGAGGATGGGGAGATCTTCCCCGGCCTGCGCGCCCACCAGCAGGCGCAATCCGATGAGCGCCAGGTCGCGGTTCTTCACCGCGGAGGCGTGCTGCGCTTCCACCTCCTCGGCGAGGTAGTCGAGCTTCATCGAGTCGGCCCGGCTGATCTGCTCGCTCTTCTCCGCGAGCAGCTTCTGCGCCGTCTGCTGCGCGTCCTTGAGGCGGGTGCGCACCTTCTGGACGGAGGCGTCGGCGTTGCGGGCGGTCTGGTATCCCCAGTACGCCCGGGCCACGTCATAGGCCGCCTGATCGCGGGCCCGCTGCAGCAGCGCTTCGCTGGCGTTGACCAGGTGCCCGGCTGCGGACTTCCCCGCCGTCCACTTGCCGAACGTCCAGATCGGCATGATGGCCTGGACGTCGACGTGCGCGGTCACTCCCTGATCGCCGTGGAAGATGCCACCCGTGCTCCCCGGCTTGAGATGAGCGGGATTGGTGGGGTCCGGATCGAGGTCGCCACCGATCAAACGGCGCTGCGGCGTCGGCCCCGCGAGATAGGCGGTGGTCTGGAAAGCGGGAAAGAACACCCAGCTCGCCTCGTCGCGTTTGCCGCGCGCGGCCTCCAGCTGCGCGGCGACTTGCATGGTGCGCGGGTCGTTCCTGCGGGCGCGCTCCTGCAGTTCGCGCAGCCCGAGGCCCTTTGGGGGCGCCGCCTGCGCGACGACGACGAGCAGCACCGCGAGCATCTACTCGTTCGTGTAGTCCGAGCCGAGGTAGTTGAGCAACTCTTCGCCCACCAGGTACCGGAGGTTGTTCTCCAGCCGGACCTTCTGCACGAACAGGTCGTGCTCCGGGTACACGCTGGCCGCGTGCTGCGGGCTCTTGAAGTAGAAGCTGAGCCACTCCTGGATGCCTTTCATCCCGGCGCGCGCCGCAAGATCGCCGAACAGCGCCAGGTCGAGCACGATGGGGGCCGCCAGGATCGAGTCGCGGCAGAGGAAGTTCACCTTGATCTGCATCGGGTAACCCATCCACCCGACGATGTCGATGTTGTCCCAGCCTTCCTTGTTGTCGCCGCGAGGCTTGTAATAGTGGATCGAGACCTTGTGCTGCAGGTTCCGGTAGAGCTCCGGATAGCGCTCGGGCTCGAGGATCTGCTCCAGCACGGAGAGCTTCGAGACTTCCTTCGTCTTGAAATTCGCCGGGTCGTCGAGCACTTCCCCGTCGCGGTTGCCGAGGATGTTGGTGGAGAACCAGCCCTCCATCCCCAGCATGCGCGCCTTGAGGCCCGGAGCGATGATGGTCTTCATCAGCGTCTGGCCGGTCTTGAAGTCCTTGCCTCCGATGGCGACGCCGCGCTTCTCGGCCAACTCGACGAGCGCAGGGAAATCGCAGGACATGTTCGGGGCGCCGTTCAGATACGGCACGCCGTTCATGATCGCCGCGTACGCGTAGAGCTGCGAGGGGTAGATGTTCGGATGATCGGCGTCGAGTGCCTTTTCGAAGGCCGCAATGCTCTGGTGCTCGGGCCCCGCTTCCTGGTACGCCTCCGTGGACGCGCACCAGACCATCACGGCGCGCGTGCACTTGCTCCTGTCCATGAAGCCGCGGATGTCCTGGATGAGCTGATTGGCCAGCTCACGCCGGGTGCCCTTCTTCACGTTGGCGCCTTCCAGGCGCTTGACGACGTTCTTGTCGAACACGGCGGCCATCGGCCGGATCTGCGACAGCGACGGCTTGAGATGGGCGAGATGCTCGGGCGAGAGGACCTTGGCCTTCGCCGCGGCGGTGTAGGCGTCGTCCGGGATCGGATCCCAGCCCCCGAACACCAGGTCCTCGAGCCGCGCGAGGGGCACCAGGTCCTTGATCATCGCCCAGCGCTTCTCGCTGCGCCTGCCCAGACGGACGTGCGCCATCTGCGTCAGCGAGCCGATGGGCTTGCCGAGGCCCGCCTTCACCGCCTCGACGCCGGCGATGAAGGTGGTGGCCACGGCGCCCATGCCCGGCAGAAGGACCGCGAGCTTGCCGTCCGCGGAGGCGACCTTCGATTTGAGCTGCTCCATCTCCTCCGTCTCCGTCGCGCCTCGTGTGGCGCGGCGCGGCGCACCATAAGGGCGCGCCGCCAGGGTGTAAAGGGCTTTCTCGCTCCGTCCATGGCTCCGGGTGAGCGGGCCGCTGCACCGGGACCGATGCATCCGAACGCCGGCCACGGCATGATGCGGCCATGGCAAAAAAGAGGCTGCCGCCGATCGCGGTGGGATACCAGGCCTTCGCGAAGGGCTCGGAAGAGGAGTTCGGCGCCGTCCGGCAGGTGCGCCCGCAGGACCTCGTCGTCTACATCGAGGACGCCGGCGACACCATCATTCCCATCGCCGCCGTCACCGACGTCGTGGAAGGCAAGGTCATCATCGACATCCAGCGACTCGACGAAACCGTCCGGCGCGCGATCGAAAACGCCCACCGCGACGAAGACTTTCCCTGAAGGGAATCTTTGCCCCACCGCCGCGGCGCTCGTAGAGTGTTTCGGTGCCTGAAGAGAGCCGCGTCGCACTCCTGAGGCAGGGCGCACGCGTGCCGGAGCTCGACGGCATCCGCGGAATCGCAATTCTGATGGTCCTGCTGCTGCATTGGGTCGTCCGGCCAGCTGCCCCGATCCTGCGGCACTGGTCTCCGCGCCTCTGGGCGCTCCTCGATCTCTCCTGGTGCGGAGTCGACCTGTTCTTCGTGCTCTCCGGTTTCCTGATCGCGGGCATCCTCGTCGACCACCGGGACGCTCCAAACGTGCTCCGCACCTTCTACACGCGCCGGGCGTGTCGGATCCTGCCTGCCTACCTGGTGCTTCTCTTCCTGGCGAGCCTTCCCATCGGGGGCGCTTCGCAGGTCGCGCAGGGCGAGATCCCGCTCGCGGCATATCTGCTGTTCCTGCAGAACCTGTGGAGCTCGGCTGGAGCGCGGGTCGCCTTCGCGCTCGGGCCCTGCTGGTCGCTGGCCATCGAGGAACAGTTCTACCTCGGCCTTCCCGTCCTCCTCCTCTGGGTCTTCAGGGGCCGCTTCGGATCATTCGCGGCGGTGATGCTCCTCGCTCCGCCGCTGCTGCGGTGCCTCTGCTTGGCCAGCGGCTGGAGAAGCCCCTGGGACTTCACACCCTGCCGCCTCGATGCGCCGTTCTGGGGAGTGCTCGCCGCCGTGCTGGTCCGGGATCCGCGGGCCGCCGCGCTGCTGCTGAAGTACCGCCGGGCCCTGCTCTGGGCGGCGGGCGCCGCGCTGCTGGGGGTCGCTGGCCTGAGCCAGCTCGTCCTCCTGCCGGCAGGGACGAATCTGCTGCTCTCGATCGGGCTTTCCCTCATCGCCGCGGCGTTCACCCTCGCCCTGGTATCGGTGTTGCTCTCTCCACAGGCCGCCCCCGCCCGGCTCGTTCGATGGGCGCCGCTGCGCTGGTCGGGAAAACACTCCTACTTCCTCTACCTCTTCCACCTCGTGGTCCTCTTGTTCATCCCCATCGCGCAGTTCACGCTGCGCGTTGCGGTCTCGGCCTGCGCTCTCGCCGTGCTGGCGGCAATCTCCTGGCGTTGGCTGGAGCTTCCCTTCCTGAAGCTCGGGGCTGCCGTCGAATATTCGGAGTCCGCCCGGTCCCCTCCGCTCACCGAACCCGCCGGTTAGGACCTCAGCGGATGGCTTCCGCAATCGCCTTGCCCATTTCCTCCGTCGTCGCGTTCCCTCTCATGTCGCGCGTTCGCGGACCCTCGCGGATGACGGTCTCGATGGCGAGCACGACGGCGTCGCCGGCCTGCTTGTAGCCGAGGTGCTCCAGCATCATCGCGCCGGACCAGATCTGTCCGACCGGGTTGGCGATTCCCTGGCCGGCGATGTCCGGCGCCGACCCGTGCACGGGCTCGAACATCGACGGGTATTCGCGCTCGGGGTTGAGGTTTGCCGACGGGGCGATCCCGATGGTACCGGTCACCGCCGGACCCAGGTCGGAGAGGATGTCGCCGAACAGGTTCGAGCCGACCACCACGTCGAAGCGGTCCGGCCGCTGCACGAAGTGCGCGCAGAGGATGTCGATGTGGAACTGGTCGACGCGCACGTCAGGATACTGCGCGGACATCGCTTTCACCCGCTCGTCCCAGTACGGCATGGTGATGGAGATCCCGTTCGATTTCGTCGCCGAAGTGAGGTGCTTCTTCCGGCGCGAGCGGGCCAGCTCGAAGGCATAGCGGAGGATGCGGTCGACGCCCTTGCGGGTGAACACCGTCTCCTGGATGACCGTCTCGTTCTCCGTCCCTTCGAAGATGCGGCCGCCGACCGAGGAATACTCGCCCTCGTTGTTCTCGCGGACCACCCAGAAATCGATGTCCCCGGGCTTGCGGTCGCGCAGCGGTGAGGGGATGCCCTCCATCAGCCGCACCGGGCGAACGTTCGCGTACTGGTGGAGCTCCCTGCGGATGGGGATGAGCAGCCCCCAGAGCGAGACGTGATCGGGCACCCCCGGAAAGCCCACCGCCCCGAGGAAGATCGCGTCGTGCTTCCGGATCTGCGAGACCCCGTCCTCCGGCATCATCCGGCCATGTTTCCGGTACCACTCGCAGCTCCAGGGAAAGTGCTCCCACTCGAGTTCGAGCCCGTACTTCACGGCGGCGGCATCGAGCACGCGGATGCCTTCGGGCACCACTTCCTTGCCGATGCCATCGCCGGGGATCACCGCGATCCGATGCTTCGTCATTTTCAAGGCTTCCTCCGCGGAAGAAACGCAAACGATGGTCGCCAGGCCGCCTTTGGCGGCCGCGACTACACGTACGGTTGGCTGACCACGGCCAGGGTGCCGGCGGAAACGCCGTACTTCTCCAGAGCCCCGACTTCCGCGATCACCTGCCGGCCGTTGCGAGTCCCCATCAGCAGGCCGGCATAGGCGCGCAGCACGCGCTCCGTCTCCGCGGCGTTCTCGCGCACCAGCTCGACGCGGAAGCGGCGGATGCCCGCCTCCAGCAGCCGGGGCAGGGAGCCGGCGGCGCTCTGCGCCCGCGCATTGAAGACCGTGTTCCGGCAACCCACGTCGACGATCACCGGATGCTCCAGGCCGGCGGCATCCCGGAGCCGGATGAGGTGCTTCTCGCAGGGGCGCCCGCAGTCGCGGTAGTCGTGGCCATTGCTGAGCAAGTGCGAGTAGACGCAGTGCTCGTTGTGGAAGAGCGGCAGGTGCTGGTGGATGGTGACTTCCAGGCGTCCAGCGGGCACCCCGGCGGCCACGTCGAGGAGTTGCGTCAAGTCGAGATCGTATGCCGGGGTGAGGGTGGACAGGCCGAGCTCCAGGAGCGTGCGCGCGGTCAGCGCGTTGGTGGCGTTGAGCGAGAAATCCCCGTGCACGGTCTCGGCGTGGGAGTTGCGCAGGAAATGCTCCACCGCGCCAAGGTGCCGGGCGAGGATGCCGTCGGGCCGGAGCCGTTCGAATCGGCGGTCGTATCCCTCTTCGCCGGGCTTCTGCACGCGCGGCGTCGCGACGATCACCCGGGCCCCCGCCGCCCGCACGCGCTCCACCGCGATCCCGAGCCCCACCAGTTCCATGAAGTCGAGCTGCACCTCGTCGAACCCCAGGCGCAGCGCCACCTCCACTTGCTCCAGCGTTCGCAGCAGGGGGACGAGCTTGGGCGCCGGGGGCGACGCTCCGGCTGGCACCGGCGCGACCACCTCGTCGGTCGCGATGCCGGTTCGCACGGAACGCTCGGGCCGATCAGGGGCACGGCTGGCGAGAGCGTCGACCAGCGCGCGCCGCATCCGCTTCAGCTCGGAAGGTGGCAGCGCGAGCGCGCCTTCCAGGTCGAGCTGAAGCCGGCGAAGCTCGAATTCCGTCTCCCCGAAGGCGCACAGCTTCTCGCGGATGAGCGCCTCGTGCAGCGGCTTGCCGCGCGCGGCCTGCAGCGGCATGCCGCTCTCCACCCGCGCGCTGCGTCCGAGACCGTCGCGCGCATCCACCTGGAGCGGCACGCCGGAGGCGCCGCGCACCCTCAAGGACAGGCTCAGCTTGCGTTCCTGGGCGGCGATCCGCTTCATCGCGCGCGTCACTTCGGCGTCTTTCGCCTTCCAGACCACGTCCCCAGGCTTGACCAGGCGCAGGTCCAGGGTGCTCTGGTCCGGGCCGCCGAAGACCAGCTTGAGCATCCCTGGTCCTGGTTCGTCGCAGGCGTGAAGTCCGCCACGGGGCTCGTCATCCTCCGGCTTGCCCTGGTCGAAGAGAATCCGGTCCCCGGCCTTGAGGCGGGGAGCGTCGGGCTCGGCGCGCACCAGGACATGCCGGGCGCGAGCGTGCACTTCCTCGACCCGACCCACCAGGACTCCCCGATGGCCGGGATAGAGGCCATGGACCAGTTCCTGGTGGTCCGAACCCTTCAGGAAGCCGTGCGAGAAGCCGCGCGAGAAGCTGTAGCGCAGCTCCTCCTCGTCGCGAGACGTGAGGGGGAACGGCCGGTGTTCGACGGCGGCGTCGAGAGCGCGGCGGTATTTCTCCACCACGTTCGCCACGTACTCGGGGCCCTTCATGCGGCCCTCGATCTTGAAGCAGGAGACGCCCGCGGCGAGCAGCTCGGGGAGCAGGTCGTACGCCGCGAGGTCGCGGGGAGAGAGCAGGTACTTGAGCTGCTCGTCGCCGCGCGCGGTCTCCACCCCGCCGTCGACCACCAGGTCGTACGGCATCCGGCAGCTCTGGGCGCACTGGCCGCGGTTCGCGCTGCGCTGCTGCAGGGCTTCGCTCGTCAGGCACTGCCCGCTCCAGCTCACGCACAGCGCTCCGTGCACGAAGCACTCCAGCTCCAGGTCGGTGCGGGCGGCCATGGCGCGGATCTCCTCGATGGAGAGCTCGCGCGGCAGCACCACGCGGGTGATCCCGAAGGACCTGGCGATCTCCGCCGCCTCCGCCGACGAGATCGTCATCTGCGTCGAGGCGTGCAGCGGCAGCTGCGGGCAGACCTCGCGGGCGAGGCGGGCGATGCCGAGGTCCTGCACGAGGATCGCGTCGGCGCCGGCGCGGGCGATGTCCGCCAGCGCCTGCTCCGCGACCGGAAGCTCGCGATCGAAGACCAGGGTGTTGAAGGTGACGAATCCTTGCACGCCTCTGCCATGCAGGAAGTCGAAGATGCGCGGCAGGTCCGCGGCGGCGAAGTTGTCCGCGCGGGCGCGCGCATTGAAGCCGCCGCGCAGCCCGAAGTAGACGGCGTCCGCGCCCGCGGCTACCGCGGCTCTCAAGCTCTCCTCGTCGCCGGCGGGTGCGAGCAACTCGGGTTTTGGAAGTGGTTTCACCATCTGATCGCGGCTGCCGTTTCTCATCGCGCGAGTGCCACGGAATCGCGGAAAGTTCAAGCCGCCAGGCGGGCTTGCGCAGTGCGGCTTGCCCGTGGGCATGCTTCTTGCGAAACAGGAAGCAGAAGGAAACCGGCGATCTTCCCCTGCAATGGTTATGGTTTTCGAGAGGACGGCGCCAGCCGGCGCGGGTGCAACATGGCGGACGTGGAAAACGAGAACGAAGAGAGCCTGACCTGTGGCGTCTGCCGCAAGGTCGGCCAGTTCACCGCGCCCGTCTCCGTCATCCTGGTGTTCGCGCCGGGCATGGCCAAGCCGTATCCGCTCATCCCCGCCGAGGACTACCGCGTCTGCAGCGCGTGCGACGCTATCTTCACGCTGGTGAATCGAGCCGTCGAGGCTCACCCGACCACGCGCGCCGCGGGCCCATGGACTCGCGCCATCGTCGTATTCAGCGACGGCCACGGCGTGGACGTGAAGGCGAAGCGTCAGGGCCAGCAAGTCGCGCTCGCATAAGAACGCGTCTCATCACCGGTACAGCCCAAAACAAGATCGTGAGCCGCCTCCGGCGGCCGCGACTATCGCTGGTGCGGATCGCAGCGCGTCGCGGCGGCGATGTCGGTCACCGGGACCCGCTCGTGGCTCCGGAACACGGCGTAGTCCTCGTGGTTCTCGGTGACCACGTCGGTGACCACGTCGATGAACCGCTCGCCGTCCCGCAACGCGACCGCCACGGGACGGTGCACGAGCACCGCCTCTTCGAGCACGTCGATGAAGCTGCAGCGGCCGACGGAATCCTGGCAGATGACCGGCACGTCCGAAAGATACCCGTTCACGCCCGCGGCCGCACGGACCGGGCCTGGCAGTCGGGGCAGAGCCCCTCCGCCTGCACACGTACGGCGCGGATGTCGAAGCCCTGGGCATCGCGCACGCGCAGCCGATCGAGATCGGCGTCGTGCAGGTCGCGCACCTTCTTGCACGACACGCACACCAGGTGGTGGTGGGGGCGACCCGCGCCGACGCCCGGGAGGGCCGCTTCGTATCGGCCCTGCTCGTGCAGCGGATTGACGTCGGCGACGGCGCCGATGGCCTTGAGCGCCTCCAGGTTCTTGTACACGGTGGCGAGGGAGAGAGCGGGGATGCGGCGTTGGACGGCCTTGTGCAATTGCTCGGCGCTCGGGTGCTCGCGCGATGAGGCGAGCGCCTCGAAGATCGCCAGCCGCTGGTGCGTCACCGACAGCCCATGAGAGCGGCAATACTGCGCGAATCGCTCGACGTCGTCCTTCTGCTTCTTCACGAGAGGTCCTGGGAGAGCGAGCGCCGCACGGCTTCCGGCAGTGTGGCGCGATGAGTATACGCCGGATGATCGATCACGACGGCGGCGGGTCCGCGCAAGAGCGCCTGTGCATCGGGCACCTTGAAGCGGACGTATTGTACCGACGAGACCCGGCCGGCCTCCTCCCGGTTCGGCTCCAGTTCGCCTTGCAGCCGGGTGCCTGCCACCTCCAGCCAGACGTGGCCGCGAAGGCCGAAGAACTTCGCCAGCCGCGCCTTCACCTCCGCGTCCGTTCCGGTCAGCTCGATCATGAGCGTGGCCGAGAGCTCGCCCGGGCCGGGTAGCATGCTGTTGAAACCCTCGACTTCCTCGGCGATCTGGGCGGCGTCGGTGATGCGCTCGATGCGCAAGATCTCCTGCACCTGGAACTTCACCGTGGTCCGGTTCTCGAAGACCAGCGTCATTTCCGGCCCTGCCTGGACGCGCCGGTCTTTCTTCGCCTCGATCACTTCCTTGCGGAACTGGTCGCGCACGCCTTCGTAGATTGAAAGAGGCCAGAGATCCTTCGGAGTCAAGGGTTGGATCATGTTCCGTATTCCTTCCGGGGACACCATGCTGTCATGGTGTCCCCTTTCCTGACTTGAGCGGCTCGCCGGCATACGCGGCGCTGAGAATCCGCACCGGGTGGTACGAAGGCCGCCCCGTCTTCTGCTTGAGCTGCAGTCCCGCGAGCGGGCAGTCGCTGGAGACGACCTCCGGCTCCGCGCTCTCCACGCGGCGGGCGGCCCCCTCGGCGACTTTCAGGCTCTCCGCGAAGAACTCGCGCTTCATCCCCCAGGTGCCGTCCATGCCGCAGCAGCGGTCGACGAGGGTGACGTCGCCGCCGGCCCACTTCAGGAGATCCCTGCCGCGATACCCGAAGTTCTGCACGCGATTGTGGCAGGCGACGTGATAGGCCACCTTTCCTATCGCGCCCGCTGGGGGCTTGCGCAGCTTCTTCGCGCGCGCCTGTTGCAAGACGAAATCGCTCAAGTCCATCACGGCGTCCGCGACCTCGCGCCCCTCGGGCGTCGGCACCAGCTCCGGATATTCGCTGCGCAACATCAGGGTGCAGGAGGGGCCGGGCGTGACGATCTTGCGCCCGGCGCGGGCTGCCGGAAGAAACGTCTCCACGTTCCTGCGGGCGAGCTTGCGCGCTCCCTCCAGGTCGCCGCCGTCCATCTTCGGCATCCCGCAACAGACCTGCTCGGGGTACTCCACCTCGCAGCCCGCCTTCTCCAGCACGTCCACTGCGGCCTTGGCGATCGCCGGATCGTTGTAGTTGACGTAGCAGGTGGCGAAGAGCGCGACCGGTGTCTCGCCTCCCGCGACCGGCGCGCGCCGCGACCACCAGGTCGCGAAGGTCTCCTCGGCATAGGTGGGCAGCTGCCGGTCCTGGGCGATGCCGATGGTCCTGTCCATCAGCATCCGGTTGAATGCGTTGTGCGCGGCGGCGTTCGCCAGCGGCGCGACCTTCGTCATCACGCTGCCGACCAGGTCGGTCGCCCCCAGGAAGCGCTCGCGCAGCGCGATTCCCTCTTCCTTCGCCCCGATCAACTTCGCCCGCAGCATCAGCTTGGGGAAGTCGACGGCGAACTCGTGGGGCGGCACGTAGGGACACTTGGGGAAACAGAGCTTGCACTCGTAGCAGAGCTCGACCACCCGGCGCTTGTCCTCGTCCTCGAGGAGGTTGACGGGGTTCTCGGTCGAGACCGTCACGTGCTTGAGCAGCTCGGCCGCCTCGTGCTCCTCGATGATCCTTCCCCCCTCGATGTGCTTGCCCTCCGCTTCCTCGCGGTGCGGGTCGAGCTGGTCGACGCGCCGGAAGAGCACCTCGAAGGAGGGGCAGAGATTGAAGCAGAGACGGCAACCGTTGCAGATCTCGAAGACGCGGTGGAGCTCGGATTCCAGGTGCGCGCCGTCCCAGAACTGCGGGTTGTCGTACGCCATTGCGTGCGTGTCGGCGGACCAGTCTTGCTGTCCGGCGATCGGCAACTTCATCGCGTGTGTCTCCGCCTTTTAAAGCGTGTCTCCGCCTTCGCGAAGACACGCAACGAGCGCGCAGCCGCTCTCCCGCCCGCGGCGGCCGCGCCTGGAAATTGCCCTTTGTCTCCGCGAATGCGGAGACACCCTCATCCCTCCGCCTTGACCTGCTGCAGGCCCTTCGCGAACCGGCCGGCGTGCGCCTTCTCCGCCTTCGCCAGCGTCTCGAACCACTCGGCGATCTCCGCGAAGCCCTCCTCGCGCGCCTGCTTGGCGAAGCCCGGGTACATCTGCGTGTACTCGTACGTCTCGCCCGCTACGGCGGCCTTGAGGTTCTTCTCGGTATCGCCGATCGGCTCGCCGGTGGCCGGATCGCCGACTTCCTGGAGGTACTCGAGGTGGCCGTGGGCGTGCCCGGTCTCGCCTTCCGCCGTATCCCGGAAGAGTCCGGCGAGGTCCGGGCGGCCCTCCACGTCGGCCTGCTTGGCGAAGTAGAGATAGCGCCGGTTCGCCTGGCTCTCGCCGGCGAATGCGGCCTTCAGGTTCTCGTGGGTCTTCGTATTCCTCAGATTCGGCATGCGGTCCTTCCTCCTGGCATAGGAGAAGTTGTTCCGTTTTGGAGAATTATTCTCCAAAAAGGATTCGCCCCGTCAAGGCGAATTGCGCCTGTGCGGGCGATCCGTCAAGCGCACAGATGGCGACACTGCACGATGGTGTCCCGCAGACGTTCCGGCGAGGCCCCCCCTTCTCGAATGCGAGCGCAGTGAGCAATTCCGGCAGGTGGACCTGCTTGCCTGCAGGGCGACGAACGGAGCCGGATGCCGGACGACAGCGCGAATCGCCGCCTGAAGATCGAGGCCCACGACGCGAGCCGGGTGGAGTGGTCGATCTACATCCCTCTGCCCCGCGGCCCTTCCGTGAGCGAGGCGGAGGTATCGCTGCGCCTCGAGTTTCCCGAGAACGTTTACGTCCCTCACGACGGCTGGGAGCAGCTCCAGATCCTGGCGCGCCTCTCCAGCCCGGACGAGGAGTCGCCGGCCCCCGAGCCGCTCACCGTCGACGGGCTGCGGCGCTCTGCGCTGGGCGTGGCTCGCCGGTTGAAGCTGCTTCGCGAGAGCATTCCCCGCGCCGTCCTCGCACTGGGTCGGCCTCTCCGGCGCCGCCACCGCGTTCATCGTCTACTTCGGCCTGCAGGCGCTGCAGACGAGCGCCGCCGCAGGGCTCGGGCTCTGGACCCTGATGAAGGTGGGCGCCGTCGCCTATGCCCTCAAGGATCGCGCCAAGGAGCTCACGCGGCAGTGGCTCGCGGGGAAGCTCTCCCACCTCTACGCCAACCGCGTGCTGGTGCTTCGCGAGCCGGCGAAGTTCGAGCGCAGCCGCAACGTGGTGCTCCGCGCGCGCGAGTCCATGGCGCAGGCCCGCATCGTCTCTCCCGACGCGCTCAACCCGGGCAGCGGCGCGGTCCAGCGGCTGGTCACGCTCGAGTACAGGCAGCGCGCCCGCGTGACGGGTCTGAAGGGCTCGTCCGCCGACGCGTTCGAGAGGCTGAAGATCGTGTTCCGTTACGACCTGGCCCCGATCCATCCTCACCCGCCTCGACGATTCGGCGAAGCGGGTTCCCGTTTCCGCCTCCGGCGTTGTCCGCTTCGCCGATGCGCCGCGGCTGTACCGCGTGCCGCTCACCCTGGTGGTGGAGACACCTGCCGGAGCGGAAAGGCGCGAGGCCGTGATCGTCCTCAATCGGCGCGGCATCGCCAGGATCGTTCCGGAAAGCTCGGCGCGCCCGTTGCCCGCCGAGCCGGAACTCGAATTCGACGACGGCGCCGGGCTGTTGCCGCAAACCTAGAGAGCGCATGTGCTCTGGGCCCGCGAAACGCAAAGGGCGCCGGTCCCTGCTGGACCCGCGCCCTTGCGTGAACGCCCTGTGGAAAGAGCTACGACAGGTTGTCGTTCACCAGCTTCGTCATCTCGAACATCGAGACGGTCCTCTTTCCCCCGAACACCTCGCGGAGCTGCTCGTCCGCATTGATGTTCCGCTTCTCCTTCTTGTCCTGCAGGTTGTTCCTCTTCACGTACTGCCAGAGCTTCTTCACCACTTCGGTGCGGGGCAGCGGTTTGTCCCCCACGATTTTCGCGAGCGCCGCGCTGGGCTGCATGGCCTTCATGAACGCGGCGTTCGGCTTGCGTGCGGTCTTCTTGGCGGACTTCTTCGAGGCGGCTTTCTTGGCGGCCATCCGGTTTTTCCTCCCATTGGGGGAGCTGTCTCCCCGCGAAAAACGAGCGCACTCTGACAGAACCGGATCGGCTCCGTCCAGCGATTTCTCCCTCTGGAAGCGACGAATCCCCCTCCCGGTCTTCCCCCCGTTCAGGCGTCCCTCGGCCGCGAAATCCGCAGCACCGAGGCGCCCTGCCGGCTCAAGAGCAGCGTCAGAGCAGCCTTTTTCGGAGCCGCTTCCGGAAGCCAGCCGCGCTCCTGTTTCTCGGTGGCGACGATCAGGGCCTCTCCGCCGGCCGCGAGGAGATCGGCGCAGTCCTGCAGCTCCCTCGCCGCCACCAGTGGGCCGGCCGGAGAGGAGAGCTCCCCGACGACCAGCGAGAAGCTCCGCGGCTCCAGGCCGTCCGCGGGAAACAGCGTCTCGCGCACCTCGACCGGCAGCCCGAGATCGTGCGCATTGCGGCGCAGGAACGCGGCGTCGAGCAGGTCTCGCTCTTGCGCGAGCACCTGTGATGCGGGGTAGCGAGACTTGAGGTGAAGTGGGAGCGCTCCATACCCCGCGCGGAACGCGAGCGCGCGCCCGGGCGCCGTGCGGGGCAACGATTCCGCGAGCGCCGACAAGAGGCCGAAGTGCCCCGGGTCCTCGGAAGCATCATGCGGGCGGGAGAGTCGCAAGCCGGCGAACTCCGTCTCGTCGCGCGCATAGATCCCTTCGTCCGCGAGGTCGATCGCCGCCGGGGCCTCCGCCAGGGCGAAGACGTCGTGCCGCGCTCCGGAGGCGAGGTGGATGAGCCCCGGCAACTCGAGGTCGCGCAGCACGCCGCGCAGGTCGCGGATCACGACCGCCCGCACCTGGGCTCCCAGCGCCCGCCCGCCCTCGAGCAAGTGCCGGATTGCCCGGGGGCCGATTCGGGCCGGAACGTTGCACACCACCCAGTCGAACCGCTCGCCGGCGACTTCACGATATCCGAGCCCCGGGCGCGCCTCGGCGTTTCGCAGACCGAGCGCCCTGGCGTTGTGCGCGGCCGCGGCGACCGCCAGCAGATCGCGATCGATCAGGACGCAGCGCGCCGAAGGCCAGCGGGCAGCGATGGGCAGGCCGAGCGCGCCGTAGCCGCAGCCCAGATCGAGCACGGAGCGCGGTTCCCCGGCGGGGAGATTCTGCAGCAAGAGCAGGGTGCCCTCGTCGATCGCCTGCGAGGAGAAGACGTCCCAAGGCACGTCGAGCGACAGGGCGGGGAAGCCCCGCGCTTTCTCCAGCAGCCTGCCTCGCGCGTACGGGCCCAGGGCGTTGCGGGCTGAAGCGCTCGGCGCCGGCAGCGCGGCGGGCTCGCGCTCGCGCCGTCTCCTCTTCACGGGCGCCTGCGCCGTGCCGCCTCCGCCGCCCTGAGAAGCCCGTCGCGAAGAGCGGGCTCGAGTTGTTCCGCCCCGAGCACGCCCGACGGTTCCACCGCGTGCGTCGGCGTGAGCTGCCTGGAGAAGCCCGCGCGCCGGCGTGCCTGGTCGAGGGCGCCCTGGTGCGCAAGCCCGAACTGCAGCGCCCGCACGGCGCCCTTGCCGAGCTTCCCGTTCAAGCGCTCGAGGAGGATTGCCCGCGCTGCGTCGAGCTGGTCGCGCCAGCGGTGATCCTGCACCAGGAGGTGGAGCGTGCCGCCGGAGAGCACGGTCGGCTGTGCCCGCGCGGCGATCTGCCGGCCGACGGCGCTCTCCCAGACCTCGGGAGACACGCGCCGCGGCAGACGCCGCGCCATCCCGTTCTCCTCCAGCGCGCGACGCAGGATGCCGCAGAGCTTCTCACCGCGCCGGCGCAGGCCAAACCGCGTCATGCCAGTCTCCGCAAGAGCGCCAGCCGCATCGCCGAGATGATCTCCTCGATCCGGTAGGGCCGCTCGACCACCGGAACCGCCGCCGGGTCGCCCACGTCGCCGCGGCGGCGCGAGAGGATCAAGGCGAGCCGGCGCGCCGCCGACAGATCGCGCAGCTCGGACAGCGCCTCGTCCTCCGCCGAAGGCCAGTTCCGGTCCTCGAGCAACACCACGTCGGTGCGGCGGAGCGCGCGCACCGCCTGCGAGGGCGCGTGCGCGATGCCGACCCGCGCCGGCAGGAGCCGTCTCACCCGCTCAGCTTCGTGCAGGTCGCGTCCCACGAGCAGGAGCATCCGCTGCGCTGTCTCGCGCCTGGCGTGCATCGTGCTGCACCTCCCTCTGATCGTCTCCCAGTACGTCCATCAGGTCGCACATCTCGTGCAGCCGGGAATAGATGCGCGGTCCCACCCGCTGCTCGAGGTTCTCCGCGGACTGGCCGTCCGCCTTGAACTCCCAGCCGACGGTGCCCGGCCGGGGATAGTTGGTCGCGAGCAGGGTGGGGCGGCCGGCGTTGTAGCGGACGCTCAGGATCTCGTCGAGGATCCCCTGCTCGAAGTCGCGGTTCTTGCCGCCCTTGCCGATCTCGTCGATGGCGAGCACGTCCACCTGGCGCAGCGGCTCGAGCCACTCCCGCGAGGAGAGCCCCCGGGAAAAGCCGTCGCGGATGTCGGAGAGGAGCAGGAAGAACTCCTCGAAGCGGCCGCGCACGCCCTTGCGCGCGGCCAGCTCCCGCAGCATCCCGGAGAGCAGGTGCGTCTTGCCCGTTCCCGGCGGGCCGCAGAAGAGAAGCGCCCGCTGTCCGGACGCGCCGGGAACGAACTCGTCGACGAACCGACGGGCGCGCAAGAGGGAGCGCTGCTGCGCGGGGCTGTAGGCGCGATATCCGCCGAGCGTCCGCGCGAGGAACTTGGTGGGAAGCCGCAGGCCCGTCAGCAAGGAAAGCCGGCGCGGATCGGCGCCGCAGCCGCAACCGCGCAGCACTTCGTACCCGCGCTCGTCGCGCGCGTAGAGCCGCCCCTGCCCGTGGCACGACGGGCAATGAACCGTGCAGGAACAGGCGGCCGCGATACCCCTGTCCTCGCGCTGCTGGAAAGTGAACCCCTCGCCGGCGCACAGGGCGCAGACAGGCTTGGCGGTCGGGACCGGTTCGACCATCGATGCTGCTCCTAGAGGAGGAACGCGCGCGGCGGGAGGCCGAGGCGCTCGCTGGATGCGGACAAGAGCATGAGCTGCAGGCTGCGCTGGTAGCTCCTCCGCGTCATTCCCTGCGGACGCGGAGCGATGCGCGAGCGGAGCGCCGACCCGGCCTCCAGCGCGGCGGAGCGGGGCAGCTCGCGGAGCGCCGCCTTGAGCGCGCGCACCGCCACCGTCCAGTATCCGTCGCCTCCGTCCTCCGCGAGGAGCTGCTCGGCGCGGTCGGCGAGCGATTCCCACGCTGCCCGCGCTGCCAGGCCCGGGCAGCGCGCGGCGGCGCGCAGCTGTGCGCAAAGCCCTTCCGGCTCGCGAGGCGCCGACCTGCGGCGCGCACCGAGTCGATCGAGCGCGGGCGCGAGGGCCTGCAGCGACAGCATCATCTCCGCCGCCCCGCGCGCGGTGCTGCGGGCGCGAAGGCGCGCCGCTTTTCGCACTTGCGCGATCACGGCGGCCAGCGGCACTTCCCGGGCGTGCCACGAGAGCGCGAGCTGCGCGTCGGCCGGTGAAAGCAGAAGGCCCCGGCCACGGACGCCGGAAAGCTCCTGCGCGATGGCCTCGATGTACTCTCTCGCCGTCAAGAAGTGAACGCCCCTCGCCGTTGCCGCAAGCACGTTGCCCGAGGAGTCCGACACTGCCGCGCGGAAGCGATTCCTCCCTCGGTGCCCAGGCGTGCTAGCACTGCTGCTAACATCGCGTCAAGACAGGGAAAATCTGCCGGGACAGGCACAGGTTTCCCACAGCCGTGGCCCCCGGTTTGCGCCCGGAACGCAAAGCGGTTTCCCCGCCGTCCACAAGCCGTGGCAAAGTGCGAGGGCCCGGCTGTGGAGGACGTTCGTCCGGCACGTGGATCGCACCGGCGGGCCGTCCGCAAAGTGTTTGGTCAAAAGCTCCGCTTCGCCGAGAATCGTAATCCCGCATGCTTACAGACGACGCCAGCCGCGGCCGGCTCCTCAAAGAGTCGAGCACGCGCGCGTTTTCGGCGCTGCGCGCGCGGGCGATGGAGTCGCTGGCGAAGATCCGCGCCATCGCGCTGGCAGCGTTCTGCCTGGTGGCGGTCGCTTTCACCGCCGCGGGGGACCTCGAATCGCGGGCGGAGCTGGGGCCGCTTCTCGCCTACGCGCTGAGCGGGTATCTGCTCTTGCGCTGGCGCCACGGCGGCGGCTGGCGCGAACACTTCACGATGGCGTCGCCCATGTTCGACGTCGTCTTCATGTTCCTCTTGCTCTGGAGCGTCGGACCGCGGGCCGATAGCCAGATCTTCAATGCCGGATGGACCCTCGGGGCCTTTGCCCTGCTCGTGGCGCTGTCGGCGCTCTCGCTGCGGCCGCCGCTGATCTCCGCCACCGCGGCGTTGGCCTTCGCGCTGCTCGCGGCGCTCCAGCTCCGCGCCGGCGTCTCCTGGGCGAGCATCGCCATGAGCGGCGTGGTCCTCGCGCTGGTGGCGATGGTCTCCGCCGCCGTCGTCCGCGAGCTCGATCGGCTGGTCGCGCGGCTGGTGGTGAACGAGGTCAGCCACGAGGAGCTGCGCCGCGCCCAGGGTGAGGCAGAAACGCTGACGCACCTGTTGGTGCACGACATGAAGGGGCCGCTCACCGGGTTGATCGGACTTGCGGAGGTGGTGGCGAGCGAGCTCGAGGGACCGCTGCAGAAAGACGTGAAGATGATCGAGCAGCAGGGCCGCAGGCTACAGGCCATGGTGGGCGATCTGCTCGCCATCGCGCGGCTCGAGCGCGGGGTGCTCAACTCGGCGCCCGAGACGGTCGATCTCTCGGCCCTGCTCGTCTCGCTGGCAAACGCCTACGCCGCCAGCGCGCGCAACGCCGGCGCGCAGATCGCGACGAAGGTGGAGCCCGGGCTGTCCGCCATGCTGCACCGTGAGATGATCCACCGCTTCTTCGACAACCTGGTGCTCAATGCCATCGATTTCGTGCGGCCCGGAGGGCGCATCGAGGTGGCCGCTTCGCAGGAAGGAGCAGAGCTCGTGCTGGCGGTCCGCAACACGGGCGAGCCGGTGCCGGCCGATGCGCGCGCCCGGTTGTTCCAGAAGGGGGTCGTCCGGCGCGGTTTCCGCCAGAAGCACAATCTAGGCCTCGGCCTCTATCTGTGCCGGCTGGTGGCTGTCGCGCACGACGGATCCATCGCGCTGCGCGAGGAGACCGGATGGGCGACGTCATTCGTCGCCCGGCTGCCGGTGGAGGCGCGCCGCGTGGCCTTCGATCTGGAGCCGGCGATCAGCCGCGTTGGGACCGCTTGAACAGCGGGATCACCTTGGCGAGCTTTGCATCCGCTCCGCGCCGCGATTGGCCGATGCAATCTCGCACGTCGTCGTGCAGCGAAAGGTAACCTTCGCGCCGGCAGAGTGTGGCGATGGCCCGGGCCAGCTCGCGGCGGACGTCGCACGGCAGCGCCTCGACGTAGCCGAGGATGTCGATCCCCTCCGCGGAGATGCCGTACTCCGGCTTCCAGCCCCGTCCGTCCATCGTCTCTCCTCGATCAACCTCCGCATGAGGCAGAGCGCACGCATCCCTGCCGTGCTGCCGCCGAGGAAGCAGGCGACTGCCGCCCGGGAGAGCTTCCGGAAAAAAAAGAGCGGCGGACCCGCGAAGGATCCGCCGCCCGGCGCTCGCGGCCGTGGGGGGTACGGCGCTACGAGCAGCCCATCGAGTTCCCGCAGTTGAGGCATTTGTAACAGGTTCCGTTGCGGATGGTGATGTGTCCGCACGTATCGCAGAACGGCGCATCCCCGGAGAGCTTTCCAAACAACTCGTCCTGCGCCCGCGCCGCGGCGCGCGCCGCGTCCGGCGGGCCCGACTTCTGGGCCGCCTTCGCCGCTGCCGCGGGGCTCGCCCCGGGCGCCATGACCGGATCGGCGGTCTGTGCGCTCTTCGGGGTCTCGGCCGCCTCCTCCGGCGTGACGTGTGCCAGGTCATCGCGCTTGAGGTACTCGACGCCGAGGGCGCGGAACACGTAGTCGATCACCGAGGTGGCAAACTTCACGCGATCGTGCCCCTGCACGGGGCCCTGCGGTTCGAATCGCGTGAACACGAATTGTTCGACCAGCACCTCGAGGGGAACGCCGTACTGCAGGGCGATGGAGACGAGCATGGCGAAGCAGTTCATCACGCTGCGCAGCGCCGCGCCCTCCTTGTGCATGTCGATGAAGATCTCGCCGAGGGTCCCGTCGCCGTATTCGCCGGTCCGCAGGAAGACCTTGTTGCCGCCCACCTTCGCTTCCTGGGTGATGCCGTAGCGCTTGGAGGGAAGCTTGCGGCGCGACATCGCGGGAAGCTGCTCGGGCGCGGCGGTCGCGGCCGCTTTCGCATGGAATGCCGCGTCCGCCATCCGCTGCGCCTGCTCTGCCGTCAGGTCGGGGATGAAGGTCCGCAACGCCTCCGCCATCTCCTTCGCGTCCTTCGGCAGGGCGATCTTCTGCGCTTGATCGCCCGCACTGAGCGGCTGTGACAGCTTCGACCCGTCGCGGTAGAGCGCGATGGCCTTGAGACCGAGCCGCCATGACTCCGAGTGGATCCGCTCGACCTCCTCCACCGTGGCGTCGTGCGGCAAGTTGATCGTCTTGCTGATTGCGCCAGAAAGGAACGGCTGGACTGCCGCCATCATGCGGACGTGGCCCATGGGCTCGATGAAGCGCGTGCCCAGCGGCCCGCAGCGGTTTGCGCAATCGAAGACGGGGTGGTCCTCGGGCTCGAGGAACGGGGCTCCCTCGACGGTCTGCCGACCGCAGACGACCAGCGTCGCCCCGTCGATCTGCTCGTCGGTGTAGCCGAGCTTCGCGAGCACGTGCTTGCCCTTGGCGCCCGCATCGAGCCCGAGCCGCTGTAGCGCGGCCGCGCCGATCACATGGGATCCGAACGCCGCGCGCAGATCGAACACCGACTCCAGGGATTTCTCCACCTTGGCGATCTCGCTCTGTTGCAGGCCGCGCGCCTCCAGCTCCTTCGGCGAGAACTCGGGCACGCTCTTCAGCGTCGCCGTGCCTCGGACGTAGTCGACGATCGCCTGGACCTCCGCGGGCGCGTACCCGAGCTTCTTCAGCGCCCGGGGGACCGACTGGTTCACGATCTTGAAGCTGCCGCCGCCGGCGAGCTTCTTGAACTTGATCAGCGCGAAGTCGGGCTCGACGCCGGTGGTGTCGCAATCCATGAGCAGCCCGATGGTGCCCGTCGGCGCGAGCACGGTGGCCTGGGCGTTGCGGTACCCGTGCTGCTCGCCCAGCTGCACGGCGCGGTTCCAGCACTCGTGCGCGGCGGAGAGAAGCTTGGCGGGAGCAAACGCAGGGTCGATGTTGGCCACCGAATCGCGATGCAGACGCATCACCTCCAGCATGCTCTCGCGGTTCAGGGCGTAACCCTGGAACGGTCCCTTCGCCGCCGCCATCTCCGCCGAGAGCGCATACGCCTCGCCGGTCATGATGGCGGTGATCGAGGCCGCCATGGCCCGGCCGGCGTCTGAATCGTAGGGCAGCCCCTCGACCATCAAGAGCGTGCCCAGGTTCGCGTAGCCGAGTCCGAGCGGCCGGAACTGGTGGCTGCGCTCCGCGATGCGCCTTGTCGGGTAGCTGGCGAGATCGACGGCGATCTCCTGCGCGAGGAAGAAGATCCGGCAGGCGTGCTTGTAGCCTTCGACGTCGAACTCGCCTGTCTTCTCGTCGAGAAACTTGAGGAGGTTGAGGCTCGCGAGGTTACAGGCCGTATCATCGAGGAACATGAACTCGCTGCAGGGGTTGGACGCATAGATCCGGTCCGTTGCCTTGCACGTGTGCCACTTGTTGACGGTGTCGTCGAATTGCAGACCCGGGTCAGCGCACCTCCATGCCGCCTCGGCCATGTCGCGCCAGAGTTGCCGCGCGGAGAGACGCTCCACTACATCGCCGGTCGTCCGCGCGGTGGTTTGCCAGACCTCATCCTTCCTCACCGCCTCGATGAACTTGTCCGTTACACGCACGGAGTTGTTCGCGTTCTGCCCGGAAACGGTGCGGTAGGCATCGCCGTTGAAATCGGAAGGATACCCAGCGGCGATCAAGGCTGCGACCTTCTTCTCCTCACGCGCCTTCCACTGGATGAAATCGCGGATCTCAGGATGATCGACGTCCAGTACGACCATCTTGGCCGCGCGCCGGGTGATCCCTCCCGACTTGGTGGCGCCCGCGGCTTTGTCGAGCACCTCGAGAAAACTCATCAACCCGGAGCTGGTGCCACCGCCGGACAGCCGCTCCATCTTTCCCCGAAGCTTCGAGAAGTTCGTTCCGCTCCCGGAGCCGTACTTGAAAACGCGGGCCTCGTCGTGGACGAGGGTGAAAATTGACTCGAGATCGTCGCTGCAGCTCTGGATGAAGCAGGCGGAGACCTGGGGTCGCTTGTACGCTTCTTCCGTCTTGTCCGCCTGGCCGGTGGCAAGGTCTACTGCGTAGTTCCCTCCCGAGCCTTTGATCCGATACTCATGCCACAGCCCGCAGTTGAACCAGACCGGGCTGTTGAACGCCCCGATCTGATGGACGAGCATGTAGCTCAGCTCCGCCTCGAACGTCTCTGCGTCGGCGGCGGTCGCGAAGTAGCCGCCCGTCTCCTCGCCGGCGGTGCGCAGCGTGTGCGCGACGCGCCGGACGAGCTGCCGCACCGACTCCTCCGCGCCGCTCCCGGTGGGAACGCCCGCCTTGCGGAAGTACTTCGACACGGCGACATCGGTGGCGAGCTGCGACCAGTCGGCCGGAACTTCCGCGTCGTCCATCTTGAAGACGACCTCGCCGTCCGCGCCGGAGATCTTCGCCGGGCGCCGCGTCCACTCGACGCTGTTCAGCACCTCGCCGGCGGTCGCGGACTCGTGCGTAACGCGGCGCGTCAGCGGCAGCCCTCTTGCTTTGCGGGAAGGTCTCGGGCCCTCCGAGCGGGGAGCGGTGACGGACGCGCCTGCAGGCAGGGCGGACAAGGCTGCGGGATCGTTCTTGCCGGTCTTCGCCATCGATGTTTTCCCCTCCAGTCCACATCGCGCTAGCGCTGCGGAAGTGTGGGCAGAGTGCGGCATCCGGGACCGCTTTGTCAAATGAAACCCACTAGGGATTGTGGTGACGCGATGCACAATGCGCAAGGATTAGTGTGTTACCCACACCTTGTGGATCGCTTTCGCACAGGCCCAAGACACCGGATGGTGGATCGATTTCGCGCACGCCGCACAGCGGCGACCCCGGTCCTTCACTTGTGTGCAAGTTGTGGTACGAAGGCGCGCCTTTTCGCATTCACCGGGTGTTCACATGAAGACGCTCACCGAGTTCAGCGGGACGATGATCCGGATGGCCGCCAAGGCAGAGGGGGAAGCCCGCAGAAGTCTCCCGCCCGAGCTGACGCGCGTCGCTCCTCCCTCCGCGGTCTCCGGCGCCGTCACCGAGAAGCCGAACGAGAACGCCTCGGCGGTGCTCACGGAGGCGGGGGCGGACAGCGCGACCGGCGCCGCTGCCCTCGGCCTCGCGGAGCAGGCTGCCGGACAGAGCGACGCGGTCGTCGGCACCACTTCCGAGAAGCACATCGAGAAGCCAGGCGAAGCGGGGACGGCCGAGGACGTGATGCAGGCGGGCGCGGCGGCCGTGGAGGCGAAGGAGGAGGCGGCCGCGGACCAGGACTTGTCCGGGCAAGGAGAGCCGGATCTGAAGGCGACGCCCGGAGGCGCCAAGCCTTCCGAGGTCAATGCGGACGAGGAAGGACAAGCGAAGGCGGAGCCCGAGGCGGAGACCACCGCGGTGAAAGAGCTTCTCGACAAGGCGGTCTCCGAGGCGACGGGGACTTCCGGCGAGCGGCTCGATCGCTTGCGCGAAGCCGTCAAGGCGGCCGGACGACAGGCCGAGCGCGTGCGCCTGGTGCGCGTCTTCGGGGTGGAGGAGCAGGTCCAGGGCGCGAAGAGGATCGGCGAGCACCAGTACGTCGTCGATCTGATGCCGCAGTCGATGAAGCAGAGCTTCGAGCGGGACGAGCGCGGCGGACGTCGCGGACCGCGGCGTCCCTCGGGTGGCGGCAAGAAAGGCGCGGAAGGATCGCTCGAAGGCAGCTTCTCGATGGAATCGGTGATGCAGGACCGGCGCAACGAGCGGGGACCGGGCGGGGGCCGCGGACGCGGCCCCGGCGGTCGTGGTGGAGGCGGCGGTCGGGGTGGGCCTGGTGGCGGCCGCGGCGGGCGGCCCGGCGGGGGGCGGGCTCCGGGCGGCGGTGCCGGTCCAAAGCCTGGCGGAGCGACGAAGCCCTGAGCGGGACCTTCCCGCTCATAGCGCGGTCACGTCCACGGCGAGCGGCAGCTCGCGGCTGCCCTCCGCGCTCGACCGGTAGCAGGTCTCGATGATCTGGATGCAGGCCACCGCCTCGCGCAGCTCGCGGTTGACGAAGTCGCCGGAGCGCATCGCCGCCTTGAATTGATCGAACATCGAGTTGAACCACCTGGTGTGCGAGGCGTCCATCCAGTCGCTCTCGATCACGCCTTTCTCCAGCGCCGTCTTGCCGCTCGATTTGCCGGTGGTCAGCTCCCACTCGTCGTCGTCGATCACCAGGGCGCCGTTTTCGCCTTGCAGCGAGTAGACCACCTTGCGCACACCGGCCGTCCAGGTGAGGAAGGTGTGCGCGAACCCGTTCGGGAAGGTGAGGACGGCGTTCAAGTTGTCCTCGGTGTCCCACTGGCGCTCGAGCGTGAGCGTCTTGGCGGTGACGTGCGTCGGCAGCGAGCCGAGCCAGGCGAAGGTCAGGTAGAAGCTGTGCGATCCATGATCCATGGCGATGCCGCCGCCGGAGAGCTTGCGGTCGCGGCGCCAGTCCGTCTTCCACTCCGGCACGCCCTTGGCGTGCGTGGTCCGGAAGGTGTTCAGCGTGACGGCGCGGATGGCCCCGATGCGGCCGGACTCGATGATCTGCTGGGCGAACTTCACCACCGGGGCGTGCTTGTAGTTGTGCGCCGGGAACACCACCCGGCGATGCGCGCGCGCGGCGTCGACCAGCGCGCGCGCCTCGGCCATGCTGGTGGTGAGCGGCTTCTCGCAGAGCACGTGGATGCCGCGCTCCAGCGCGGCAAGCGCGATCTCCGCGTGCGCGTGTGGCGGCGTGGAGATGTCGATGAAGTCGAGCTGCGTCTCGCGCGCGAGCAGGTCGCGAAAGCTCGCGTACAGCCGCGCTTTCGGAATGGCCGCCCGAGCCGCTTCCAGCCGCGGCGCGGTGACGTCCGCGACGGCGACGATCTCGATGTCCTCGCGCTGCAGGTACGCCGGGTAGTGCCCCTTCCCGGCGATGAAACCGAAGCCGACGATCGCTCCCTTCAGCATCCACTCTCCTCGGAGTTCGGGCGCGCGTGTACCAGACAAAGGAGTTGTGGAAAAGCCCCCCGGCCACCGCTATAGAGAGGCGCCATGCTCACGCCCGGCTTCTCGCTCTTCCTCGCAGTCCTGCGCATCGCTGCCGGCGTTTCGCTCTTCACCTCCGGGCTGCAGAAGCTCTCCTGGTTCGCGCAGCCGCCGCTGCAGCAGAAATTCGCCGAGTGGTCGGCGCATCCCGCCAACGACGCGGTGGCGAAGTACCTGGCGTTCGTCTCGCAGTATCCGGCCGTCTTCTCGCGAGTGGTCGTGGTCGGGGAACTGGGGCTCGGAGCGCTGTTGATCCTCGGTCTGCTCACTCCGCTCGCGGCGCTGCTCGCGTTCGTGATGGTCCTCAACTTCCAGTTCGCGAGCGGGCAGATCTTCTCCCTCAACTACGTGCGCGGGCAGAGCGGACTCGCATATCTCACGATCTACCCGCTCTTGTTCTTCGGACGGGCCGGGACCGCGCTCGGGGTCGACGGCCTGATCCGCGGGGTACGCAGCTCCGGCGCGCCCTCCATGTAATCAGCGCTCGGCCATCTTCGCGGTCTGTCGCCGGCGCAAGGCATCGCGCGCCTCGACCGAGCCGCCGGCGCGGGCTTCGGCGGCCCGGGCGAGCA
>Ga0209237_1000091_pt1 | contig 42265 bp, 46 predicted proteins | sample GraSoi013_1_40cm_2_FD_185820 | JGI IMG/M metagenome (GOLD analysis project Ga0209237, IMG submission 185820) | Grasslands soil microbial communities from the Angelo Coastal Reserve, California, USA - Sample 10_02_2013_1_40cm (SPAdes) (version 2) | ecosystem: Environmental > Terrestrial > Soil >...
CCCTGCGCCAAGGCTTGGCCTTGCGCTGGCAGGCAAAATGAAGGACAGCTTTGACCACGTAGCTGCAGTCGTGCGCAGCGGTGGCATCATTTCAATTGGCAGCGGCGTGCGTGCAAGCAGTGGCATCCGCAAGTCTGGCAGCAGAGGCGTAGCTTCGATGTCGCTTCATTCGCTTTCGATAAACCTACCGCGACTTGCATACGAATCAAACAAGGACGAAACCTATTTCCGCGCAAAGCTGGCGCTAATGATCAAGCCATCGCTGCAAGCGATGTCGATGCGCAAGAAAACAATAGTCGACTACGCCAAGAAGGGCCTGCTCCCATCTCTTGCAAGCGCCACCCAGTCGATGCAGAGGGGAACGTCCACAATAGTGATCAACCTTACGGGTGTCCGGGAGTCGGTCTACAACATCCTAGGCGAGTCTTCGGGCGATGTGCTCCAGAAGGTGTTAAAGACAGCAGTCGAAGTCGCAGCCACTCAGGGCAAGCAGCTTGGCGAAGAGGGGGCGAGCATTGCAATGGTCTCAGACGACTCCGGCGAGAGGTTTGCCAGCCTTGACTCTGAGAAGTACGGCAAAGTCTCTTTCACGGAATTTCCGAATACTACCAGCTATTCCCAGGGAATGACGCTAAATGGTAGGGAAATCCTTTCAGACAGAGCTGCTGTTCAAGAGTGCATAGCCATAGATAAACTATTGAACGGAGGCTTTGCAGCAAGTGTGGACGTGAGTGACCTGTCGGCAGCTGAAGTCAAGAGCGCGATCGAAGCTGCAATAGAGCTACCATTCTTGCGTCCCCGCATCAGGCTTACCGTATGCACAACGTGTGGCCGACGTTCCAGATCTGCTGCAGACAAATGCGAGCACTGCAAGTCCCCACAAAAGCTGACGGTGTATTCGTAGCAGCGGCAACAGAGCTGCTGCGGCGCGTCATTATTTTTGTTGTTATGATAATTGCGAGCCAAGATAGGCTAAGTAGCTGGATATTCAACATTTGCTGCCTTTGCCGGAAATGTTTTAGGCGAACTTAGATCTAAACAATTATTGTACGCAGCTGCAAAACTAGCCTTCCGCCGCATATCAACAATTTTTTTTAAATAAAGATTTTGGCAAAGATGCGTACGACATAATTGATTCAACTTTTTGACCATTTTTTAAGAAAAATTGTTCAGGCACAAGCTCGATGGGGATCTAAATATGCAATGGTAAAAATTTTCTACCAAATTAAGACGCTGACTTCTATGTAAAAGCATAATAACGACTAGCTTATGGTATAGTGCGGGATGGCGGGAGTTACTGAGTTTAATCCAAATTCTGACGGAGCACTAATCGCAAAGATACGCAAACGTGACGGACGCATTGTAAACTTTGAAAGCTCGAAAATTTCAAACGCAATATACAAGGCGCTTGCGGCAACAGGCAAGCCTGATTACCCATTAGCGGAAAGGCTCGACACAAAGGTTGTCCAGAAAATGGTACAGCAGAGTGAAAAGACCGGCGTTCCAAGCGTCGAAGACGTGCAGGATATGGTCGAGTCGATACTCATCGAGGAGGGTCTTTCTGAGACGGCAAAGGCTTACATACTGTACCGGCATGAGAGACGAAAAGTCCGCGACGAGAAGATGAAGATCCTCAACAAGAAGGACCTTGACGAGGTGGACAAGGCGTTTGACATCAATTCCCTGAGGGTGCTGGCTGCGCGCTATTTGCTAAGGGACAGCAACAACGAAATCATTGAAGGTCCCAAGCAGATGTTTGAGAGAGTTGCAACACTCGTGGCAGTCGCAGATGTCCTTCACGACCCAGCTATCTTCAATCTTGCAGGCGGCCACACACAGAACATCGAAGAGGCCGAGCGATACTATGGCAAGCTAGACGACTTTGACAACAAACTGCACCTCGGCGACTATTACTTGAACAGGTACCATTTTGAAGCAATGATTCGCCACTACATTTACTGCGCACAACACGGGCAGATGAAGATCAGCTTCAAAGAGGTGCTCAGGATGATAGCAGAGAACAAGATGGAGCAGTACGAGGAGCGGATCTGGGAATACTACAACCTTATGATATCAAAGGACTTCCTTCCAAATACTCCGACGTTAATGAACGCCGGCGCAAGGCTAGGGCAGTTGTCCGCGTGCTTTGTGCTTGACATGCCAGACGACATGGCCGGCATCATGAAGGCGTCGACTGACGCTGCAATGATCTTCAAGTCAGGCGGCGGAGTTGGCATCAACTATTCCGACCTGCGACCGGAGGGCGACATCGTCGCGTCGACGTCAGGCGTCGCGTCGGGCCCGACATCATTCATGCGAATTATCGACACTATCACAGACGTGGTCAAGCAAGGAGGCAAGCGCCGCGGAGCCAACATGGGCATACTCGAAGCATGGCATCCAGACGTCGAAAAATTCGTAACCGCCAAGACAAAGCCGGGTGTCTTTGAGAACTTTAATGTGAGCGTGGGGATCTGGGAAGATTTTTGGCAGACTCTTGTGAACAAGGAAGGCAACCACAAGTACACACTGCGTAGCCCAAGGACAAAGGAGCCAATGAGGCAGATCGATGCGCAGCAACTGGTCGACCTGATCGCACTCAGCGCGTGGAAGAGCGCCGAACCGGGAGTGATATTCTTCGACAATATCAACAAGTACAATCCGTTAATCAGCGCAAGGCACGGTCCGCTGCGCGCGACAAACCCGTGCGGCGAGCAGTCGCTGTATCCATACGAATCGTGCAACCTCGGATCAATCAACTTGGCGAACTTTGTCAAGCGTAAGGCCGATGGCGCGTTCGAATTTGACTGGCAGCGCTACGAGCAGGCGATCAGGCTATCGACAAGATTCCTTGACAACGTTATCGACATGAACAAATACCCTGTCGAGGAAATTAAAATTGCAACCAAGGAGACAAGGAGGATCGGCCTTGGCATCATGGGCATTGCAGATCTTTTGTTCCTGCTCAAAGTTCCTTACAACTCCAAAGACGGCTATGAGTTCATGAACAAGCTTGCAGAGGCGGTGTCGTACTACAGTATGGAAGAGAGCGTTGCCATTGCAAAGTCGCGTGGGCCCTTCTCGATGTTCAAGGACAGCGACTATGTGAAAGGGCGTATCCCGGTGGCAGGCTACTACGAGCTGCCAAAGGAGACCCACTTCTACGACTGGGACACGCTGATTGAAAAGATAAAGAAATACGGCATCCGCAACTCGTGGACATCGACGATCGCGCCTACGGGCACGCTGTCCATGATCGCCGATACTGCAAACGGCGTCGAGCCGGTGTTTGCTCTCGTGTATGAAAAGCGCGTGACTGTCGGCCGATTCTTCTACACTGACAAAGTGTTCGAGAACATGCTAAGGGAGAACAACCTCCACACCGACGAGATACTGACCAAAGTTGCAAACAACTATGGCTCTGTACGTGGGCTCGCGGAAATCCCCGAATGGATGCAGCGCATATTTGTGACTGCAATCGACATACACTGGACCGACCACGTGATGGCTCAGGGAGTGTGGCAGAAATGGATCAGCAACGCCATTGCAAAGACAATCAACATGCCCGGCGACGTAACGGCAGAGGACGTTAAGTGTGCGTACCTTTTGTCGCACGAGCTCGGACTGAAGGGCGTCACTGTATTCAGAGACGGCTCGCGACACGAACAGGTGCTGCACATCACCGGCAAGAACACGGGTGAAAAGGCGTTTGCAGTAAAGCCAACCAGGTACGTGGCAGATTATGTAGACCACAACATTGGGGAGCCATACGTCTTGGAGCAGATGCAAAAGATATTCAAAGAATCAGGAGTGGAAGAGGAAAGGCCGGTGCCAAAGACAGTGCCGCCTCGAGAAATCCCGGCAGCAGCGAAAAAGCCGGCTCCACAGCAGGTGATGCAGATGACTGTGATGGACGCAAACGAGGACCGCTGTCCTTCATGCAACGCAAAGCTGATAATCACCGAAGGGTGCAACGTCTGCATCGAGTGCGGCTTTAGTGGCTGCGGCTCGGGCTAACTTCCTCTTTACTTCTTGTCAACCTTTAATGATAAACTCATTTCCATCAATGTCGACAAATATCGCATAGGTCTCAGTGAATTCATTCCTTTGATTTCAGCTCGCTAAAGATTTTTTCAACATTGCTGCAGAGAAAAAGAAGAGACTGCTTTAGTTCCTTCCAACTATCTTGTTTTGCAAGGACCCTTAGCGTGAGTTCAATCGCTGCGCCCAGATTACTCAGATGCAAGCAGGATAGGATATTCAGTTAAAATACTTATTACAAGCAAAAACCATGATTTCTTGATGGCAGTAATTGTTAACTGTGCTGGCGATAACGAATTGGCAAATAAACTCTACGATTGTCTGGGATCCGAATTCTCGCCCACACCCGCCGATCTTATCTCGCTTAAGGAAGATGAAATAACAATAAGACACACAGAACTAGGCATTAAAAATGATGCCGTTCGAAAATCTCTGAATAAATTTGTTGAATCAAGTCCTGATCTTGGAGGCTACTCCATAACTGAGTTTGGCGACATATTTACAGTTGGCATCCCGCGGAGTCTCGATAAAGTCATCCTATCGTGCGAAATGTGTGGATATCTTGCACAGCATGAAGACGAATTGAGCATTCACAAAAGGATCCATGGACTTTTCATATCCAGATGCTGTGTAATTCTGACCTTTTTCCTGTCGACTTGAAGATCATTTAAAATACTGCTTTGCACATAATACCGTTGAAATGTCAAGCATTCGAGTCAACGAAAGTCCGAACCACTTCATGGTGTTGGACGCGATCTCGAGGAGAGTCAAGACCATTGACAAAATAGCCAAGGTTACGAGGCTGGACAAGGCCGAAGTAGAGCTAATCGTAAATGATCTGGTGGCGCAGAGGCTGGTAATTGGCGAAGAAAAGAAGAAAATTTTCGGTGGCAAGAAACTGGAGTTTTCAGTCAGCCACACCGGCCTTCAACTGCTTAACTCAAAGAAGCTAGAGCTTGAAAAGCAGGCGCAGCAGGTCCAGCAGTGGTACCAGAGCGGCCAGACTCAACAGCTCCAATCCTACATGGACGGCAATAGGATGTGGATACCAATGATGCTTTTCTCTGGCATCATGAACGCGATGTTCTTCATGTCCATGATGTCCCTGATGGGAATGGCGATAAGCCCGGCAGAAACAGGATTTGCTGGCGACGGTGGATCAGATGCAGGCGCAGCTGCTGATGGCAGCGGTGGCGACGCAGGAGCCGACGCCGGTGGTGATTTCGGTGGCGGCGACTTTGGCGGCGGAGATTTCAGCTTCTAGCCACTTCCAATTTTTCTTCCATCTGTCTCTTTGACGAATATTTAGCTGCAAGCGTTGCAAGCAGCATCACGATCGAAACAATAACTATCGTTGCGGCAGGGGGGAGGTTTGCGGCATACGAAACTGCAATTCCGGTCACCACCGAAAATATTGATATCCCGACTGAGATGAGCGCAGTTTTTTTGAAGCCTTTGCCGAGCAAGAGCGCGGTGATGTTGGGGATCACGATGAGTGCCGATACAAGCAGGATGCCGACGAGCCTCATCGACACGATGACCGCGACGCTTGCAAGCACCACGAAAAGGTAGTTCAGCTTTGAGATCGGAAGTCCGCTGACCTTTGCCTGCTCTTCGTCAAACGTAACGTACAGAAGCTGCCTGTACAGCAGGATGACTATGGCCAGAATAGCGCCTGCCATTGCAAGGATTGCAAGCGTGTCCTCCATGCTGACTACCAGTATGCTCCCAAAAAGATAGCTGTAAATGTTAAAAAGCTGGCCTGACAGGCTGAAAAGCAGTAGCCCCAGCGCCAGACCGGACGCCAGCAATACGGCGACTGTGGCATCAGCCGGTATTTTTGCAGACCGACGCAACTTTGTGATACCAAGTGCTCCCAGCACGGAGAACGCGATGCCGGTCCACAGCGGGTAAACGTTTGCAACTAGACCCACCGCGATGCCGCCAAATGCCACGTGAGAGAGCGCGTCGCCAAAGAGCGAGTTGCGCCTTAACACAAGAAAGAGCCCGATCACTGATGTCGTTATCGCGATGGCGACTCCGGCGATGAGTGCACGCTGCATGAAACCGAGTTCTAGCACTTCAAGTACCATCTACATCGCCCCGTGATCGTGGTCGTGCATGTGCATGTGCGCCTGCATGCTTGACTCTGAATATGCCCTGAGCAGGTCCGGGTTTTCAAAGAACTCGTGGGTCTTGCCGTGAAAGAACATCGAGCGGTTGATGCACGCCACGCTGCTGGCGATCCTGTTGACTGCGTCAAGGTCGTGCGACGCCCAGATTATCGTGATCTTTTTCTCTTGATTCAATTTTTTCAAGAGCGCGTAGAACTTGTTTTGCGATTCAAGGTCGATGCCGGTCGCAGGCTCATCAAGTATCAGGAGCTTAGGGTCATTGACAATCGCCTTTGAGATAAGCACGCGCTGCTGCTGGCCACCGGACATCTCGCCCACCCTCCTGTCCTTTTGCTCAAGTAGCCCGACGGTGTCAAGCGCGGTATTTATCTTGTCCTTTGATATTTTGCCACTAGTGATCCCGAGGGACACGATCTCCTCCACCGTCGCCGGGAAGTTCTGCTCGATCGACTTTCTCTGCGGTATGTAACCGATGCTCTTGAGCGCCTTGGCGTCCTTTTTTATATCTTGGCCAAAGATCTTGATCGTGCCGGAGTAACCGCCGAGCAGACCCAGCATGCAGGAAAAGAGCGTGGTCTTGCCGGCACCGTTTGGACCTATCATGCCCAGCAGGTCTCCCTCGCTTATGGAGAACGAGATGTTGTCCAGCACCAGATTGCCGGAATACGTGTATGACAGCTTGTCTATCTCTATTACCTGCATTCCAGCCCCACCCTCAGGTTCGCAACGTTCTCTTTCATCTTGTCGATGTAGCCGATGCCGGCGTCCTGCTCTTGCTGCTTAATTCCTTCTACCGGGCTCAGAACAAGCACCCGTCCTCCGGGGATCTCTCCAGCGATGGTGTCTGCCAGCCGGCTGTCGACGAGGTCTTCCGAGTAAATCACGTTGATGCCAAGCTGGTTGGCAAGACTGATGACCTGCTGTAGCTTCTGGGGCAATATATCGCCCTCCGGCGAAACGTCGTGTATGGCATGCTGCGTCAGGCCATACCTTGCAGCAAAGTAGGCAAAGGCGTCATGGAATGCTATAAAGTCCGATTTTTCACAGTCGGCAAGCTGCAGTTTTATGAAGGAGTTGAGCTGGTCCAGCTCTGTCAAAAAACTATCAGCGTTTTTCTTGTAATAGTCTGCGTTGGCAGGATCTGCAACTATTACCGCCTCGCGGATTTTTTCCACCTGGTGCTTTGCAATTACGGGATCGAGCCAGATGTGCGGGTTAGCTCCATGATCAATTCCCTGACTGGTGTCGACAACAACCTTGGCTTCCATCTCGCCAGCCCAGCTTTCAAAGCCTGCACCATTAATAACCAGGATGTCTGCATCGCTTACGCGCAATCTGTCCTGCGCCGTTGGCTCCCAGTCGTGGGGCTCTATGCCGGCCGGCACTAGGCTCGACACACTAGCCTTGTCACCTCCAACCCGGGATGCAAATTCGTAAAGCGGATAAAATGACGCGACCAATCGGACCTTATCATGTTCTTGGCCTCCCTGCTGCGCGGGCCTCCCAGTGTAAACTGTGGCCAGCATTGCAAGCGGGATCACAACTGCAATTGCCGCAAGGGCAGCCCTGCTCTGATTCACGTCATTACTGTGTGTTATTAAGAATATATATTTATGTTAATAACAAATATGGCATTCCTTATAAGTATCTTAATAATATTGCACAACGTTGACCATAGTTAGCGTTTCACTCAATGATGACATACTAACTGAGATAGACAAGCTGCAAAAGGCCCTCGGCTTTTCCGGGAGGTCAGAAATTGTCCGCGCCGGAATCAGAAATCTGCTGGCCGAAGAAAAGGACAGACAGAATTTGTCCGGCCACCTTTTTGTAGTGCTCTTGGCGATACACGATGAAAAGTCCGATGATCAGGTAACGGAAATGGGGCATGACTATGACAAGCTGATAACCACGCACATACACAACAAGATAGACGGCGACAGATGCCTTGAAATTTTCCTGCTAAAAGGCCCCGCGGAGGAAATAAAGGACATGACCAAAAAGTTCAAGTCGAACAGAAAGATGGACCACGTCAAGCTGATCACAACGTGATCACCTTTTTCACGAGCCCGATCGGGCTCGGGCATGCAACACGCGACATTGCGATTGCACTGAGACTTAAGAATGACATCACATTTGTGAGTGGTGAGGGCGCGGCAAGCATGCTTGCAAGGAACGGATTTAACGTCCTCGATGTTTACAAGCCGGAAAAATTCGTCGTAGAATCCGGCCAGCTCCAGCACTCCTTCAAGTGGCTCATGGACTACTATTCATATTACAAGAAATGTAAGGTGATCGCAAAAGCAATCCTGGGGAATCGCGATGGGCTGATTGTAAGCGATGAGGATTTTGCGTCAATTGCAATTGGCGAGGAAATGGGCCGCAGGCGGGTGCTGATAACCGACGTGACAGAGACGCACTTCACAAGCGGCCTCGCGTCAATAATAGAGAAAAAGATGAACAAGTCCATGCACAAAATGATGCAGGCGTGCGACTGCGTCATTATTCCTGACATCGGAGATGACAACAGCAATATTCACCATGTGGGCCCAATAGTGAGGCAGACAAACATCGGCCGCGACGCTCTGCGCCGCCGGTTTGGTTTTGCCAAGAAAACACTTGTAGCTAGCGTTGGAGGCACCGATGCCGGCGAATACCTCATTGATAAGACCATTGAAGCACACCAAAAATTGCAAGACAGACTGGACTCGGAGCTTGTGGTTGTTTCGGGTCCGTCGCTTAAACTGCCAGATTCGCCGGACTATCGCAACCTAGGATTTGTCGATAACCTCCACGAGCTGGTCTACGCGGCCGATCTTGTAATTTCATTGGCCGGCAGGTCCACGATGGACGAGTCGATTACATCCGGTACTCCGGGGATTTTCATCCCGATAAAGGGTCACTTTGAGCAGGAAGAGGGCGCGGCCCGTTTAGGTTACAAATACGAAGACATTTTTCGGCTCGAAACATTGATTGAAGAAAAGATGGGCCACAGGAACAGGGCAGTGGACGCTAGCGGCGCGGAAAGCGCTGCAAAAATAATTTCCTCCCTTAGTTGACGCAACATTACTTGTTGCAGGCTTTGTTTACGCGAAGCTTGCATCTTGTGGTGCTGTGGCGCCAGCTTCCATTCATGAAAAACTCTAAATGCGCCGCGCCATCGCGGTCAGTAACGGTCCTTTCTTGCTCATTTTTTGGAGCGCCAGATCCAATTCGAAGATGGATTGAGTTTCTAAAACTCATATGGTTATACAGAGCTCCTGTTGCTGTTCTCAATAGTCTTTGCGCACTCATCACAATATCTTTCTATTACCGCGATCCCATCGCCCACGTCAAACAAGGCGTCTTTTGTTGCCAGCTGGTCGCAATCTTTGCATACTCTGGGACTGTTTGAGAGGTTGTGATAAGCCCTAATAGAAGTAAAAATCCTATTCATCATCATCTACATGTGCCCGAACTATAAGAATGTAGGCTTTTGTTTGTAAAGGGCTTGCAGAAGTGAGTAAAAAAAGGTGCCGGTGCACCAAAGTCAATGCGCAATTGCGCATTACTTCTTCTTTGGTTTCTTCTTACTGCCGGCTTTCTTTTTTGTTGCCATAAGATTGATGAAGAGCCAGACTATTTAACGATAGCTAAAGCTGCCCAAACTATTCCGTTGGCGCGAAAGCCTGCTTGCTATCAGTGCGCTTCTTCACTTTTGTTTCCGTCATTCTCTGCGGCGTGTAAAATATGTCGTGGTCATTCTTGAGGTGGCTCAGAAAAGCCACTCCATTGTTGATATTGTCTTTTATTATCAAGTCCCGTCCGCAATAGCTGCATTTTATTATGTGCTCGTCTGGACCAGCTGCTACCAATGCACAGTGTCATTGGGGCAGCCAAGATAAGGATTTTCCTGATAATCAGGCAGTGCGGGCCCGACTATTCAGATCCCTTACCCTGTTCCTGATGGTCACTTCCGTCACCCCAGCAGCCTCTGCGAGGTCCTTCTGGGTTATGCTCTCGCCGTTATTCAGGCATGAGAGATAAAGGACTGTCGCTGCAAGCCCCATCGGGCCTTTGCCGGCAGATATTTCTGTCATTATCAGGGCGCCCATTTTTTCTAGCGCCAATCTCTTTGTCTTTTCGCTTATCTTTACTTTGTTTGCTATCCTGACTATGCATTTGGCCGGATCCGGCAGGGGAACTTTGATGTCAAGCCCAAGAATGAGCATTCTATAACTGTATGTTATGTCTTTGCGCCTCAGGTTGCTGATCGCCGCGATTTCTTTGAATGACCTTGGCGCGCCCATATCCCTGCACGCGATGTACAGACATGCAACCAGCATTGAGGAGATCGACCTGCCCCTAGTGAACTTCCTTTCAAACGCTTTCCTGTAGATGTAGGCTGTCTTTTCCACCACTGCGTCTGACAGCCCGAGCTTGCTTTTCAATTTGTGAAGCTGCTCAAAAGCGACACGCAAGTTTCTATCTGATGGGTCAAGCTGTGTTCTAGAGTCCCAGATCCTCAGCCTGCTTATAGAGGACCGCATCTCAGAATTCAGGATGTTGCCACTTGCGTCCTTGTTGGCCCTCCCAATTACAGTTGCGAGTCCCATGTCGTGCTGCGCAAGGGACGTCCGCGCCCCTGCTCTAGCACGGCCGCTCTGCTCGACATCAAAAATGCGCCATTCTGCACGGGTTTCGACCGCCTTTTCTGACAGCACTATGCCGCAGTTGTTGCAAATCATCTCGCCAGTTTCTGGATCGGCTACTGCCGTGTCTCTTTTGCATAAGGAGCACATCGTTGAGAATTGAATCACTAAGTTGAATGTCTAGCTGCTGCACTAGTATATAATGGCGATGGCAGCAGCCCTAGAATTTCGAACTGTCAATCGCATCCATTATTACTTGCGCAGCATGGATGCCAAAATTGGTCTTGCAAAAATTTTCATTTCTTAGCTTCGAATCCAGCTCGCCTTTCCTAAGCAATTCCGAAACCCTATTGACTGCCGCAAGGTAGTTCATAGAAGACTTCCACGTGAGTATGACTTCGCACTTGTCACACACCCGGCACTTCGCATTTGCCGCATAAACTGCATTGCAGAACATGCACCTGTTGTATACCATTGATTTGCCTGCCCTTGGCGCTCCTATTCCAAAATGGATGGTGTTAAAACAAGAAATGCAAAGGTACTTGCCACAGCTCACGCACGTGTGATATTCTTCCCCTTTTTTGCACATCTCACACGTTACCAAGTGATCACGTTCCATATGGGATCTTTTTCGAACACACGTCACAATACTTTTCTATCATCGTGACGCTGTCGCCCACATCAAAATAGGCTTCGAGCGTAGCCAGGCTGCCGCACGTTGAACAGTGTTTCGGCTTTTTCTCCTTGGGACTATGAACAAAAGGTTTGAGCGTTATCAGAGACTTTACCACGCGCCTCTCACATGCTCCCGAAAGTCGCGATTGCAAGTGACATGGCGATTATAGCTCCTGCAACAATCAGGAACTTGCCGTTATTTGTCATCTCTTACTGGTGCCGTCCGGCACATAAGAACGTACTTAATCTGGAACGCATATTGCTTTGCGATTCCTAAGTACAAGGAAAGGCACTTACATAGGTTAGTCCTATTGATGAGTAAGAAAATGCCGATGCTTATGCTCAAGTGCAAGACCTGCGGAGAAGTCTTTCCGGGCATTTATGTGCCTGAAGGAAGCGACAGTGATATTAAATCAGCAGCTACAAGTGTGGACACCTTACATACCTGCTCAAGGGGACACAATAACGAATACGCTATGGCCGATTACATGGACTGGTCTTGAGTGAGCACCAAGACAATACTTGTCAGCTATCCTGACAGCTTTAGGCTTGAAGAAGGGAGAATTCTGGTAGAATCGGCTGACTGCAAGATCGTGAAGGTTTTTACGCAGAAATATCTTAACCATTCACGATATGGGTTAGGCGCTGGCAAGGCTGAAGAGATTAGAGATTTTGTAAAAGGAGAAGAGGGCATTGAGCAGGTGGTTGTTGACGAACACTTGACTTCAAAACAGCTTTACAATCTGAGCAAGCTTGTAGGAGTGCAGACGATAGACAGGGAGCGGCTGATACTCGACATCTTTTATTCTAGGGCCACTACCACGGAGGCAAAACTACAGATCGAGCTTGCCGAGATCCAGTACGAGATGCCCCGGGTCCGGGAAATCGCAAAAATGACTTCAGGCAATGAAAGGCCCGGGAAGGGGGGCATGGGAGAATACACGGTGGACGTAAAGTTCCGGGACCTGAAAAGGCGAATGAACTTTATTAAGGAAAAGTTGGTTGAAGCCAAGAAAAAGCGCGATCTTTACCACCAGCAGCGGACAAAAACCCAGATGCCTGTTGTCTCACTTGTGGGTTACACCAATTCGGGCAAAACTACACTGTTCAACCTGCTCACAAAGGAGCACAAAGAGACCTCTAACAGCCTGTTCACGACGCTTTCGACAACCACCCGAGTGCTGAAGTTCAATGAAGAAAGACAGGAATTGCTGCTCACAGACACTGTGGGTTTCATCAGCAGGCTGCCGCCCTACATGATAGACGCATTCAAGTCAACTCTCGAGGAGTCGCTTGCCGCAGACCTGATCTTGCTCCTGCTTGACTCTTCTGAGGAGCTAGAAAATATAGAAGTAAAATATTCGAGCTGCTGGGACGTACTTAGGGAACTACACGTAGTCAGCGGCAAAGTTATTATTGTTCTGACAAAACACGATGCGGCAAATGCTCAAAAGATGTATGAAATTGTGCAACATTTGCAGCTGGGAGATCCGCTTGCAATATCGTCAAAGACAGGCTACGGGATCCATAAACTAATGAACGTGATGGTCAAGATGTCGCGCCAAAAAATGTCTGCCTAAGACCTGCTTGCAGTATAGGCAAGCTGCGTTTAATAGGCTCTTCAGCATAACAATGCTGTTTATTTTGACGTCGATTGAGCAAAAATTGACCACAAAGCAGCGCCTTGAGATAGAAACGCGGCTTGCCAACTACAACATCCCGGTCCAAATTTTGCAGATGGTGGCAGACCGCTGCGAGTGCAGGCTCGATGCTAGCGTCAGTGGGAGAGACCTTCCAAAGAAACCCAAACTGTCAATCCTGCTCACAAGGCTAAACGACAAGGCGGTCATGCTGCTTGAGCAGATATTTCTCGACTGCCACGACTCATTTTCAAATTTCAGGTTTGCAGTATTCCTCTCATCGATGTATAGTCCCTTATTGCACAAATTTGTAATGGACGAAAAAATTGCCGGCGAGTCCGGGCTGGAATATTCGTTTGACGTCGGCATCTACGGGCGAAGCACTGAAAAGCTGGTGGCAATAGGCATGCAGAACAATGACAAAACACAGCAAGCAGCAGACAGCAAGTCATTGCGCAAGTTTCTGAGCGCTGTAAAGGATCTTCGCGCTATGCACGCGAGCATGCGGGGGGCGTACTACTCGTCTTCATATGGTTACCATGACGACAACCCATGGCGTCTGGCCAGGAAAATGCATACCTATGGAAGCGACAACGAGAAGGCGGAGATCAGATTCTTCGACTACAGGGACAAGATATACTCTGAAATCAAGTCCCACTGATACTCCTACTTGGCAAAAGTACTAATTGGAGGCGCTTTACCTATAGGGATGATAGACCTTGGAAAAATGTGCTACGTGCAACCTGACGATACATCCTAATTTTGCAGGTCACCATAAATGCGGCTATGCCAATTGCCCTGTCTGCAAAGCAGCAGTGACAAATTCAGAATACTGGAGCCACATACGGTCCCACCCTGGACATGAGAATGACGCGCCGCCAAAGAGAATCTCTCCTCCACAAAATATGGGAAACATGCGTCCTCGCTACAGATAGATTTTAAGATCTTATCCTTCAAGCCCTGCCAGGTGGCCGTCCTGTTTGATCTTCTCTGCATGTGCAGAGATGTAGCGCCAAATAATATCGGCCTTGTCGGACTGAAAGTCCCACGGCGCTATCAGCACCAGATCGTTGTCTCTGATCCACATCCTGCGCTTTATCTTGCCTCGAATTCTGCAGGTTCTTACCTTGCCGTCGGTGCACCTTACTATGATGTTATCGCCGCCGACCAGTTTTATGACCCTACCAAAAAGCTGGCCATCGCCAGGCATCACCATTTCTTTTAGCGCTGATTCATTGAGGACTTTTCTTTTGCCTAAACTAAAAACCAAACATGTTGCGTGCATGCGGGTTAAAAGTGTATGTATTGTATAGCTACGATCTTGTATTAAGCCATCAAAATAAGAAAAAACGTCTGTGGTACTTTCCATATGGCAGTTGCCACGTTGTCCGGATTTGTATTACTGCACTAGTTCTGCTGTAGCAAATCTAGCACCAACGTTGGTGACTCTGATTTTGCTGGTTTGGCCAACTTTGCCGTTCTTTACAAAGATTACAAATCCCTGTACCCTGGCAATGCCGTCGCCTTGTCTGCTCGTTTCAGTAATCTGCACATCGTATTCTTTTCCTGTTTCTACAGGCTTTGGACCGAAGTTACCACCGAAGCGGCCGCCTCCTCCAAAACGTCTTTCGCCGTATGACATTAGTTAAGCAACCTTGGACCATCAGTCATATAAATGCTGGATAAGCAATCTCAATGTTATTTCGTTCTCAGCCGATAGCGCCGTATGATCTCCCTGTCAATCTCTTCGTGCTTTATCTGCTCTCCCCTCCTACCTGGCGTCTTCATTGCTTGCTGCTTTACCTTCTTCCTTTCTTCCTCCAGTTCACGCTCGTGCTCCTTTCTCTGAAGCTCTTGAGCATAACTTTCACGGAAAAACTTCTCTTCTGCGGTGTCCTCGACCATGCCCTTATCTATAGATACTATACACAAATATTTATCCACTTGCAATTGACAACCATCAGCATGAGACTGGATCCATCGTGAAGAGAAGCAATAAGAGCAGAAAAGTCGAATACTTCGCGACGACCATCGCGATTCCCACGTCGTCATATTACAACAACAAGCCCCGCATAGCCCGGTGCAGGGTTTGCGACAAGGTGGCTCACTACAGGGTAGTGTGGGACATGGACAGGATAAGCAAGATAGAGTATTACTGCAAAGCGTGCGTAAACAAGCTGGACAATTAAAGTCAGCGAAGGCTCAAAAGAAATGTTATGTCAAATCCTTCGGCTTTTCTTCGTGCTCGGACTGCTGGCACCGATAAATTTTGAAGCCAACTTGCACCATCATCACTGCACTGGATGCAAACGTCGTCATCACTCAATTTCCACATGGTATCAAGCTCACCCGTCTATGAGATGTCTTTCTACGATTGCCCCATCTTTAATATAGGGAATTCCATGCAACTAGCCTTCAGATACCGATGACTTCTATCACGGTCGCCAAGTTTGGCGGCGGCGCCCTCGGGGTAGAGGGAAGCATGATCCCCAAGATTATCTACCGGATAAAGCAGCTGCAGGAGGAGTCGAAGGTAGTCACGGTCTTCTCTGCGCCGCTCATCGAATATAATGGCAAAGTCAGCTCTATGACGGACGTCGCCATCGACGTGGGCAGAAGTTACGCTGCTTCAAACCCAGTTGAGATAGAAGTATTGAGGGAGGTTTACGAAAGAATAGCCAGCAAGTACGTAAAAGAAGGTTGCCAGGAGTTCATTGACAGCCTTGACAAGTTCTATCGCCAAGTGATAATTTCGCTCAAGCAGGCCGCGGAAAACAGACGCTTTGTTGACGTAATAAGATCGAGGACGCTTGCGTATAGCGGCGAAGTCACGATGTCATATTTGATGGACTATGTCATGCAGAGCGCAGGCCTGAAATCATCGCACGTACCGATTGAAAAGTGGCCGATAATCACTGACGACAACTTTGAAGCAGCCAACTTTGTAGCGCAGGAGTCAAAAGCTCACGCCGACCATCTGATAGACCTAGTGGAGCACAGCGACGTGGTGTCGATGGGAGGCTTTATTGGCAGGACCGTTGACGGGCTTGAAACAACGTACGAGCGCGGCGGCTCAGACCGAACAGCCGCAGATGTCGCGATACTGCTTAGCGACAATTACGATGTCAAGATAGACTTTGAAAAGGACAGCGCTGTTTTGAGCGCAGACCCGAGGATAGTGAAAGACGACCTAGAGTTCATACAATATTTGTCGTACAATGAGGCAAAGCTTGCAGGCATGTTTGGAATGAAGATCCTTGACCCTATCGCGATCAAAGAAATTGACGACAACAACCTTGACATCCCAATCGTCATAACGGACATGGCCCAACCAGGCAGCGTGACAATGATCCAGAGAAAACCTCCAGCGGACAGCGGCAACCCGATCAAGATAGTCACCGGCAAAAAGAACTGCGCGATGGTAAGGATAGAGAGCGAAGCCGCATCGCACTTGGTAGCGTCGCTCCATCTTGATCGCCAATACCACGATTTCGTGAAGCTGTCGCCCTACACGTTGGACGACACCGAGATGACGCGCCTGCTATTTCTCGACGCCGACTATGTCAAGCGCCATGAGAGGCACTTCCGCGCCTATTATCCCAAGGCCGGTATTGTATACGGCCGGGGCGTTGTCACTCTCATTGGCGACGAAATGTGGAGGGTTCCAAAAATAGCGTCGACTGCCAGCAGCACGGTAAGCGATCATGACATTAACATATTGAACCTCGACGCGCAGGAAGAGACATCAAGGATCTTGATTGTGGTGGAGGACAAGGGCTCCAGCGTCGCAGACGCGGTAAAGGCGATACACTCTACGCGGACAAAGATCCAGGGAATAAAATGACAGAGGGAAAGGTCTGGCTCAACGGCTCGCTTGTCGATTACGACAACGCCAAAATCCATGTTCTTACGCACGCACTTCACTACGCGACAGGCGTCTTTGAAGGCATCCGGTGCTACAAGACGGTCAACGGCAGCGTGATATTTCGATTAGGAGATCACATGCAGCGGCTGCTCGACAGCGGCCGGATTTACTTCATGGATCTAGGATACACCAGGCAGCAGCTAGAAAAAGCCGCGATCGACACTGTCAACGCAAACGGGATGGAGGAGTGCTACATCAGACCGATCGCGTACTATGGCTACGGTAAGATGGGCGTCAATCCGTTGCCAAACAAAGTGTCTGTTGCTATTGCCGTATGGAAGTGGGACGAGTACCTAAAAGGGGGCGATGGGGCAGACAAGGGGGCGCGCCTCATTGTGTCGTCATGGACCAGGATCGATCCCAAGTCATTGCCGATGGGCGCAAAGGCGACCGCCAACTACGCGAATTCCGCGCTCGCAAGGGTGGAGGCGATCAAAGCGGGATTTGATGAGGCAGTGATGTTGAACGCTGCAGGCATGGTGGTCGAGGCAAGCGCCGAAAATATATTCATAGTCAAGGGCGGAGTGCTTGCGACACCGCCAACAACTTCGGGCGCGCTCGCAGGCGTTACAAGAGACAGCATATTGGCGATTGCAAAAGAAAACGGCATCAGCTGCGAAATACGCGACATTTCCCGTGACGAATTGTACATCGCCGGCGAAGTGTTCCTTACCGGAACCGCGGCGGAGGTCAAGCCGGTGGGCGAAATAGACAATCGCACAATAGGCGACGGAAAGGCAGGCAAGGTTACAAAGCAGCTGAAATCATTCTTTGAAGCCGCGGTTCACGGCAAGGACAAGAAATTCAGCAAGGCGTGGCTCACGCCGATCAACTGAGGAAGGTCTCCTATTATCGTGAAATGTATTGCCAGATGCACGGGGAGCGCGCCGGCCAGGTACCAGCTGGCACTTCGTGCTGTCAATTTCTTTGCAAAATACATTGCTACAAGCCCTGAAGCAAAAATCCCTGCATGTATGGCGCCATTGAGCAGCACTGGATGATAATTGCAGGCAAGGTAGAGCGCGCTAGCAACGCCGCCGCAATTCCGATGAGCAGAAAAATCAACATACCCTGCCCCCCAGCCTTGCAATTTCGTTTTCAATAGTCTTTGCTATCGCGTCAAGTCGCTTCTTTACCTCCTTTTTGTCTTTACCGCGCGATATCAGCTGAATCCTTGTCTGCGGGGTCTTTTTCCTGTAGCCCCGCGGGTGGGTTTTGAGGTAGATATCTTCTCTGGGATATGACTCGACTATCCTGGCCAGCGCAGGCGCAATCATGGCTTCAGTCACACCCATCACATTGTAGTTGACCTCTTGCGCGACAAACCTGCCAACGCCCTTCTTTACCAGCGGCATGACGTGCTTTTCAAAAATGGCCTTCATCTCTGTCGGAACACCCTGCAGGCAAAAGATTTTCGTCCCCCCAGCCTGCAAGAAGACCGCCGGTGCGCTTCCCAACAGGTTCTGTATGGGCGTCGAGTCCTCCGGGATTTTCGCCATCTTTAGTCGCGCCTCTGTCAGCTCATAATCGAGTTTGCGAACCGCATAGCTTTTCGTTAGCATCTGCACTGCGCGCTCATCAAGCACTATTTTTTTGCCAAGTGCCATGGCCACGCCTTCAAGCGTCAGGTCATCGTAGGTTGCGCCAAGGCCTCCCGTAGTGACCAGAATGTCCGGATTTCTTGCAAGTATTTCCTTCACTGCATCCGATATTTCGCCAAGGTCATCGCGGACCACCGTCACACGTTTTACAATTCCGCCTGCACTTGCAACCTGGCCCGCAAGCCAGTGAGCGTTTGAATTAAGGGTGATGCCGGAGAGAAGCTCATTGCCGACGCACAATATCTCAATAATCATGCTTGGAAGACTCTGCTCATCATGATAAGCTCAGGGCCACTGGTAAGAGTGCCCACCACCACGGACTTGCTATTTGCCACGATTCCGGATGTCGGGAAGGGCATGCCACCGTTCACGGTCACCGGCTCTGCCGGCACCTGCAGCACTTCCGAGACTATCCTGACTTCCTCCTCGGTCGCCCTTGGGGTCACTCCAGCGCCGACGTTTGTCGCAGTGATCATGGACCCCGTCTGCACAAAGCCACCGATTGGCATCGTATGTGCAGGTACGCCTAGCACTTCTTGAATTTGATGGTCAAGCTCACCCTTGAGCAGGGGCGACGCCACCGCACCGTTGTCGTTGGCAGCGACCAGGTTGCCAATGGCGGTGAACTTGCTTGTTGCCCGCTCGATCTTGAGTTGGGTTGCCTGCCTTATCGACTCCACCTCGTCGTCAGACGCTATCGACGGGAGCAGTATGCCGTTGTTGTTCATGACCGACATTGGGCCGAGGAGCCGAGTGCCCGCAATCGAGGCGCGCGTTTCCCTCACCTCAAGGTACTCGGCAAGCTTTTGCGACTTTGTCTCGGCGAACCCGTGGGGGATGAGTATGGTGCTGTCATTTGCCTTGACAAATACGCCAATGTTGGGGCTCTTGTAGAATGTGTAGCGGTATATTGCCATGAATTGAATAGCGTTATGAAATATCTGATATGAACTTATTGCACACCTTCGTGCCGTGATCGTCTACGCATTGTTATGTCATTATCATTACCAGCAGAAAGGTTATTAGAAATGGCTTAGACTGCTAGTCTGCACCAGGCGGGTTATGCAGCGTCAAGATGTGCTGGAAAGACCAGCAACTTCATACATGCAAAGACAGTTCGTCACCCTAGAAGAAAATGCAAGCGTAGCTTCCGCTGTCAAGGAGATGCAGTCGCAAGAACTGGAATCGATCATCGTGACAAGGCAGGGGCTGGCAATTGGAATGGTCACCACCGGTGATATCGTAGAAAAAGTGGTGCTCAAGGGCGAGGATTCAAGCCGCACTTCTCTAAAGTCGATCATGACATTTCCGCTTGTGACGATTTCCTTCAACGGGACCGTCAAGCAGGCGTTGCAGCTGATGCGGCTCAACAGGATAAAGCGGGTCCCTGTGACGAACAGCACCGGCATAATAGGGATCGTCACACAACGTTCTCTTGCAGACGCAGTCAGCAAGTCCGTCCTGGAAAGGACACTAGATCGCGCCAAGAGTACTTTAAAGATGCGGTACAAGCCGGTGCTCGGGAACTTGGGGGTGCTGCTACAGTTCTCGGCCGTGCTCCTTGTCGTGCCGGCTCTGGTTGGCACAGCGCTTGGTCAAGCCAGCAGTATCACCGGCGTCTATCTTGAAGTGGTGGGACTTTCATTCACCGGGTTTTTCCTGATGGCGTATGGCGAGAAGGGTCAGATGAACCTGAAGCAGGCCTCGATCTTTATAGTCGCCAGTTTTGTAGTGATGTCGCTGTTTGGATCCCTGCCGTACGTCTATCTTAACCCGTTTGCAAGGGGGATAGACGCCAACTCACTTTTTGTAAACAGCCTCTTTGAAAGCGCGTCAGGGTTTACTACCACGGGCCTGTCAATGATAACCCATCCGGAGAATTTGCCTCAGAGCTTCAACTTTTACCGGTCCTACACGCAGTGGGTTGGAGGGCTCTCCTTTGTGTATCTTGTAATGATGCTCTTCTTCCCGGAGGAAAAGCTGAGCGCGTGGAAGAGCGTGCTTGGGGGTGGAATGCTCAGGTTAAAGGAATTCATCGTGACCCTGGTGGGCATATTCTCCGTGTACAGCCTCGTGCTAACACTACTTCTAATACTCACCGGCCAGATTGCAAACATCTATGCAGTTTCTGCGGTGTTTGCAACGATTACAGGCGGCGGCTTTTCGCCGACATCAGATTTCATTTCGCCGGGCAACATTGGATTTCTCGTGGTTACAAGCGCCGGCATGATACTCTCCGCGCTACCGTTCGCCTTCCACTATTACATTTTTAGCAGGAAGGGGCTGTTTACTAAAAAGACACTGGGGACCGAAGTAACTGTGTACCTCGTCCTGCTTGTCGCCTCAGTCCCTGTGTTTTACCTGCTGGCGGCCGGCACTACAGGGCTTGACATAGGAGCGGCAGCGTTCCACACGGTAAGCGCTTCAACGAATACCGGATTCCAGTATATCAACATGCAATCGATACCTGCAGCAGCCAAGGTATTCATGATAATCCTAATGATGGTGGGAGGAACTGCGTTTTCCACGGCAGGCGGAATAAAGGTCGGTAGGTTTGTCATATTGTACCAGGAATTTGCGAAGAGGATAGGGATGAAGAGAAGTGAAATGCACCAATTCACTGCTATACACGAAGCCTACAGTTCCATTTCTTCGACAGCTAACCCGCACAGGAGTGAAGACAACGGCATACTTGAGCGGATCCGAGAAGAGTATCGCACCCGGGACTTTAGAGAAATACTGCAAAAGCATGGCGAGCTCTTGAAGGTGATCAGGGAAGTCTTGGGGATAAAGTTGGTTAGGGAGATCCTCATTGTAATTGGACTGTTTGTCTTTCTTTCAGTACTCACCGGGTTAGTCCTAAGCTACACTGCCAATAGGAGTTTTGAAGACAGCATGTTCGAGTCAGTCTCAGCGCTGTCCACCACCGGCTTGAGCACAGGCATAACTTCACTGTCGCTTGATTCATTCTCAAAGCTACTGCTAACGGCCAACATGATCCTCGGTAGGTTCGAGATAATAGCCGTGCTGTACATCTTTTCCAGCGCGCTAAGAAAGTAGACTGTTTGTCATTTATTTCGAACCGGACAACAAAGCTGCTTGCAGCCAGCAGATCGGGCACGGTCTGTCTTCGTCAACGGTCTTTGAGAATACGGCTGTGTTGTCTTCAATCTTTACAAGGGTGAGCATGACGGTGCAGCCATTGCTTGCCTTTTCCCCAATGCGCAACGTTATCGGGAAGCCCTGATCCGTGGCTATTGGATATTCCGGAAAGTTCAGTCCTTCTACACGGTCGGGGTAAATCTTTTGCACTAGTAGTGGGCCGTCACGCTGCCCTTCTTTGAGAGATATCTTGGAAGTGTTGTTGTCAATAGCAATAGGCTTGAGCCATGTCTTTAATTTTATTATGTTCAACATGTATTCCTTGCCCGTTTCTTCCGCGTTTGCGAATGTCAAGAACAATCGCGTTTTCGAAGTGTCTACTTCTAGGTGAAGCTTACCGCCTTCTCCCATCAAGGGGTCATTGCTGTTGGTCAACCTTATCTGGCCGTCGATGCATTTGACCGGACCCGGTCCGTGGGAACAGCTGCTGGCGTAGGAGGGGACGAACCTAATGATCACTCTTTTTGGACCACCATTATCGCCCTGCATGAATAGAACCACGGCTCCTTTTCCTTTTTCCACGTTCCAACCAGAGATGATGGCAGCGACAGGCGCACTGGACGTTTCTGCCTTTACAAGAACGCCGTGCGACAGAACTTGGCCTCCGCCGGAGGAATCAAGCACCAGCGTGACGACATAATCGAACGGCGATATCTTTTTTGTGCTCATCGGGTACGGCTGGACATCCATAACCCTTATCGAATAATTGCCAAATGACTCTGCTGACGCCTGACCTCCTCCAAGGCTCAGGGTGAATTGGCCGATGCTGCTACCGCTTGAGACCTGCACCAGATCAACCAGGATAGAAACCTGTCCCTCCCATATGCAGACAACGTCCGATGGACACCGCGAGTCTTCAGTCACACTGATAAACCTTACAGCAACGTCTGCAGACCCAATATACGCGGTCTGGTTGACTCTAAGGCTGAAGGGCTGACCTATCTCGGCTGTGGCATCGGCGGCGTAGGCATCTCCGGCGGACAGGATGTTGCTAGGCTGAAGGAAGATGGACGCGGCCAGCGTTGCCGCCATAATTAGCGGCCCCGAGGAAATGATATGACTACAGCGTCTTGACATTGTCGTGCCTGTACTTCTGCATACTAGGATATATTGGAAGTGGAAGAGGATTAGTCCCAAGGGTAGTGTCTATCGGGCCATGCGTGAAAAACGGTCTTCAATTTTTTCATCAGGCCGCAATGCCGTCTGGACAAGTGCAGTGCACTTAATAGATATCAGCGCGCTGGTCATCGTAATTGTCAGGGGATCAATTCCTTTACATCAGCACCACGGGGTGGAAGACCGGAAGGCAGCACACCATAGAGATCTGGTTTGTAAAATACAAAGAAAGGTATTACGTAATGTCAGAAGGCAACAAGCGCGCGCATTGGGTTCAGAATATCATTCACAATTCCAACGTTTCAATTAAAGTAAGCAACAAGAGTTTTGCAGGCACTGGACAAGTAATTGAAAGCGAGGAACCTGTAGCTGCTGAAGTCAGGAAGTTGATGAAGGCAAAATATGGTTGGGATGAGGGACTGATTGTAGAGCTCGCAGTAGTTAACTAGCCGCGATTGCAGGATTCACGCTACCGCCAGCAGCATTAGGTAAAAAGTACAGTTCACGACAGGCTACAGTACCTATAGGTTCCTAAAGCTTGCGTGAACATGCTTGCATTACTTGTTCATTCGTAGTACGTCAACTTGGCCGCTGTGAAGCCAATCCTTTAGTTCTGCATGAGTTGGTTTCAGGTCGTGTTTGCCTGCCAAGTGAAGATGCAAGAGAACGTAGTTGATCTGGTTGAGCAACGGCTTGTTTGATTCGTCGCCCTTGCGAGCCTTTGCCTTCAAGTCGGCTGGAACTGTCTTCCACCAGTCATCAAATTTTCGTGCCATACCTCGTACAGGTTGCTGCAAGTACTTTAATGTTTCAATTTATTTTTGGCGCAGTTCATGAACATATACTTATTCTAGGTATGCGCCTGTATAGTCGGTGGAGGGCATGACAGAAGCAATCACCATTCAATATAAGAATAATCTGCCTCTGGTCAGCATGGGGATCATTGACGCAGGCAGCAACAAGAAAATTGTTGTTGACGCTCACCTTGATTTTGCCTCTTCAAAGACCATAATACCTACGTACATTGCAAACGAGATGAACCTGTCATTTGCTGGCAGCGACGAGACGGTGACCGGGGCGGGAATAATCCACATACCTTACTATGAAGTGTCGATAGAGCTGTTTGGCAAGCTTTATGACAACATGCACATAGGATGTCTGGACCTGCCAGATCGGACGCCGGCCACCGCGCTTTTGGGTAGGGACTTGCTGGACAATTACAGGATTTGCCTTGATGGTAGAAGAAAAGAAATTACGGTGTACTAGGTAGCAAGAAGTGTTTATAACAACCTCTTTTCGCTAAGGTAATGATGGGCACAAACCCGTTCTTTGACAAAGACATTGTTTCGATAAAGGATTTTGTAAAGGATGATCTGGAGTACGTGTTTGAAGCCACCGACACAATAAGCAGTCTCAAGCACAGCGAGAGGAGCGAGCTTGGAAAGGGGAGAGCTCTTGGCTATGTCTTTTACGAGCCATCGACGAGGACGAGGATGAGCTTTGAAGCCGCGATGGCGTCGCTCGGCGGCAGCTCTATTGGCATTGCCGACTTGAAATCATCATCGGTAGAAAAGGGCGAGAGCCTCGCCGATACGATAAGAATCATTGATCTCTATTCAGACGTAATCCTGCTCAGGCATCCGATGGATGGCTCCAGTAGGTTTGCAGCCGAACTGTCGCAGAACCCGATCATTAATGCCGGGAGCGGCAGCGAAGAGCACCCAACACAGGCGCTCTTGGACATGTACACGATATTAAGGGAGAAGGGCACGATCGGTGGGCTATCAGTTGCAATCGTGGGCGATTTGAAATATGGAAGAACAGTCTATTCATTGCTGTACGGGCTTGCCAACTACGACGTTGACATCCACCTTGTGTCTCCTACAACGCTGCAGGTTAGGAAGGAGTCGATCTACGAGCTCCAGGGAAGGATGAAGATAAAGGAGCACAGTAACCTTGACGAGGTGCTTACTGAAGCTGATGTGATTTATGTCACCAGGATACAGCGCGAGCGATTCCCCGATGTGCAAGAGTACGAAAAAGTCAAGGGCAGCTACACGATTGACGAGAAGACGCTTGCGAAGGCAAAGAAGGACGTCGCCGTGATGCATCCCCTGCCGCGGCTGGACGAGATTTCACAATCTATTGATCATACTAAAAATGCGATATACTTCAAACAAGCCTCTTATGGGAAGGAACTGAGGGCAGCGCTGTTGGCATTGATGCTGAATGAGAGCCTGCCGCGTTAATTGGCACTTCTAATAGATGAAAGGCCGCTCGTACTAGCATTGGAACTTTCCTAAATGTCTAACCAGATCTGTACGTTTACTTGGCCTCACAAACGCACCGCTCGAAGGCTAGACCGACAAAGACCTATGTGGGTCTATTGGTTATTAGCTATTTGTAGAAAAAAGACCGATACACGCAGTATTATTCTTGGTATGCCTTACATTTCTTCGCCCTCTCTGCGTCGCAAGATCGGAATCAGTCAAAATCAGCTGATTGACAGGGCTATTTCATTGCTTTCAGCAGATCATGCTTTGTCACGATGCCATAGTCTTTGTTACCCTTGTCGACTAGCACTGCATGATACTCATCCAGTAAATGTCGTAATGTTTCTAACTTTGTGTCAGGGTCTACAACTGGAAACCTCTTTTCCATTATTTCCCTGATCCTTGACACTCTGCCGGATTCGCCCAGTCTAACGAGCAGCCTGTCTGTTATGCTCCCCTTGACGATGCCGTTATCTATCACCGGCAGCTGTGAAAAGTCATTTTTTATTATTAACTTTCTGGCTTCTTCAACGCTTTGGTTGCTGTTGACGTATTCGGCATTCATGGTCATGATATCTTGGGCAGTCTTGCTCAATCCGTGTCTTTTCTTCTTGGTGATGGCCTCTTGTAGGACTTGAAATATCCCCTTTGCCGTCCTGTATCCGGGGTCCGCCTCATTGCGCTCTATCTTGTTTACGAATGATTGGGATAGGCGCGTGGCCTTCGCAAGCTCTCGCTGGGTCCAGCCCAGTTGCTTCCTAATTACCCGAATTTCTGCGAGATCTGGCAGTTCCGGGTAGTCAGCATCTAGCATAGTGATCCAGTTAATGGAACACCATTATTAAGGTTATTCCTATGCGTATATTCTACATATACTATATTCCCATTCAGAATATCAACTCACCATGGCATTTAACTGCGCTTTGCGACATTTTTGACACATGCGGAATAGAAGCCATCAGAAGCTTAAACAAAAGTGCGGCCGAGGCTCATCTGAACAAGAAGGGTGGTGACGAGAGGATGGGGAATACTGAGGATAATGTGCCAAACGTGCCAATCCTGTCGCAAGATGAGATGCAGGAAATAAGGCGGATTATTGCCAGGGTCAAAGGAGAAGAAGAAGAGGTCGCTAGGATCGAATATGATGAAAAGCTGTCATCATTGCGTTCAAGAGCAAGGTGGACCTTGAAAAGCCTGTTGGATAGGTGCTGCGCACTAAAAGAATATCGGGATGCAGAGTACGTGGGACACAAACCTGGTAACACAATTCTTACCTTGCCGGGCGGCAAAGCAGTAGGATTTGGATTCGCAGGGCACGTGTCAGGGGCGGCGGCTTACTTTTCCGAGACCTTCAAATTTTGGGGCTTTGCAGGCAGTTGGGAGTTATTCCGTCTACCAAAAGAACTGAGAAACGAATTCTTTGATAAAGCCATAGCCTTCGTTGAAGGCAATTTCGGAAAAGATGCAGAAGGAATTCAAAGGCTGATTACTGCTGTAGACCAAGAAGAGGATCCATTTCAGCTCAAACTACTGCAGCTAAAAGCGGAAGACATGACAACAGAAACAAGAGCGGCATTAACGGCGATAGCCAAGAGCATAAAGGCAGAGGATGAAGCAGCTGAGCGGCGGAGTCTCAGAATTAGGTTAAGGAAGAGGCTCAATGCCGCACGTTATTATTTGGAAAAACATTTATCATCATGAAGAAATGGTGTGAGTTAGTACAATGAACTTTGTACGTGCGATATTGCAGGGTCGACAGGAAGGACGTCATTCATTTGTACTCAAGTCTATTCTGAAGAGTAATCGGCAATTCCCGTTATTCCACATATGAATATCCACACACAGTATTGCTTAACTGCTCATGGCGCGCATAGGTTGACGATATGTATTGCCCAGAGACTATCAAACAAATGAACGCGGAATCAAGCCTGAGGTCGCCGGCGGAAGTAAACACTTGTTTGGCAGCAATCAAGGAAGCATTGCGCCAAGTCACTCAGGTCGACGCCCAAATAGAGGTTGCAAGACAGCTCAAGGCGACCAGGCCTGATTTGGCCAAGCAGCTCAATCTCGCCGAAGAGTTTTACGTTGCTGAAAGAGAGCGATTGCTGGACCTTGAAGATTTAGTAACTCCGCTCAGTCGCTTCTATGAAGGACTAGCTTCACTGCTGGAACAATACGAGAGAGAACGGCTGACTCTGGAATGTCGGCAGCTACTGGTTGAAAATGGTGGATTCGACAGCCCAGATATCGTCAGCATCCGAGAAGAGGGTCGGTTTATGCTTCCACAACTAACACAAAGATGCGAGAAAGTAGTTGTCACTCTCCAGGAAATTAGGGAAGTGTTGGATGAATACTCTAGCACATTAAGCGATGTTCGGTTGCATGGCCTCAAGCAAAGGGAATCCTCATCAAGAAAGCAGCGATGTACGCGACAGTTCTCTGGAAATAGGACGAGCTTATACTGAATTAACTGTCGAACAAAGATGGAAATGCTTTCAGTTCTATCCAGGTAGATCGATCATACCCTCGCCTTCTGCGATATACACAAAGTACTCTTCCATTGCTCCCCTAACTTTCAGATTGCTGTTATAGAAAATTCTGACAAAACCGAAAGTAGCCTTGTGAAGCAGACCGGTCACCTCTTCTAACTCTTTCTTGTTCAATTCGGTCCATCCGTTATTCATGGCCCTGGCGACCCAGCTTGTACCATCAGCTCGATCGGTTATCAAGTTCAGGCAACACACTTTGACTGGACTTGGAGAGAGTAAATGAAAGTGATGAATCTTGCAAGTTTCTAATAATTACTTGTCCATTTGAATCAACCAGTTGTGCTACCAGAATTGGTTTGGAAAACCCGTCCCGAATAACGCGCTCTAAAAATAATGGAAGATCGTTTTTCGCTTTTTCCAAAAAAGCGATCTTGTCAGAAGCTATTTCTGAGATAGAGGGTAATGCGTTTAGACAAGGGAGTGGAGCACTTTGTACTAGGAGGCCGTCAGATTGAACAGCAAAATACAGTATCCTGAATTTGAATGCAAGACATTTATCACATACATAGACCTGATATCCGAATATCTTTCTCTTAGGACCACTAACGAAATGCGCGCTGCCGTTTGGCTGAGATGCAAGTTCTTTACCAGCTCCAATTAATGGACTAACTTCTCGCAAATCTCTTGAAAATTGTGCCATTTTCTTGATTGTATCCCGAAAATCCTCAATATGGTCAATCTGTGGTCTGCCGTTTTGCGGCAATCTTGGCCATTGGAACTTACCGTAAATTACACCGAGTATGTAATCCATTACGCTAGTGAGCTCACCATGACCTTTGTGAACATCCCGTAAATGACGTTTAGCAACGAACTTTCTGCCGAACGGTCGACCGCAATTGGTACATACGTATTCTATTCTTTTCATTTCTTTCACATCTCGTCTGCAAGCACTTTGTTACACTGTGCAACAAAGTGCCACCCCCCTCTTTTACAGGACTTGCCTATAAGGTTCAAGGCCTCTCTCTTTACCTATGAAAAAAATAAGCGTGGCGAATTCGTTTTGTTCGTGTTTTTCTTCTACTACTACTACCGGCCATTCTTGTCGACCCTAGTTTTGGAAAGGAATTTCTTGTTGATCATGCAGGCTGCATGAATCTGGCCGCGCAGGCTGCATGAATCTGGCCGCGCAGGCTGCATGAATCTGGCCGCGCAGGCTGCATGAATCTGGCCGCGCAGGCTGCATGAATCTGGCCGCGCAGGCTGCATGAATCTGGCCGCGCAGGCTGCATGAATCTGGCCGCGCAGGCTGCATGAATCTGGCCGCGCAGGCTGCATGAATCTGGCCGCGCAGGCTGCATGAATTGGCTCCTAGGAGCATTGAAGTATTGCCAATGAATGAAAGTTTGCAGCCTGTATACGCGCAATGGAACGACAAAAGGTTCATCTAGGGCCGTATGGCGTAAAACGTATTGCGGTGACATATCAGGAAGGAAAAGATTACCATAAAGAAGATCGTTGCTGTTCCATGATCTCTAAAAGTCTGAGGCATGTTGAATGCGAACATCAGTCTTACTTTAATCTTTGGCGTTACAATTGTAAAGCCACGATTCATGTTAGGCGTTCGGCGTTTCAACAATAACGCCTTCAAAATCCGCCCAAGGAAGTCAGATCTGGAAAAGATCTGGAAAAAGCCTTTTAATATTGGACTGGTGAGTCGCATCCATGGTTAGGAAGTATCTGAAGGGTGTTTATGCGGCAGGCATCTCGCTGAGCTTGTTGTCAATCTTGGTGTTTGTCGGAATCACGGGGACCAACCAAAACACGGGAACAGCATACGGTGTCACGGATTACGAGAAGGGCAACAGCGGCAATAGCATGTCTAACAATTCGACGAAAATGATGACGACGGATGAAATGTCGATGACGCATCGTGCTGCGGTAGGAAATATCGCCAATGTTCAGCTTGACGCTAACGGCGCACCGGCATGGATACAATCTGGAATTTGGGTCATGCGAGCGTCATTCAATCAAAGCACTAATCAACCACAGTCTGTTTGGCTAATAGCGAGATTTACCATGGTACAACCTGATGGAACTGCGAGGCATATGCATATGATATATGGTTTCCAGCCAACTGAATTTACTACAGAACAGAACAACACTATCCATGTTGTGAAAGGTACCGCAACCGTCACCATGAAAGATGGCCCTGTATCAGACGTACCTCTGACAATAAAGATTTTCAACGGATCAGTGGTTGGACTTTGGATAGGACCGGACAAAGTTGACAGTCACTTTGGTTCGAACCTAATGTATGGCGTCCTATCCGCGCGCTCAATGGCAATGATGATGGAGATGGGTTCAATGAAAGGAGAGGGCCAAATGATGGGGAACCGCACAGGAAGTTAGCATCGCATTGTCGTGGTATCCTGACAACTCAAATCGCAGGATCTGCAGTGAATTGTCCGTTAGTGGAAGTGAGTAGTACATAGTAACCGATGAGAGAATAGTCGAGGTCGGAGGAGGTTGTGTACGAAAAAATATTTGAGGCACTTTCAAATCAGAGTAACTCAAGCTAAGTGAAAAAAATAATGGGGAATCTTCACTTCCATTCCCAAGTCTTTGTCGAGACATTGCCTTCCATGTCGCCTTCATGTTCAAACACTCCGACAACATTGTTCATCGAGGAAAGGCCGCCTTTAGACATTGTCTTAAAGTGAAGTGAGCCTTTATACCTTATCTTACCTGGTCCCTTGAATTGACCAATTCCTGTACCCGTCCATGAAACCATCTGTCCGTCATTTGTCATGAACACTCCTTCTCCTTTTCCTTCCATCGAGCCATCTGGCAGCATCCAAGAAACATATGTTCCCATGTCCATTCCCTCCACTCCTTTGACCTTTCCCATTGCAGTAAATGAATGCTCGATCTTGCCTGCTTGCGAATCCAGGACTCGACGTCCTGTAACCTTGCCTCTTTCTTCAGTAATAAGTTCTCCAAGCATGTTGAATCATGTATAGGCCGTGACTTTTCTATTTAACCATTAACCGAACATCTCATGTGGTGCCCAACATGGACTACTGTACTACTATCCCTCCACGACCAGATCAGAACCTGATATTGATTTGCAAGAAAGTGATTTAACACATCCGAGGCACAAGTTCAGTGATACCATTGCATACCAATACGCCCCTTTAAAGGGAGGACATTGTATAGACGCGCATGCAAACTACACCAAAAAGCCGGCCTACGGGCGTCACCATAATTGGAATTCTTACGATAATTGGCGGAATTCTGATGCTTGGGTCAGGAATAACTCTTGCAGCCGTTGCTGCTGTTCTCCCAAACCTTGCCTCCATGAACGATCAATTCAATCGATTTGAATCACAAATTCCAAGCATGATTCCAGTAAGTTATCTTGGAGTCGCTTCATTGTCCATTGGCAGCGTACTCATAATCATAGGCATCATATCTCTGATTGTAGCATACGGTCTCTTCAAAGCAAAGAAATGGGCATGGACGATAAACGTTGCTTTGTCGATTATCAATATTGCAATAGGAGTCGTTTCAATAATAACTGGAAATATCGGATCAATAGCGAGCATTGCAATCAGCGGCATAATTCTCTATTACCTATACAGACCACACGTGAAGGCATATTTCGGCAAAGCGGTGCAGGCAAAGGTAGCTACTCCATAGTCCTTCCCAGCCTTTTTTCTGGAAAACCACCACCGTAACGCCGTAGGATAAGCTGTCATAGTCTGAACGTATTTGTTAGCTCTGTTAACTCTGAGATAACAGCATTGTCTTCCTGCAAAATTGAAACAAGATTGATACTACAATTTTAGCGCACACTATGAGGCAACATTGCAGTTTGTGTTACGAACGACCGGCACCGAGCTACCAATAAACAATTGTTTAAGGACCGATTATCATCGGTATCTTGCTTATTCCATTGATTATACTGGCATGATCAGCACTCACTTCGGTTGTTACATATAGAAGATGATTATCTCCCAATGGCATCGTGATACGCTTAACTTTTTCGTACTCGGCCAAAACATACTTTCCTTTACCAATCTTTGGTGCGAGTTCGCTCCTTGTCTTCCAACCCTTCACTGCCATTTCAATGGATTTTCTGCTCTCTTCTGGCGTGAGTAAATTGATCACACCTGGGCGATGATGGGACAGCAATATCTGGCCATTCATATCACATATGGTAATAAGCCTAATCTGTGGATCGAGTTTCATTACTTCACGGAAGATCCTGTCAAAATTCAACTATCAAGATCTACTGCTGTCGCTTTGTAATAACCTTTTTTTATGACCATTGGCGCATGGGTTGGAAACAACTAACGCTATCAACTTGATTGCCAGCAGCAGAGTCACCGTTGTTCCTATTTGATTATCATATTTTCCTGTCTTCAATTCAAAATGCAAACGTTAGAATTTATCAATTGCAGATAATCTCAAGCTGGCCCCAAGACTCAGCGTGAAAATAACAGTTGAAAAGTTACGGTCTGAATCTCGAGGCCGACAAACCTCTCGTGGAGGGAGTGAAAGTAATTGTAGATACCCCCGCATGCAATAAGAACCTTTGTTAAATCGGAGGAGATTCCATCTAACTGAATGTAATGTTCTGAAGCCTTAATAGCCACGGATGCGATTGTAATGTATGTCAGCTATCAGCAGCAGGGCGAATATTAACACAGCATCCTGCCCCTTCTGCGGATCTGACGTGCAAAATCAGGGGGGTTTCAAACGCCTTCTACGCGACAATGCAAGTTTTGTGGTCAACTGATCCTCTTCGTTCTGCTTATCAATGGTCGTTGGCAGGTCCAGAACTTGGATAACACTCTTCATCAATGTGTCAAAGACGCATTCGGTACTCCTACACGGTTAGGTTCTGGAGCTGCATGATCGTTATTTTCTTTGTGGATAAATTATTAAAGATAATTCATACAACAAACATCTGAACAGAAGTCTAAAATGCCTTTGGCAACACTTGAGTAGACCACTCCTTGATTAAAGTTTTGGAACTCCTTGCCGCACGATTTGCAATTTCTATGCACGTTTATATCAATAATTTTCCAAATAATTACTAGGCCGACCTTCTTCTGTAACCTGATTTTGACGGTGCGCTTTTCTTTGTCGAACTTTTTCTCCCCTTCTTTATCTTCCCCATTTCACAATAACATGACGAAATGCCGTATTTAAGGATGTGAAAATAGTGATGATAATGATAATGCAGTTTTTTCACCTTAATACTTAGTTGAATCAGACATATTCCCCATTCAACAGAACGTATCCTTTGGATTAAACACTAATTATTACGAACACGATGATTTACGGTTACCATTTTTATGACTGAAGATATTCAGGTTTGCAATAAGTGTGGTATCATATTTGATGTCCAATATAGACTCAATGGGGGTTGTCCGCTTTGCCCCATTTAGGGTAAAAACCATTGGCGCAGAAAACCGTATATAGTAAATCTGCGAACGTAATACACTAAATGAGCTAGAAAGGCTCGGTGGAAATGTGTCGTGCTAACCCACTTCCACCCGCCTAAGGCTCATCCGCATTTGTTTTTCATAAACTTCACACAATCTTGCCGTTGAATCACAAGCCCTACTGGCCGGCTGTTGAGCTGGTACCATCCGGCTTTCGGGCCTGAATGAACAAGGCAGTTGCATGCCTCTGAAACGTCTCCGATAGTTGCCGAATTAAGCATGAGGGTGTAAATAAAGCAGACAAAAAGGTGAAGGAATGGCTAGTTCCGACACTCTTCCAGGGGGCCGCTACAATTTGAACCATTATACCTTACTTGCGCCCAGTCAAGCTGATGTATTCGTACGCCTTTACCGCGTTTTCAAACGCATACTGGACGCGCTGGAACTGCTTCCTGAACTCAGCGACATCTTTCGCTACTTTGGCAGGTTCTTGCCTGTCCACAACCACGCGCTTGATAAAGCTCGCAATCTCTTTCATCTCGCCCTCCTTCATCCCAAGGCGCGTCGTCTCTGGCACCCCTATCCTAACTCCGCCGGGGTGCATGTAGTGCCTGCCGGCCTTGATGTCGCCAGGAAGCAGTTGTCTGTTCAGTATGATGTCCGCCTTTTCCAGATCCTTTTCGATGGTGCCGCCGTCACCGAACTTGGTCACATCAACCGCGATCTGGTGCGACGCGGTGTAGCCGCGCTTTTCTCCCAGCACTCCAAAGCCGTACCCTGCAAGAGCTTCAGCCAAAGCCTTTGCGTTCCTTATCACCTGCTTTGCATACGCCTTGCCAAACTCCAGTGACTCTGCAAGCGCTATAGCCTTACCAGCCACGTGATGCAAGTGATGGCTACTTGTATTTCCAGGGAATACCGCCTTCTTGATCGCGTCTGCATGCTTTTCGTGCGACACGATGATTCCTCCTTGCGGGCCCCAGAGTGTCTTGTGGGAGCTCATCGTCATCGTATCGGCCCCCTCTCTCAATGGATCCTGGAACTCGCCCCCGGCTATCAATCCGGCAACGTGGGCACCGTCGTAATTGACGTGCATGCCATGATCGTGCATAAAGCCGGCCAACTCTTCAACGGGGTGTGGGAACAAAAACAAACTCCCGCCAAACATGCCCATCTTGGGCGCCTTGCCATCGCGCTCCATCTCCTCTATCTTTTTCTTCGTCAAATCAACGTCTATAGTCATCTCTTCCTTGGAAAATGGGTAATGCTCGATGTTCAATCCATGAACCAGACCGGCTGTGCCGGAGTGCTCCTTCTTGCCGTGGGAGATGTGACCCCCTGACGGGATTGAAGCCGCCATCATCCAGTCGCCGGGATTCGAGAATGCAGAGTAGATAGCAAGGTTCGCGACAACGCCCGAAGTCGCCCTACAGTCAGCAAACTCTGACCGGAAGACCTTACGCGCAAGGTCATTGCAGATTAATTCCACCTGGTCGATGTATATGCAACCGGCATAAACGCGCTCACCGGGCCACCCCTCCGCGTATCGGTTGCCAAAGTCGCATGTCAGGGCTTCCCTTACTGCGGGGCTTGGGACGTTTTCGCTCGCAATGAGTGGAATCGACCTGTCAAACCAATTGTGATGTTCGCGCATCAACCTCAGAATATCGTCATAAGCCTTCTTGGCACTCATCGCTCCTGTTGTTAGGAATTGGTTCTTTTAAGTTATCGCTTTATCTGATCTGGAGAGCGCCAGACGGACACTTGCTACAACATCGCGAGTCTTGCTTTCGCGGGCTCCGTCCTGAATGATTACAAACTTGCCTTCCTTGACCTGAAAAACGGAATGCAGGTCTTTATTCCTACTTTCGTTTGCTTTTAGACACATTCTCTCCAATTAAGTGAGAAATACGGGGAGAATCTTTCCCTATGTGAAATGAGATAGCATGCTGCTCTATGGCGCGATCTGCCTTTGTTATGCGTTCATGTTGTCGCAAATGTTCAGTCCAAGACTCTGAAACAAACGTTTCAACATAACGACTTGGATTTTCAACATCATGGAACAATCCCCAATTGATCGCTCCATCACGCAACCTTAGAGAACGTACATCATGCATTGCACTTTCAAACTCTTGTGAACGTGCAGGATCAATATGAAACTCAATCTCTACTAGTGCAGGACCCTCTTTATGGTCGTCAATGTCGATCATGATATTCGGCATGGTCCAATGCAATGATGGACTCATGTCCACATCACTGTGTGGTTCTAGCTTGTAACGCGTCGAAGTGATAAGACCTATTGCTAATCCAATAGATGCAGCAAGCAATGCAGTTGGAATTCCCCAAGTTTCCGCAACAATTCCCCACATTATGCTGCCCATGGCTACACCACCCCAATACACTAGCTGATGGACTGAAACTACCCTCGTTCTTACCCATGAGGATACAGAATTGTACGCGACAAAATTCAAACTAGAATTTGTAACAACCAATGAAGTTCCAACTGCAAATACTCCAACAAATAGAGTAATGGCGTCATGTTGGAATGACAAGACAGCCATTGACACCGCAAACACAACTGTCGCAATTGTTACTCGCTTTTCTATCGACACCATCTTTATCCGAGGAACTATGATCAAACCTCCGATCATACCGCCTATGCCGAAGGCGCCAACAAGAATTCCAAAAAGAATTGAATTAGAACCTGCTTCATTACGAGCCAAGAGAGGCAAAAGTGATATCAATGCACTGCCACAAATTGTAAGTGCAAAATCACGAACAAAGAGTGCGCGTACATGCAATGAATGGTGCATATACCGCAGTCCCGTGCGAATAGCTCCAATTACATGTTCAGGGGGAAGGAGTTTTTGATCTGATGGTTTGTGCCATCGATGAAGAAATACAATGATGCCAACAAAAGAAAGTGCGTTTAGCATAAACACGGCCCACGGTCCTGCTGCGGCAACTACTAAACCGCCCAGAAGAGGGCCAACTCCAAGTCCTATGTAAATTGCCACGCTAAACAAAGTCATTGCCGCCATAGCTTTGTGCTTTGGTACAAGTTCAGTTTGAACTACAATACTAACAGGTAGGCTCATTGCAAAGCCCAAGCCAAGCAGGAAAGAAAACACAAGAAGAATTGAAGAAGTTGTAAAACCGCCAAGGGTAAGGATGCTCAAGATTGCAGCTACAGCAAGTGAAAAGTATTGCGTGATAAGGAAGAGCTTGCGTCTGTCAACAATATCTGAAAGAGCTCCTGCTGGTAGTGCAAGCAGAAATATCGACAAGCTTGCAACCACTTGTAGAAGTGCCACAACAAAAGGAGACGGGGCAAGAGATGTTATCAGCCAGCTGGCTCCAACAGTTTGCATATAAGCACCAATCTCTGATGCAAACATTGTAACCCATAGAAATCGATATAGAGTGTCTTTTAGTGGGCTCTCTGACGAAGATCTTTGTTCGCCACTACTCATTGAGGATCAGGCATAAAACAATATCGCTCTAATCAAATGTATAACTATTTGGGCAGGTTCATCTTGAATGCGTCATTCACGATGTTTGTTACTTCCGTGATCCATTCGCACTGTATGTTTACCTTCTTGTGATGCTTCTCAACCGCATCCAAACTTGGAGCGTGCAGGAGGCAGAAACAAACGCTGGCTTCTTTGTTGTAAAACAAATTCACATGTGTGACCCCGAATTCGTCTGGAGGGGATTTGCAAAGCTCCCTGAGGTTATCTTCGCTAAAAGGAACCTTGTGGACGTCGAGGAATATGGGCAATAAGAATTGCCACAATATACAAACTAATATTGTTTTCCAGCGGTTCTGATTTGCACGCGACTTTATAAGCTCATGGTCACAACTATCCATGGTTGGATACCTCTGCAGCAAAACCCGAAGATGTCCAGATCGTCGCTAACCAGGACATCTTCAAGGCAATGTCTAAAGTCATTTCCAATCTGCAAAAGAGTATTGACTGCTACTTTGACGCCAGGAATCTTCCGCTATTGATAAAAATCCTGTCTGCAAATCGCCTGAAGATTAGGGCTCTGAAGAATGAAGGGGCAAGGCTACGGTGCATCACCGAAATCAGCCGGGAAAACCTCCCGGATTGCAAAGAGGTAATGAATGATTTTGAACTGTTCCACACTTCCTGCCTGACAGGCAGCTTCATGATAGCCGATGAGCACGAGTACGTTGGATACCTGACGTCCGCGAGAGGCGAAGAGAAGCTACTCCGGATAGTTAATCCGTCTTTTGTGGATGCCCAGAGATTTCTTGTCAATACCATGATCGACAAAGCCCTTCCTGCAAGACAGAGAATCATGGAAATCGGGAGGGGGACGGGAGAAGAATTCATAGAGACGATCAGGGATCCCCTCCGTGTCAAGTCTCTCATATCCGATCTTGTGAGATCTGCCGTCTATGAAATTGCAATCCTCTTTTCAACAAAGAACTCGCTTCTGATAGCAGAACATGGGGGCCTTCTTGAAGAAATCGGTCAAGTATCTGCACATGGAATCAGGGTGAGGATACTCGTGATGCATGATGAAACCATGAAGGAAATATCCAATTCAAAACTAAAGGTCCCCCGCCAGAATATTCAGGTAAACTACTTACAACAACTTCTTCCAACCAGAATTACTACGCTTATAATTGACCAAGTCATAACTCTGACTTTAGAAGTGAATGACGATACTAAAGAAACCTTTCAGGAGGCTGTGGGTCTGTCAACCTATTCAAACAGCGAATCGACTGTGTTCTCCAACGTTTCGATGTTTGAATCACTATGGATCCAGTCTGAATTAGACAAGCAGAACAAGGCAAGACAGGCGTACTTCCAGCTTTTCAAAGGATTCAGACTCAAGGATGAAATCTACAGCCGTCGTTGGTCATCCAGCCGGGAAAAGGAAGAAAAAACAAAACAATAGTCCCACAACGGAAGTATCTATAATTAACGCACAAAGAGAGAAACGCTATATTCTAGTTTCCTAGAGTTATGCTATGGCTGCCAAGAGCATTGCCTTTCATTCATACAAGGGTGGTACAGGCAAAACAACGATCGCATCAAATTGCGCCGCTCTCCTAGCAAAGAAGGGGTTCAAAGTGGCATTGCTGGATCTGGATGTTTATGCCCCAAGTCTTCTCGCCTATTTCCAGAGGCAGCCCAAGAAATGGCTAAATGATTACCTTCTTGCTCAAGCGGAAGTGGACGAAGTTATGACCCCTGTTACAGATAGCATACAGGATTACAGCAAAAAGTATGACAATGCAGTAGAAATTAAAGGGAAGTTATGGATAGCATTCTGCAACGTAAAGAAGGAAGAAGTATACAAGATAGAAGCCACCACCTCAGATAGCTCAAAATCGCAACTGAGAAGATTCATCCTTCTCAGAGAGAATTTAATCAGAGACTATGATCTCAATTATATCCTTATAGATACCAGCCCGGGCATCAGATACTGGTCCATAAACGCCCTTGCTGTGGCGGATACTCTTTTTCTGACCCTGAAGAGCGGTGACATCGATTTAGAGGGAACAAAAAGACTTGCGTCTGAAATCTATGGTTCCTTAACAAAATACGGAACAAGATCATTTCTGTTGTTTAATCGGGTTGCAGGTTATTGCCTTCCCAGTCACGCTGAAGCAACGGAAAGTAGGGGTCAGAATGACTTAATGACAGATAATCATGAAATCAATAGTGCTGAAAATATGCTATCAAAGGAAACAAAGATGGATGTAATTTCTGCCATACCATGCTATTGCGACATACAATTTAGCAGAAAGGAATTCCTTACCGCCCTCAGGTACCCTACTCATCCTTTTACAAAACAACTGGAAGCGTTAGTCAACGCAATCGCAACCAAACTCTGAATTACCATGGGAAAGTGATAACTCCTGATTGAAAATAAGATGTTCATTCCAGGCCAAAACCAGCTCTTTTCAGGGTCTGGCGAAATTCCAAAATCCATTATGCTGTTGGTAGGTACTTCAGGTTCAGGCAAGACGGTTTATGGCATGCAATTTCTTAGAGACGGCATCTCTGTTGGTGACCGCTGCCTATATGTAAATTGCAGCCAAGCATTCACGCAAGAATCATTTAATTCCTATTTCACAAGATCAACGACAGCAAAAGGACCTCCGGCATTTGTGAGCCTATTCGCGATGCCAAAACCTGGTGTAATTCAAATTCGAAGTTTATCTGATTTATTGGATCGAATCACCAGTTTGATTCCTATGGATCAAGCTGAAGAATTATCGACAAGGCTAGTTCTCGATTCTCTCACAGACCTAGTCGCAAGGTTCTCAAACGATGCGGTACAAAAGTTCGTGGCAGAACTCTATGATCTTCTAAAGGTAAAGAATATAGTCGCTCTCTTTACGATTACAGGCAGTCCTTCAACACCCACAGTCGAGACGCTTGGTTCGTTGGTTGATGGAATTATTCAACTGAAGATGAATGACACAAGTGATGGGGTAGAAAGGAGCGCTAGGCTTCTTTCTCTTAAAACGGCTCATGTTAACCCCAAATGGGTAAGGTTTAGCATCAAACAAGATGGTAGTCTACAATTTGTACGCGATAATAGCCTGTCTCCATCCGAGCTTGTATGCAAATTATGTAACGGGCCCATTATTGGTAATGTTGCCAATGCAGGATCAGGATCAGGGTCTCCGTTCCATCCTCATTGTCTAGATACGTATCAAAAGCTCGGCGACATTTATGGCTCTCATATTCTCTATGCACTGCAGCCGGGGGTCGTAAATGCCAACTTTTTCTTTATAGACATTGTAGGATTATCCAATCCTCTTCTCTCTGTCGAAAAACAGATCGGAAAGATCGAAGACTTGAATGCACTTATTGGTTCCTGTGACGCCTACAGCAAAGTGCCAAAGGACAACAAAATAGTCCTTCCCACGGGTGATGGCATGGCCATTGGTTTTTTGATAAACCCGGAGCTCCCGTTGCAGTTGAGTATACAGCTTCATCGTAAACTTCAGGCATTCAATGCAAAAACGACTTCTGATAAATCAATAGGCGTCAGAATCGGCATCAGCTCCGGTCCAGTATTCGTTGTAAGCGATGTCAACAATAATCAAAACGTGTGGGGACCGGGCATTATCCTTGCCAGAAGGGTTATGGATCTTGGAGATGATGGCCATATTCTACTGGCAGATAACATAGCAGAGGCACTCGTGAATCTAAAGGACGAATACCGGAAAGTAATAAGACCAGTAGGCAGCGGATACAAGATCAAACATGGCCAGCTGTTAACGTTGTATTCCGCTTTTTCACAGGACTTTGGCAATCCGGCAATACCTACAAGGATCTCAGAGCTAAGCTGACAACTTTCTGAAGAAATTCTTACCGTATAAAGTCCTCAATTTCTTGAAAATCATCAGGCAATCATCAGAATCAAAATGATAAGTAAATCCACCAAACATTTTATCAATAGAATTGCCTTTTTTTGAAATCGCCCTGCCACAAGCGTCGCAGACTGTCCGACGCGATTTTTTGATAAATGTCTTCCTGCGGGGCATTAATTCTAACTGCAATTATTGGGAATCAGTGGCAATAATTAAACAACTCTATTCTTTTATACAATCTCATCTATTTCAAAATGCAATCTGCAGTGCCAGCATGAGCCCCGGCTATACAAATTGATCTCATTACATTGGGGACACCGTATTATTTCAGCTAGGTCGTCTCCAGCCACTTCTTGACGACTATCATCGGGTTCTTCATGGTGAATGTCGTCATCCCGGTGTTCCTTTTCCTCGTACGAGTTGGCCTTCGGTTCAAAAATATACCCACACGTCAAGCAGACAAATGTACCAGAGTTGTTGACAAAATTGCACTGCACGCACCTGCCATGGCTAAAAGACGTGCCGCATTGAGAACAGAATCTGTCACTCATTCTTGGCCTGAACCCGCATGTTGGGCAGCTGACATCATAATTCGGGCCTGTGTATGAGTTGTGAGCTTCCTGTTCTACCTGATACCCTTTCTGCTTTTCAGACACATCCTTTTGAACCCTACCTCTTGAATCGATCTTGTTTTCACGATCGTACTTCTTGCGCCTATGGTTATCGCACAGAGTTTCGTACGCCAGGTTTATTTCTGCCATTTTTGTCGTGGCATCGGGTGCCTTGTTTTTGTCAGGGTGATATATTTTGGCGAGTCTGTGGTAGGCCTGCCTTACTTCGTCCCCAGTGGCGCCAGGTGAAATCCCCAATAGAATGTAATAGTTGCTCAAGCTTCATCTCCTTCTTTCAAGAGAGGTCTTCATCACCGCTTCAAGTAGAACCTGCATGAGCCTGCCGGAAAGGTGCTGGCTGTACATCCTGTCCTGCACCTTCAGGGGAACTTCAACCTTATCCGCGCCTTCAAAGCGCAGCCTTTTCAAGTGGGTTCTAGCAGAAATTGTTATTCCATTATTCGTGTGTCCGATCGAATCAATATCACCAAAATCCACGCTGATATGCTTAGATTTGCCAACAAAAGCTATTCCATCTGAGTTGATTGTCATCGTGCCAGTGTCAAGTTGTACTAGCTCTTCAGTAAGCTCTGTGTCTTGCGCCTGACCAACGTAAAAGTACAAACCTTTCGCTATCCTCTCTTTTATTCCGCCTTCCAAGGTTCCTTGAGCCATCCTAGGTTCTGCAAGCGATATATTTTGGAACGAGAAAACAATAGGCATGTCAGGATTGCTCACTACAACAAATGACAGGTTGCCCTGCTCCAGCTGCCTGGTGGCATAGCAGATATCCACCTGCCTTTGCCTATCTACCGTAACCTGTGCCTTTTTCTTCCTGAGGCCAAATGGCATTATCTATCTGTTTCAAGTGATATGCTGCAAATAGCTACATAGCGTGATGTATGTAAAAAGAAATTCGAACATACTGCATAAGAGAGCTTCATGAAAGTCATTAACCTGTGAACGACTTTACGACCTCCGTCCAGGCACTCCCAATGTTTGCCCTATTGTAGCCGCCACCCCCAAGAGCAATTATCCGCCCAATGCAATGCTTGTGCGCCAGCTCGTGCAGCACGTCGGCCGCATGTTTGTGTGCCTGCGGCGTGTATTGCAGATGCGTTATCGGATCTCCGGCAAGCCCATCGGC